>Ga0210392_10000466_pt1 | contig 24894 bp, 17 predicted proteins | sample IncBWC30OmetaG_FD_161057 | JGI IMG/M metagenome (GOLD analysis project Ga0210392, IMG submission 161057) | Forest soil microbial communities from Barre Woods Harvard Forest LTER site, Petersham, Massachusetts, United States - Inc-BW-C-30-O ...
ACCTCCCGGCCCCGGCCATACGACGACGGGCTCAACGCCCACCCACCCACCCACCACCAACTCCAACCCCGCTACCTCAAGCAACACCCAACCCAACCCCAACTGCTGGTCCACCCAACCCTGACGCCGCGGGCAGTGGCTTTGCCTTTGCCTTTGCCTTTGCCTTTGCCTTTCTGGTTGTCATCCCGTAGGGATCTGCTTCTGCCCTTGCCGTTGCCGTTGCCGTTGCCGTTGCCCTTGCCCTTGCCCTTGCCCTTGCCTTTGCTTTTTCTTTTGCTTTTGCTTTTGCTTTTCTGGTTGTCATCCCGTAGGGATCTGCTTCTGCCCTTGCCGTTGCCAGTTTTTCGCCGTCATCCTGAGCGCAGCGAAGGACCCCCGTATTGGAACCTTCCTTGCCCTTGCCTTTCTTTGACAATTTCTGAGCGCAGCGAAGAACCTGCTGTCTCCCATTCTTGCCCTTGTCCTCCTATCGGAAAGAAGTGGCTTCAGCCAGTGGCGAGCGTTTCTTTCCCATTACCCACCAAAAATAAATCTCCCAAACCACCCTCAAAAACAACCCAGAATCCGCGTGTCAACCCCCCACGCAACCCCAAACCCGACAAAACCCCCGCCCCCATTGACGATTTCCCTCCAACCAACTTGGCATAGTTACCCCCGCCAACCCACTACAATTGAAGTAGACCCTCCCACATTGAACGAAACCCACGTCCGGACTGGCCATCACAAAAGGGCCAACGGCCCGACACATACCTGGTCGGCACAACGGCCCCACCCAACCAGCCGCGCAAACACGGGGATACTTTGCCACCTAACCCGCCTGAATAGGCTACTTTACAGCCTAAGTCATACCCGGAGGGGGGATACTTTGCCGCCTAACCCGCCTGAATGGACTACTTTACAGCCCAAGTCATACCCAGACGGGGGAGGGGGGTACCCCTAAACCTCCGCGCCCTCGAGCACCACCTTGCTCGTTGGCTCGGTCCCAAATTCGCCCTCCCACTTCGCAATCACCACACTCGCGAGGCAGTTGCCCACCACGTTCACCGTCGTCCGCGCCATATCCATCAACGCGTCAATCCCGAGCAGCACAAACACCGGCTCCATCGGCAGATGGAACTGCGAAGCCGTCGCCAGCAACACCACCAGCATCGCCCGCGGCACGCCGGCAACGCCCTTGCTGGTCAACATCAGCGTCAACATCATCACCACCTGCTGCCCCAGCGTCAGATGCATCCCCGCCGCCTGCGCCACAAAGATACTCGCGACTGCCAGGTACAGCGTCGATCCATCCAGGTTGAAGCTGTACCCTGCCGGAATCACGAACGCCACAATCCGTCGCGGCACCCCGAGCGCCTCCATCTGCTCCATCGCAATCGGCAGCGCCGCTTCACTCGTGGAGGTAGCAAACGCAATCGTCGCCGGCTCCGCCACCGCGCCCAGGAACCGCAGCACTGGCACCCGGAACAGCAGCGCCACCGGCAGCAGCACGCACACGCCAAACACCACCAGCGCGCCATACAGCGTCGCCAGCAGCTTGGTCAGATTCACCAGCACGCCCAGCCCCATGTTCCCGACGGTATAGGCCATCGCAGCCCCCACCGCCACCGGCGCAAAGTACATCACCACATTCGTAAACCGGAACATCACCTCGCTCAGGCTCTCGCACAGCCTCAGCACCGGAGCGCGCTTGGCCTCACTCACCGTAGCCAGCGCAATCCCGAACAGCACCGCGAACACCACCACCTGCAGGACCTGGCCTTCAGCGATACTCTTCGCCAGGTTCTCCGGAAACACATGCAGCAACACCTCATCCCATTTGGTCGCCACAGGAATGGGTGTCTGGACCGCCACGGAACTGGGTGCCCCAGGTCTTGCTCCTGAGCCCTGGGTTTGTGCAACCGACGAACTCAATCCAACACCAGCCTTCGTCACATTGATCGCCACCAGCCCAACCGCCAGCGCCAGCGTCGTCACCACCTCGAAGTACACCAGCGCCTTCAACCCCATCCGTCCGACGCCCTTCAGATCCCCATGCCCCGCGATCCCCACAATCAGCGTCGCCAAAATCAGCGGAGCCACAATCGTCCGAATCAGCCTCAGAAAAATATCCGACAGCACCCTCAACTGCACCGCAACATGCGGCGCATCGAACCCCAACTCCGCGCCCGCAACCATCGCCACAAAGATCCACGGCGTAAGACTCTTCCGCCGCCACGCAAACACCATCAGCAGCAGCACACCTAACCATCGCATCGCCATCGCCACCGCATGTGGAGCATGCATCGCACCCATCACCACCCCAGCGCCCAGAACCAAAGCGCCCGTAGCTGCCCACAACAACTCGCCCTTCGCCGAACTCTCTGCCATGGCCCGAAGCATATCAGCCGCGCTCACAGAGACGTACAATTCTCGACATGAGTCGACTAGCCCTCGCCCTTCTGCTCACCACGATTCCCGCAGCGCTCCACGCGCAGAACCTTCCGCCAGCCACGGCCGTCAGCCCCTCCACCAACCCGGCCGTCGCTCCGCCCACCAACCCGTCCAAGTCGCCCTTCACTTACAGTCCCATGCAGATGCCTAAACTTCCGCCTGGCGTTCTCGAGCTGCTCAAGCTCGAAGGCCAGTTCTCCGAGTCCGTCTCCGCAGGCGGAGGCAAGGCCTTCAGCACCTGGTTCGCCGACGACGGCGTGACCCTCAACAACGGCCAGCCCGCCGTCCGCGGCCGCTCCGCCATCGCCTCCATCGCCAACTGGGATCCAGCCACCTACAAGCTCAGCTGGTACGCCGAAGGAGCTCAGATCGGCCCCTCCAACGACACCGGCTTTACCTGGGGACACTACGACGCCACCACCATCGCCAAGGACGGCAAATCCACCACCACTGCCGGTCGCTACATCACCTTCTGGAAGAAGGTTCACGGCGAGTGGAAAGTAGCCCTCGACGCGAGTGCCAACGAGCCTCCCCCAACCAACGGCAAGCCCACTCCATGACCTCCTCCACAGATCCCTCCGTCCATTCCGCCATCCATCCCCAAACCCGCATGGGCCACGTTCACCTCCGCGTCGCCAACCTCGATCGCGCCCTCGCCTTCTACCACGGCGTCCTCGGCTTCGACATCACGCAGCGCCTGGGCGACTCCGCCGCCTTCCTCTCCGCCGGCGGCTACCACCACCACATCGGCCTCAACACCTGGGAATCCCTCGGCGGCCAGCCTCCGCCGCCCGGAACCACCGGCCTCTATCACCTCGCCGTCCTCTACCCCACCCGCGCAGCCCTGGCCGACGCCCTCCGCCGCCTCCTTGCCGCCAACATCTCTCTAGACGGCGCCGCCGACCACGGCGTCAGCCAGGCCCTCTACCTCCACGACCCCGACCTCAACGGCGTCGAGCTCTACTGGGATCGCCCCGAGTCCGAGTGGCCCCGCGACCCCACCGGCAACCTCACCATGTACACCCACCCCCTCGACCTAGAGGGCCTGCTAGCCACGCGCGAAGCTTAGCCTCAAAAGTTCTCAGTCGTTAGTTGTCAGTTCTCAGTGAAGTTTTGCCATTACGGAGAACTAACAACTGAGAACTGACAACCTGTTTCACTACACCAGCGTGTTCCCGCCATTCACCGCAATCTTCTGCCCCGTCACAAACGAAGCAGCGTCGCTAGCAAGAAACGCCACCACCCGACCAACCTCTTCCGGCAAACCCATCCGTCCAAGCGCAACCCCGCGCGTGTACCCAAGCTTCTCTTCCTCGGTCGCCTCAAACGCGCGCTCCGTAGGAATCCATCCCGGCGCCACAAGGTTCACGGTAATTCCCGAGCCTCCAAGCTCACGTGCCCACGACCGAGTCTGCCCCAACTGCGCCGCCTTCGCCGCCACATAATTCGCGAAGCGCGGATTCCCCAACTCCACCACCTCGCTGCCAATCTGGATCACTCGCCCAAACCCGCGCGCCCGCATGCCCGCCAACACCTCCTTCACCAGCAGCAGGGGAGACTTCACAAAAAATTCAAGCTGATCCAGATACGTCTGCCATGTCTGCTCCTCAATCGACAGCAGCGGCTGGTGCCCCGTAGCATTCACAACCAGGACCTCAATCGGTCCGAGCCCAGCCTCAACCTCCCTCACCAGCCGCGCGACCTCAGCCTCATCCCGCACGTCTCCGCGGAACGCCTGCGCCACCAACCCCCGCGCTCTCAGCCCTGCACAAAGCTCCTCAGCCCGCTGTGCACGCTCAAGGTAATTCACCGCCACGCGATGTCCAGCCTCAGCCAGCGCTACCGCCATCGCCGCGCCCAACCCCCGCGAAGCCCCCGTCACCAACGCCACCCGTCCACTCATACCGACAGCATATCCCTCTAGGGCTTCTGCGCGCCGACAGCCGAGCTCAACTGCTCGTCCTGGTACACCCGCACATAATCCACCAGCATCTCCACCGTCGCAGGAGTCGTCGCCGCCGGTGATCCCGGCCAGTCTCCGCCCATCGCCAAATTCAACAGAAAGAAATACCGCCCATCATCGAACGGCCACACCGCACCCTTGGGCAGATCGGCCCGCGTATACGTCGCATACGGATGCGCCGGATCGTCCACGTAATACTGCACCCTGCCCGGCGACCAAATCATGCCATACGTATGAAACCCCGCGGCAAACTCCACGTCCCCCTGCAGCGTGGCCACCGTTGTCAGCGGCGTGCCCGTAAACCCGATCCCATGCACCGACCCATGAATCTTCCCTGGCTCCTTGCCAATGTTCTCCATGATGTCCAGCTCGCCACACGCCGGCCAATGCCGCTGGTCGACGTTATCGCCAAGCATCCAGAACGCCGGCCACACCCCCGGTCCCGCAGGAATCTGGATCCGCGCCTCGATCCGCCCATACTGAAAACTCTGCAATCCCTTGGTCGCCATCCGCGCCGAAGTCCACTTACCGGTAGCCGCATCCCGCCGCGCCACCAGGTGCAGATACCCATCCGTCACCACGACATTTGGCTGCGAAGCCTTGCAAGGAGCCACGCTCGATCCCGGCGCGCAATACGTCTCCAGCTCATGATTCCCCCAGCCGTTTCCGCCCATCTGAAACTTCCAGTTCGCCGGATCAGGAACACCACCAGCCCCATTGAACTCATCCGACCAAACCAGGTGCTCCGCCCTCGGCGCCTGCGCATAACCCACGCCACCGAAACCCACCAACGCCACCACCGCCAGAAATCTCTTCACAGATCGCGACCGCATTTCCGATGGGCTTTGCCCATGCTTTTTGCCGACGTCCCATCTTGCATCAAGGTCGCAGTCGGCTGCAATCATTCGGGCATCCTTCCGCGCGACTGGATCGCCCGTCGAGGATGGGGAACCCGGAGTAGAGATAGGCCACGCTTAAGGACAAAGGGCGGACTCTTTCGAGTCCGCCCTTTTGGTTTTGGCTTTTGCGCGAAGCGCTATTCGCTGGACGCGCAGTCCTACTCTGCGGCCATTTCTTCCTGTTCGCCTTCCATGCGCATCTGTTCCAGCTCGCGCTCCTCGGCTTCGATCGCCGCGGTAACCTCTTGCTGGACCTGCGCCGCCGCCTCTTCCAGCTCTGGAGAGAGCTGAACGTTGCGGTAGTAGGCCATGCCCGTACCCGCCGGAATCAAGCGGCCGACGATGACGTTCTCCTTGAGTCCGCGCAGCGTGTCGACCGAACCGTTGATCGAAGCCTCGGTAAGCACACGCGTGGTCTCCTGGAAGCTCGCCGCCGAGATGAAGCTGTCGGTAGAGAGCGACGCCTTGGTGATGCCCAGAAGCAGCGGACGACCGATTGCCGGACGGCCACCCTCCATCAACACGCGCTGGTTCTCGGCGTTGAAGCGGAAGCGATCGATCTGCTGCTCGAGCAGGAAGTTGGTGTCGCCAACCTCTTCGACCTTCACCCAACGAAGCATCTGGCGGACGATCGTCTCGATGTGCTTGTCCGAAATCGACACGCCCTGCAGACGATAGACCTCCTGGATTTCGTTGACGAGATACTGCTGCAGCTCGCGCTCGCCCAGCACCTCGAGGATGTCGTGCGGGTTGCGAGGTCCGTCGATGAGAGCATCGCCGGCACGCAAACGCTCGCCTTCCTGAACGTTGACATACACACCGCGAGGAACGCTGTACTCCTCTTCCTGGCCGTTATCCGCCGTGACATACACCTTGCGCTGACCCTTCGAGACGTCGCCGAACCGCACCACGCCATCGATCTTCGAGATGATCGCCGGATCACGTGTCTTACGCGCTTCAAAGAGCTCAACCACGCGCGGCAGACCGCCCGTAATATCCTTCGTACGCGTCGTCTCACGCGGGATCTTCGCCAGAATATCTCCCGGGAAGACCTCGTCGCCATCCTGCACCATGAGGTGAGCACGCGACGGCATCAGGTACCGCTTGGTCCCCTTCGCGCTCTTGATGATGATCGCAGGCTGCCGCTTCTCATCCGACGAGTCGCCGACCACGAGGCGTCCCAGCCCAGTGACTTCGTCGATCTCTTCGTTGAGCGTGAGGCCTTCCTGCAGGTCCTTGAACTGCACCGTTCCTGCAATCTCCGTGAGGATCGAGAAGGTATAAGGATCCCACTCGCCGATCACGTCGCCGAGCTTGACCTCCTGCCCGTCCTCTACCCGCAGCTTCGCGCCGTAGACGATGGCATACCGCTCCTTCTCGCGACCCTTCGCGTCGATGACAGCGATGGAGCCGTTGCGGTTGAAAGCAACCAGCCCACCTTCCTTTGCGCGAACCGTGACGAGATTGATGAAGTGAATCTTGCCCGCGTTCTTGGCTTCAAGATGCGAAGTATCCTGCACACGCGACGCTGTTCCGCCGATGTGGAAGGTACGCATGGTGAGCTGCGTTCCAGGCTCGCCAATGGACTGCGCCGCGATGACGCCAACAGCCTCGCCCATCTCAACCATCTTGCCCGAACCAAGGTTACGGCCATAGCAAAGGATGCAGCATCCGCGCTTCGACTCGCAGGTGAGCACCGAGCGAATCTTCACCCGCTCAATACCCGCCGCCTGCACCGCGGAAGCCTTGTCTTCATCAATCTCTTCGTTGATCTCGACGATCACCTTACCCTCGAAGTCCTTCAACTTCTCGAGCGACACGCGGCCAATGATGCGGTCGCGCAACGGCTCAATCGTCTCGCCGGCTTCGATGATCGGGGTAACGTAGATACCTTCCACCGTGCCGCAATCCAGCTCGGAGATAATGACATCCTGCGCCACGTCGACCAGGCGACGCGTGAGGTAACCAGAGTCCGCCGTCTTCAACGCCGTATCCGCCAGGCCCTTACGAGCACCGTGCGTCGAGATGAAGTACTGCAGCACCGTGAGACCCTCACGGAAGTTCGCCGTGATCGGTGTCTCGATGATTTCGCCCGAGGGCTTCGCCATCAAACCACGCATACCACTCAGCTGACGAATCTGCTGCTTGGAACCACGCGCACCAGAATCAGCCATGATGTAGATCGGATTCATGGCTCCTTCCTTGTCCGCGCGCTTCATGTTGTTGAACATCTCGTCAGCAACCCGCTCGGTAACGCCAGACCACATCTGCGTGACCTTGTTCGACCGCTCGAGGTTGGTGATCGATCCGTCGAGATACTGCTGCTGCATGGCGATAACCTGCTTCTCCGCCTCGTGCACCAGCGTGTACTTCGAATCCGGAATGACCATGTCGTCCAGGCCAACCGACAGGCCAGAGCGCGTCGCATACTGGAAGCCGAGCTCCTTGATCTTGTCCAGCGCCTTCACCGTCACTTCGAGGCCGAGATTCAGATAGAGGTAATTGATCAGCTGACCAATACCCTTCTTCTTCATCAGGCCGTTGACGAACGGCATGCCCTCGGGCAGCGCGTCATTCAAAATCGCGCGGCCGACAGTCGTGTTGATGAACTGCTTGGTGAACTCAACTGGCTCGGTGTGCAGGATGTCCTGATCGTCATATGCGACGGTCATATCCAACACCGGTCCGGTGTAGCGAAGACGAATCGGCGTCAGCGTCTCGACCTGCTTAGCCTCGAGCGCCATCAACACTTCTTCGATGTTCGCGAATACGCGGCCTTCACCCTTGGCGCCAAGCTTTGCCTTCGTGAGGTAGTAGAGACCGAGCACGAGATCCTGCGTCGGCACCGTGATCGGGTGACCACTGGCCGGCGAAAGAATGTTGTGCGAAGCCAGCATCAGCACCGACGCTTCAATCTGCGCCTCGGGGCTCAGCGGGATGTGCACGGCCATCTGATCGCCATCGAAATCGGCGTTGAAGGCGGTGCAGACCAGCGGATGAATCTTGATGGCCTTGCCTTCGACGAGGACCGGCTCAAACGCCTGGATGCCCAGACGATGCAGCGTCGGCGCGCGGTTCAGCAGCACCGGGTGGTCCTTGATGACCTCTTCGAGAATGTCCCAGACGATCGAATCCTGCTGCTCCACCATCTCCTTGGCCTGCTTGATGGTAGTGCAGTGGCCGGTCTGTTCGAGACGGTGATAGATGAACGGCTTGAACAGTTCGAGCGCCATCTTCTTCGGCAAACCGCACTGGTGCAGCTTCAGCTCCGGTCCAACCACGATGACCGAACGTCCCGAATAATCCACGCGCTTGCCGAGCAGGTTCTGACGGAACCGGCCCTGCTTGCCCTTGAGAGTATCGCTGAGGCTCTTGAGGGGACGGTTATTTGCTCCGCGCAGGACGCGGCCCCTGCGGCCGTTGTCGAACAGCGCGTCGACAGCCTCCTGCAGCATGCGCTTCTCGTTGCGGACGATGACCTCAGGTGCGTGCAGGTCCATCAGCTTCTTCAAGCGGTTGTTGCGGTTGATCACGCGGCGATACAGATCGTTCAGATCTGAAGTCGCAAAGCGTCCGCCATCCAGCGGCACCAGCGGGCGCAGCTCAGGCGGGATCACCGGGATCACGTCCAGGATCATCCACTGCGGCTTGTTGTCCGAGCGGCGGAAGGCCTCAACGACCTTCAGGCGCTTGGCATACTTCAGCTTCTTCTGCAGCGAGGTCTCCGTCTTCATGCGCTCGCGCATCTCGATGGCGAGCTCGTTGACCTCCACGCGCTTGAGCAATTCCTTGATCGCCTCGGCGCCCATCATGGCCTTGAAGCCAGACGGCCGATACTGCTGGTCGAGCTCGCGGAAGCGATTCTCGTCCTTGATGACCTCGCGCTCCTTCACGGGCGCGTCGCCTGGATCGACCACAACGTAGCTTTCGAAGTACAGCACGGCTTCGAGCTCGCGCAGCGAGATGTCCAGCAGGTGGCCGATGCGCGACGGCAGGCCCTTGAAGAACCAGACGTGTGAGCAGGGGCTGGCCAGCTCGATGTGGCCGAGGCGTTCGCGACGAACCTTCGACAGCGTCACTTCGACGCCGCACTTGTCGCAGATCACGCCGCGGTGCTTCATGCGCTTGTACTTGCCGCACAGGCATTCCCAGTCGGTGATGGGTCCAAAGATGCGCGCGCAAAAAAGCCCATCGCGTTCCGGCTTGAACGTGCGGTAGTTGATCGTCTCCGGCTTGGTGACTTCACCATGCGACCACGAGCGAATCTTCTCGGGCGACGCGAGCTGGATCTTAATCGAGTCAAAGTCCGTAATCGGACTGGTCGTTTCAAAGGGGCTGGAGCGGAACATATTTTTTCTCTCCGGATGCAGTGCTTAGCTCGATACCAACTTTGTGCTTCTCTCTTCGCCTTCAAGAGCCTGTGTTGCGAGCTTCGCTGCTGTTTCGATTTCTATTGCGATTGCCTTCGAGATGATCCGCTCTTCCGGCCTCATCCCTTCAAACTTTCTCGCCCTCTGCCGCCGGCTCCTGCCATTACACAAGCCCGGAGCCGACAACAGCGGCGATCACTACTCAAGCACTAATCCGCGACGGCGAGCTCCGGCAGCGGCACAATCTCTTCCGCGTTCGCTGTCTTCTTCACCAGTTCAACATCGAGGCAAAGTGACTGCAGCTCGCGGATGAGAACGTTGAACGACTCCGGCACGCCGGGCTCGATCGCCGCCTCGCCCTTGACGATGGCCTCGTAGATCTTGGTACGGCCATAAACGTCATCGGACTTCGCGGTCAACAGCTCCTGCAGGATGTACGCGGCGCCATAAGCCTCAAGCGCCCACACTTCCATCTCACCGAAGCGCTGTCCGCCGAACTGCGCCTTACCACCCAGCGGCTGCTGCGTGATCAGCGAGTACGGTCCGATCGAACGAGCGTGGATCTTGTCGTCGACCAAGTGGCTCAGCTTGAGCATGTAGATGTAGCCGACCGTCACAGGCTGTTCGAAAGGCTCGCCCGTCATGCCGTCGTACATCTCGCTCTTGCCCGAGCTCGGGAGTCCGGCCGCTGCCAGCAGCGCCTTGATCTCGCTCTCCTTGGCGCCGTCGAACACCGCCGTTCCAAACCAGATGCCGCGCTTCATGCCGGCAGCGACGCGAATCGTCTGCTCGTCATCGAGTGCCAGCAACTGGTTGAGAGCCGCCGTATTCTTGAACGCTTCCTTGAAGATCTCCTTCACCTCAGCCGCATTCTGGTGCTGTGCGGCGAGGGCAGCGACCTTCGCGCCGAGCTCATGAGCAGCCCAGCCTAGATGCGTCTCCAGGATCTGACCGACGTTCATACGCGAAGGCACACCGAGCGGATTGAGCACGATCTCGACGGGGGTTCCATCGGGAAGGTACGGCATGTCCTCCTCAGGAAGAATGCGCGCGATCACACCCTTGTTACCATGGCGTCCGGCCATCTTGTCGCCAACCGACAGCTTGCGCTTCATCGCGATGTATACCTTCACCATCTTGATGACGCCGGGCGAAAGTTCATCGCCCTTCTGCATCTTGCCGATCTTCTCGTTGGTGATCTTGCGCAGCACGTCGATCTGGCGCGAGGTCATCTCCTCGATCTCGTCGATCTGCTCATTCACGCGCGGATCCTTGTCAGCGTAGCGAATACGCTTCAGGTTGCGCGTCGAGATCAGCTCGATAATGTCGCGGTTCAGAATGTCGCCCTTGGTCAACAACTTCTTGTTGGTGCGTTCATCGTGCAGGTCGGCAAGCACTTCCTTCGCGCCCAGAATGTTCTCAAGCCGCTTCAAGCGCTCGTCGGTGAGAATACGAATCTCATCCGCCAGGTTGCGCTCCAGCTTTTCGATCATCTCCTGCTCAATTTGTAGAGCCCGCTGGTCCTTTTCCTGACCTTTGCGGCTGAAGATGCGAACATCCACAACCGTGCCTTCGATGCCCGGAGGGCACGTCAAGCTGGCATCGCGAACGTCGCCTGCCTTCTCACCGAAGATGGCGCGCAGCAACTTCTCTTCCGGCGTCAACTGGGTCTCACCCTTGGGCGTTACCTTGCCGACGAGAATGTCGTTGTGACCAATCTTCGCTCCGATGCGGATGATGCCCGACTCGTCCAGGTCACGCAGCGCATGCTCTGAAACGTTCGGAATATCACGCGTGATCTCTTCCGGTCCAAGCTTCGTATCGCGCGCTTCGATCTCGAACTCCTCGATATGAATCGAGGTGTAATAGTCCTCGCGTACCAGCTTCTCCGAGATCAGAATCGCGTCCTCAAAGTTGTACCCGCGCCATGGCATGAAGGCCACCAGCACGTTGCGGCCGAGACCAAGCTCGCCCTGCTCCGTGCACGGACCGTCCGCAATCACCTGGCCCTTGAGTACGCGATCACCCTTGCGCACCACCGGCTTCTGGTTGATGCAGGTGTTCTGGTTCGACCGCTTGAACTTGGTCAGCTGATAGATGTCAGAACCAACCTCACGCGACAACTGCGTCGGATGATGCTCGCCCTCCACGCGCACGATAATGCGCTCGGAATCGACCGAGTCCACAATGCCGTTGCGCTTGGCCAGGATCACAGCACCCGAATCGCGCGCCGTTACGCCTTCCATACCAGTGCCCACAAACGGAGCTTCGGCCACCAGCAATGGCACCGACTGACGCTGCATGTTCGCGCCCATTAGAGCGCGGTTGGCATCGTCATGCTCGAGGAACGGAACCAGCGAAGCCGCAACCGATACCAGCTGCTTCGGGCTGACGTCGACATAATCGACCTCACCCTTCGGCACCAGCACAAAGTTGCCAGCCTTCCGCGCATTGACGAGGTCCTCAACGATATGCAGGTTCTCATCCAGGCCGATGTTGGCCTGCGCGATCGTGTGACGGTCCTCTTCCCAAGCCGACAGGTAGAAGCTGAACGGCTCGAGATCCATCGTGCGCTTGCCGTCCTTCTTCAGCTGCTTGTTCTGCTTGACCGACTCCGAAATCTCGAGGAAGTCGCCCTGGCGCAGACCGGACTCGCCGGCGTTGGTGACAGCCACGTAGTCCAGGACCACGCCGTCCTTCACCTTGCGGTAGGGGCTCTCGATGAAGCCGTACTCGTTGATGCGCGCAAAGCACGACAGCGACGAGATCAGTCCAATGTTCGGACCTTCCGGCGTCTCAATCGGGCAGATGCGGCCATAGTGAGTCGGGTGCACGTCGCGGACCTCAAAGCCCGCGCGCTCACGCGACAGACCACCAGGCCCAAGGGCAGAGAGCCTCCGCTTGTGTGTGATCTCGCTCAGCGGATTCGTCTGATCCATGAACTGCGACAGCTGCGAGGATCCGAAGAACTCGCGGATCGCCGCCATCACCGGCTTGGCGTTGATCAGGTCGTGCGGCATCGCCGTCGACATCTCCTGATACACGCTCATCTTTTCCTTGATCGCACGCTCCATGCGAACCAGGCCGATGCGGAACTGATTCTCCATCAGCTCGCCGACCGCACGCACGCGGCGGTTGCCAAGGTGATCGATATCATCCACCACGCCAATGTTCTTGCGCAGCTTCAGCAGGTAACGAATCGTGCCGTAGAAGTCCTCGGACGTCAGCGTGCGCTTGTCGAGCCCACTCGGATCCTGATTCTCATACAGCTTGATGTTGAACTTCAGCCGGCCGACGCGCGAGAAGTCGTACTTGCGCGGATCGAAGAACATGCCTTCGAACAACGCAGTCGCGGTGTCGAGTGTCGGTGGATCGCCCGGACGCAGCTTGCGGTAGATCTCAATCAGCGCCTCTTCCGGCTTGCGCACGGAATCGCGCCGCAGCGTGTTCGAGATGATGTTGCCGACATCGTCGCGCTCCGGGAAGAAGACCTGCAGATTGGTCACGCCGCTCTGGATGATCTTGTGCAGCTTATCGGCCGTCAGCTCTCCATTGGCCTCATACAGCAGCTCGCCCGTGCCCATGTCGATCACGTCAGCCGCGATCATCGCGCCATCAAACTCGCTGGGCTCGACCTCAACCTCGGTAATGCCGGCAGCGCGAACATGCTTGATCGACGACGGGCCAATCTTCTTGCCCGCTGCCACCAGCTCTTCCTTCTTCGCACCGTGCAACGCAACGGCACTCCGCGTACCAACCAGGTGCGTCGGCGTCTCTTCCGGCGTCACCGCCCAGAACAGCTTGCCGTCACGCACCGTAAGGCTGTCGACCACGTAGAACGTCTTGAGAATTTCCTCGTCCGTACGCAGACCAAGAGCGCGCAGGAAGATCGTTCCAAGGAACTTGCGCTTGCGATCGATGCGCACATATAGCGTGTTCTTCTGGTCGTACTCGAACTCCACCCAGCTACCGCGGTACGGAATGATCTTGCCCAGGAAGTAGGTGCGGTTGTTCGCCGTCTCAAAGAACACGCCAGGCGAACGGTGCAGCTGCGACACGATGACGCGCTCCGTGCCGTTCACGATGAACGTGCCGTTGGCCGACATCAGCGGGATGTCGCCGAAGAAGACTTCCTGCTCCTTCATATCGCGCAGGGTCTTCACACCCGTCTCCGGGTCCTTGTCGTAGATCTTCAGGCGGATGGTCACCTTCAGCGGCGCAGAGTAGGTCATGCCGCGCTCTTCGCATTCCGCCTGGTCATACTTCAACTGCAGACCCACCGGGTCGCCGCACTTGGTGCAGAAGTCAGGGGTGTTCTTGTTGTAAGTTCCGCAAAACTTGCACAGCACGTCGCCGGGATGGAATGGATCGGTGATGACCATGTGGCCGCAGCTCGTACAAGCGGTGCGCAGATGGTTCAGGCCCTTCAGGTAGCCGCACTTGCACTCCCAGTTGCCGATCGAATAATCGACAAACTCAAGCTCGGATACGTTACGGAAATCAGTGATGGGAAAAACGGAGGTAAAGACCGACTGCAGGCCATTGTCCTCGCGCTCGCGGGGCAGCTTGTCCATCTGCAGGAAGCGCTCATAGCTGCGGCGCTGGACCTCAATCAGGTTGGGGATCTGGATGCTCGTCGGAATCTTGGAAAAATCCAGACGGGTGCGGATCGCGCGCATTTCGGTGGGGTTTGTTTTCGACATGCTCTCTCCTGTTGCTGGGTCGACCTCTTGGGGGGCCGACCATCTGCTTGGCTCGAGGCCCTCGAAGAATGTGCCCGCTTGGAGCAATCACCCTGGGAAGGGAGAAACCACCGCAGCTGCATTGACAGCTGCGGCATCTCTCATTGGACTTGATGTGCGCCTGTTCCGATGCAGCCTCTCCTCGCAGAGATCACACCTGAAGCGCGTAGTACAGAAACCCCAGCGAAGCATTCTGCGGGGTGGAAACCTGGGTCGTGCCGCTGCCTTCCATGCACAAGGCAAACTCTGCTACAAAGGCCATACATCACACGGGCCGGATGACAACCTGAACCTTGGTACAACTGGCCGCTCACATCGAACTGCCGCTTGCCGATATAGAATCAGCAGAGCAACGCCGAACAGCGCCCTATTCGCTAGAGACGGCGAAAGCGCCCTGCGGGACAGCCTGCCCGGAGAGCGCGCATACGCTATTCGTAAGTGAGTTATTGCAGAAACGGTGGATAATCGCCGCCCTTTGATCCCGCACGCCGTACGGGGCTCAACGTTTGCCGCTTGTCGCACGTTTGCACCTTGCGGACCCGCCGCTCGAACCACAAGGTGGCCGGCTCCATAACCTGCTTCGCAGTGCCAGGATGAACCGGATAAACCACTAATTCAGTAGTGTGTAACTGTCAGATGCCAGCTAGCTTCCGTTTGATTCAAGCTTTCGAGCTCCGCAGAAAAACGTTGCGCCGAGGCAGCTGCGGCAGTCTCCCATTAGAGAGAATATCGCAGATCTGTCTCGGCTGCAACCGGGGGATTTCAACAGGCCTGAACCCGAGGCCCAGACCTGCTCCCCCGCAAACTGCGTCCGTCGTATGTTTCTCAATCTAGACGGTCGAAAGGCTCTTACTTGATCTCGACGGTCGCAACGCCATCAAACTTCTTCGCGATGGCAGCCGCATCTTCCTTCGAAATGTTCTCCTTCAACGCCTTGGGCGCGCCATCGACCAGGTCCTTGGCTTCCTTGAGCCCAAGAGCGGTGACTTCGCGTACGGCCTTGATGGTGTTGATCTTGTTCGCGCCCGCATCCTTGAGGATGACGGTGAACTCGGTCTTCTCTTCGGCCGCAGGTGCCGCAGCCGCGCCGCCGCCCGCAGGAGCCGCAGCAACCGCAGCCGCTGCCGAAACGCCAAGGCGCTCCTCAAGCTTCTTCACCAACTCCGACGCCTCAAGCAGGCTGAGGCTAACGATCTGATCTTCCAACTGCTGAATGTCCGCCATGTTTCTCTCTCCGTGTATTGCAAATTTCAAAGCTTACTGCAAATTTCAAAACTTTTGTGCCGCTATACTGCTGATTCAAATCACCTAAAGCCTTCTTCCGCCCTAGGCTGCCGCCCCTTCAGTGGGTTTCCGTTGCGCCCAGACTGCGCACCCGCTGAAGACTGCGACGAAACTTGGTTAGCCTTCCGTCGGCTCGCTGCTGGCAGCTTCGCCAGCCTGGGTCGCCGTGCCGTTCTCCGGCTGAGCTGCACCTGAGGGCTGCTCGCCCGCGGCCGCTTCCTCGACATGCGCCGCAGCAGCTTCCGCTACCGGAGCCGCCTCTCCTACCGGAGCCTCTGCCGCGGGAGTTTCGGCAACCGGAGCAGCCTTTGCCGCCGGTGCGCCAAACTTGCCCTGCTCGGCCGCCATATTCACGACCACCGCCAGGTTCCGTCCCGTGGCATTGATCACTGTAGCCAACCGCTGTGCCGGCGAGTTGATCAGGAACAGCAGCTTCGAGAACAGCTCTTCCTTGCCCGGCAGCTTCGCCAGCGAGTCAATCTCGGCGACCGTAATCACCTTGCCGTCGACGATGCCCAGCTTGAACGTGTACTCCGCGTTGTCCTTCACCCAGGTCGAGAGCGCCTTGGCCAGCGCCACCGGGTCACCCGACGTGTACGCAACCGAGTTCACACCCTTGAGACCCTGCAGCGCAGCCTCTACCTTTGTGCCTTCCGACGACTTCGCCGCCAGCTTATTCTTCACCACGTGGTAAGCGCCGCCCGCTTCGCGGATCACCTTGCGCAGCTCAAAGTCCTTCGAGGCAGTCAGCCCCTTGAACGTGCCGATGATGGCCGTAGTCGAGCTTTCCAGCTCGCCCGCCAGCATTTTTACCTTCTCGTTCTTCTTCGCCTTGGTCAATGCCATAAAAATCAGCCTCTAGCTTCTAGCTCTTAGCTTCTAGCTCTATCTGTGCCGCCCGAGCGCCCTGCACTCAAGCGAAAATCTCAATCCAACCCGTCCTTAGCTAGTAGCTAAAAGCTAGAAGCCAAGAGCTGCACTTACTTGGTCGCCACTTCCGCCACGGCAGCCTCAAGCTCAATGCCAGGCCCCATCGTGGAGCTCAGAATGATGCGCTTGATGTACTTACCCTTGGCCGCCGAAGGCTTCGCCTTCACAACGGACGAGATCACCGTCAACGCATTCTCCTGCAACTTCTCCACGCTGAACGAAAGCTTGCCAACCGGCACATGCACCAGCGCGGTCTTATCGGCGCGAAACTCAACCTTACCGGCCTTGATCTCGCGAATCGCTCCGGCCACATCCGTGGTCACCGTACCCGTCTTCGGATTCGGCATCAAGCCGCGCGGCCCCAGGACCTTGCCCAGACGTCCAACCGAACGCATCATGTCCGGCGTAGCGATCAGGGCATCAAAGTCGGTCCAGTTCTCTTTCTGGATCTTCTCGACCAACTCTTCGCCGCCAAAAAACTCAGCGCCGGCAGCCTCAGCCTCTTTGACCTTATCGCCCGAAGCAATAACCGCCACAACCTTCGACTTGCCGCCCAGCCCGTGGGGCAGAACAACAGTCCCGCGAACCATCTGGTCAGCGTGACGCGTATCAACACCCAGCCGCATGGTCAGGTCGACGGTCTCGTCGAACTTGGCGTACTTGGCCTTCTGCAACAGGGGAATCGCATCACCGATCGTATAAGGACGCTGCTCCACAAGCGCGCGCGCCTTCGTAATATTCTTGGAAAGCTTCTTTGCCATTATTTCCTCGTCTCCCACCCCGTACCTAACGCCTTTCCGGCGAAGGCCTTGCACAATTCCGCAAGGGCGTGGTCCCGACTAGCCTGCATAGGAGTGCAGACAACCTTCTAAGTATGCCGGATTTCGGGGGAAAGGTCAATGTGCAGACTGACAATTCACAGGCACTTTCACCAGAAATCGTCCTTCACGCCACACAGGGCCGGCACGCAAGAGGTTCCAGGCCTATTCAGTCATCCCCACAACGACGCACTTCAAGACCCTACGATTCGGCAGCAGAAATTCGTACTCGTCTCCCAGCTCCGTCCCGGGAGCATTCTTCAATACGCGCGCATGGACGTCTCCAAACGACAGCAGCCTCGTCTTATTGTAGGGATCCTCGGGGATAGCGTCGCTGCTCACCAATTCGAGCTTCCGCCCATTTGAGGTGATATCGGCAAAAAGCACATCGGCGCACTGCCCCTCCCAGTGCCCCAGCGAACAATCAGCGCGGATATGTACACCGTAAACATGAACCATGATCGGGTAATCCACACCCTTTTTCGCAAACGGCAACTCCTGCGCCATCCGGGTCTTCTGAGCATGCAGAGAAACAGAACAGAGCAGAACAATGAGCCCAGCACAAAGCCTTTTCATCAAATACACCTCAGCTTAATGAACAAACGTATCTGTTTATACGGTGAACGAGCTCGTTAAGCTTCAGCGTCTCCCTCGTCCTCGCGTCCCTTCGACGGCATCAGAAGGATAAGCAATATCTGTATCGCAACTGCTACGCCACATCTACACTGGCCCGACATCCAACACACAAGGAGACACACAAATGCAACTAGGAATGGTAGGCCTGGGAAGAATGGGCATGAACATGGTGCAGCGCCTCATCAAAGCCGGTCACCAATGCGTAGGCTTCGACAGCAACCAAGCCACCATCGACACCCTCACCAAGCTAGGCGGCTCCGGAGCCACCACCCCCGAAGACTTTGTCCAGAAGCTCTCCACCCCGCGCGTGATCTGGCTCATGGTCCCCGCAGCTGTAGTCGACGACGTCATCGCCAACCTCCTCCCCCACCTCGCCCCCGACGACATCCTCATCGACGGCGGCAACTCCTTCTACCAGGACGACATTCGCCGCGCCGCAGCCCTCAAGCCCAAGTCCATCCACTACCTCGACGTAGGCACCAGTGGCGGCGTCTGGGGAGCCGACCGCGGCTATTGCCTCATGATCGGAGGCTCCGACGCTCCCTTCCAGCGCTGCGAACCTATCTTCAAATCCCTCGCCCCCGGCATCGACGAAGCGCCGCGCACCCCCGGCCGCGAAAAGCTCGGCGGCACCGCCGAGCACGGCTATCTCCACTGCGGCCCCCACGGCGCCGGCCACTTCGTCAAGATGGTCCACAATGGCATCGAGTACGGCATGATGGCCTCCTACGCCGAAGGCCTCAACATCCTCCACCACGCCAACGCCGGCAAAACCAAGCAAGCCTCCGACGCCGAGACCACGCCCCTCCGCGATCCCGAGCACTATCAGTACGACCTCAACCTCACCGACGTAACCGAAGTCTGGCGCCGCGGCAGCGTGATCTCCTCCTGGCTGCTCGATCTCGCCGCCTCCTCGCTCCTCGAAAGCCCCGACCTCAGCAAGTTCGCCGGCCGCGTCTCCGACTCCGGCGAAGGCCGCTGGACCGTCAAAGCCGCCATCGACGAATCCGTCCCCGCCCCGGTCCTCAGCGCTGCCCTCTTCGATCGCTTCAGCTCCCGCGGCGAAGCCGACTTCGGCGACAAACTCCTCTCCGCCCTCCGCTACGAGTTCGGCGGCCACCAGGAAAAGAAATAGCTTTACTCGACGATCGACGAACCTGGAGGGGAGAGCAATCGCTCTCCCCATCCTCTTTTGCGCACCCCACCTCAATGAAAACCAGCGAAGTTGAAGACATGCTGCGGGTTGCCCGTCTCCATTATTTATTTACAAAACGAGCTATTTTGACCACCGCCAACCGAGTATCCTGAATGATCCTTTAACAAGAGTCGCTCTTTGTTGTCGCATTCGGGCCATGATCACCGGGCACGTATTGACAAGCAGGTGGCGCCGAGGGACCGCCACATGCCAGCTACGAAAGGACACTCAATGAAGACAAAAAGTGCTCCCAATCTCTCCTTTACTGATTTCCTGAATACTGAAGGTCCAGGTCGTAAGCTCATCCACCTGAAGCCCACCGGCGTCTTCTTCTCCCAGGGAACCGAATCCAACTGCGTCTTTTATCTCGCCACCGGCCGCGCCAAGCTAACCGTCGTCTCCCAGGCCGGCAAAGAAGCCACCATCACCCTGCTCGTCCCGGGCGAGTTCATCGGGGAAGAATCCATCGCCGGCGCCGGCGGTCTGCGCATGGCCTCCGCCTCCGCCATCACCGCCTGCACCGCCATGAAGATCAATCGTGACGAGATGATCGAGGCCCTCCACCTCGACCACACCTTCTCCGACTTCTTCCTCCGCTTCCTTCTCGCCCGCGGCATGAAGACCCAGGCCGACCTCGTCGACCAGCTCTTCAACTCCAGCGAAAAGCGCCTCGCTCGCACTCTCCTGCTCATGGCCGAATTCGGCAAGCCCGGCGAGCCCGAAACCCTCATTCCCGCCATCACCCAGGAAGCCCTCGCCGAAATCATCGGCACCACCCGCTCCCGCGTCAGCTTCTTCATGAACCGGTTCCGCAAGCTCGGATTCATCCAATACAACGGCCGCATCCGCGTCCACAAATCCCTGCTCAACGTCGTTCTGCACGACCAGTTCACCGGCCATAACTCCGAGCGCCCCCCCATGGAGATCTCCGAGCGCACCCGCACCGTCCCGATCCGGGCAGGAGCAGCCAAAAAATCGCGCCCCGCAGCCGATTAGCGGCGCGCCACCCGTGGCACTGATCGCTTTTGAACAGATAAGTTTCGCAGCAGGTGACAGTTTGGATTGACGCTCCCTTCGCCTCCAGACAGAGAGGAACCGCTTATGTCGAAGACCGATCTCAGCCTGCTCGTTGTTGAAGACGAACCCGACACGCGCTACCTCCTGACCCAGATCTTCACCATGCGTGGCTTTACCGTTCGCTCCGCCGAAGACGGCTTTGCCGCGCTCGGCATGATCCGCTCCGCCATTCCCGACATCCTCCTCTCCGATCTCAACATGCCCGGCATGTCGGGCTTCGAGCTGCTCTCCGTGGTTCGCAGACTCTACCCCCAGATCCACGTCATCGCCACCAGCGGCGCCTACTCCGGCAAAACCGTGCCCAAGGGCATCGCCGCCGACAGCTTCCACGAAAAGGCCTCGGGTCTCGCAAGCCTGTTCGAGCTGATGGACATGGCCGCCCTCCTCGGCCACACCTCGTTCTTCTCCCACCGCACCCCAACGCCCCTCTGGATCGACCTCGAATCCCGCAAAGCCTCCGAGTCCCACCACGTCCTGCTCAACTGCCCCGCCTGCCTCCGGCCCTTCCGCCAGACCATCGACGAGATCAATGCCGAGATCCGCGAAACCAACTGCAGCTTCTGCGGCGGCAAGGTCGACTACGCCATCGCCCTCGCCGTCAAGCCCAAAATCGTGACCACCGAGCCCAGATCCATCGCCGCGGAATCCCGCGCATCGGCCAGCGACGAATATTCCACCCAGTCCCGCAACGCACGCCGCGCCTGATCTCCCAGCCCCGGGCCCTGCGCCGCCCGCGTTCGTCACATTCCCCGCATCCTCCAGAAACTCCATCAGCAGCACTCCAACCTCGACCGCCTCCACCCCGTCCTGCCGCTGCATGAATCTTCGTGCATCCCGCCGCCCTTCTTCGTCGCTCCATCGATTTGCGTATTCCTTCTTCGCAACTTTCGTGGATACTGTTACTTACCCATGCGAGCCGAGCCCTTCACGCAGCCTAATCCGCAGCACCTGCTCTACCCCGACGCGTTCCCGCCCGCGCCGCGCCGCGGCCTCGCGCACTATATCGAGCTCGCTATTGCCTTCCTCGTTCTACTCCTCTTCTCCTGGCTCGGCATCAAGCTCTCCAACAGTTCCGACGGTGTCGCCACCATCTGGTTCACCAACGGCATGCTCTTCGCCCTGGTCATCCTTCGGCCCCGCCGCCTTTGGATCCAGTACTTCGCCATCGGCCTCGTCGCCGACACCCTCGCCGACGTCCTCTACGGCGACCGTTTCGCCCTCGCCTTCGGTGTCTCCCTCGCCAACTCCGTTGAAGTCATCCTCTCCGCTTTCGTTCTCACCTACTTCTTCGGCCGCCCCTTCAACCTCTCCCGTCGCAGACCCCTCGTCGGCTTTCTCTTCATTGCCGTCATCGGCGCCACGGCAGTCACCAGCGCGCTCGGCGCTTCCTGGACGCTCCTCTTCGTCAACGCCGGCCCCTGGCTCACCCTCTTCCGCACCTGGTACCTCGGCGACATCCTCGGCATGTCCATCATGGCGCCCCTCACCTTCATACTCCTTCGCCCCGGCTTCTTCCGCATGCTCCATCGCCGACGGCTCCTCAGCACGCTCGGCCTCCTGCTCATCCCCGCCCTCGCTACCCTCATCGTCTTCACCCACAACCAGGACTCGCTGATCTTCCTTATCGTCCCCGCGCTCCTCGTGGTCGTCTTCCGCCTCGGCTTCCCTGGCACGGTCCTCGCCGTCTGCGTCATTGCCGTCATCTCCATCCCCCTCACCATCCATGGCTACGGCCCGCTCATGCTCGACGTCGACCACCGCATGCTGCACCGCATCGTCGTCGTCCAGATCTTCCTGGCCGTTGCGCTCTTCACCTGCTTCCTCGTCGCCACCTTGCTTGAAGAGCGCACGGAGCTCGAAGTCTCCCTCCAGCAAAGCGAGGCACGTTATCGGATGCTCGCCTCGCTCGACGGCCTCACCGGCCTCGCCAATCGCCGCTCCTTCGACGAGCGCCTTGAGGACGAATGGGGCAGCGCCCTCGACGCCGGCCAACCCCTCTCCCTGCTCATGATCGACGTCGACCTCTTCAAGAAGTACAACGACCTCTTCGGCCACATCAACGGCGACAACTGCCTCCGCCAGATCGCCAACATCATCGCCGACAGCGTCCCATCCAGCCTCGGCGAAGCCTCCCGCTTCGGTGGAGAAGAGTTCGCCGTCATCCTCCCCAACACCGACAGCAGCGGCGCCATGGCCGTCGCCGAAGGCCTTCGCGCTGCCGTCGCCGCCATCCGTCTTCCCCACCCCGGCAGCCCCTGGCATCTCCAGACCATCAGCATTGGCGTCGCCGTCGCCGTACCCGAAACCGGCCAGTCGCCCGTCTCCCTGCTCCACGCCTCCGACAGCGCCCTCTACCTCGCCAAGCTCCTCGGCCGCAACCGCGTCGAATCCAACCTCTCCGACTCCCCCGTCCCCATCGAGTCCCAGGAACCCGAGCTAACCGCCATCCCCCCAGGCATCGCATAACCCGGGTTGTCAGTTCTCAGTTGTTAGTTGCGAGAACTTCGCCCTTACTGACAACTGAGAACTGACAACCGACAACTCCAAAAATCCCCTTGACACGCCCCGCCACTCCCGCCTACTCTCATCCCAGCGAGGCGAAGAAATGGCGAAAACAAAACTCACCCCCAGCTCCCTCTTCCCCATCCTCAACCAACACCCCGGCCCGCGCCTCCTCGGCATGGCCCGCCTGGCCGCCGAGTCCACCCACGCTGACGACGGCCACCAAATCGAATTCCGCACCCTCCAGCCCCGCACCATCCTCAACCGCTCCGTCTCCAAACGCCAGCTCAAGCACTACTGGACCATCAACCCCTTCCGCGGCTGCGAGTTCGGCTGCAAATACTGCTATGCCCGCTATACCCACGAGTTTCTCCAGCCCGCGCCCATCAACCCGCCCCCGCCCGGTACCCTCGACATCCCGGAGCAGCCCTGGGCCAAGGCCTTCGAGCACGAGATCTACCTCAAGGAAAACGCCGCCTGGCTCCTCGAGCAGGAGCTCCGCCACATCGACCCGACCGAAGAGATTGCCATCGGCACCGCCACCGACCCGTATCAACCGATAGAACGCCGCGTAGGCATCACTCGCAGTCTCCTCGAAGTCTTCGCCCGCCATAAGGGCCTCCACATCGGCATCATCACCAAGTCCTCGCTCATCACCCGCGACATCGACCTGCTCCAGCAGATCGCGAAGCACAACACGCTGGTTATCCACCTCACTATCACCACCACCGACGCCGCGTTAGCCCGCAAGATCGAGCCCCGCGCTCCCCGACCCGACCTCCGCTTCGCCGCCCTCCGCAAACTCTGCATCGCCGGCCTCAACGCGGGCGTCCTCTGCTCGCCCCTCCTGCCCGGCATCAATGACAGCGTAGCCTCGATCGACGCAGTCGCCACCCGCGCGGCCGCTGCCGGAGCCTGCTTCCTCGGCGCCCACCCTCTCTTCCTGAAATCCTGCTCCCGCCCCACCTGGCTGGCATTCGTCCGCGAACATCTTCCCCATCTCGCCGACGACTACAACCGCCGCTTCGCCAAAGCAGACTTCGTCGACGCCACCTACCGCAACCGCATGTCCACCCTCACCCGCCAGATCTGCCGCAAGCACCACCTCTACGAGCGCCATTCCGAAGCCCACCTCACCCGCGACCTCCCCGCCTCAACCAATCGCGGTCCCGCCACTTCACCGGGTGCCCCACATCTCGCTTCTGAGATGTGGGAGAGCAAAAAGCCAGCTCAGCGCATCACGCCCGATCAGCCTACCCAAACGAGTCTCTTCGCCACCAGCTAGCGATAGACCAACCGAGCCGTCGCCAACACCGCATACGAAAGCCACACCACCAGGAGAGCCACGCACCACCCAGCCAGTCGCTCTCTCCGAAAGGCATACACCGCGACCGGCACCGCCACCAGCCACGTCACAACGTTTCCCACCAATCCCGCAAACAGATCACTGAATCCGCGCGTGTACACCGGATACAACAAGCAAAGAAACGCCAGCCCACTAACCCACTCCACCCTTCGCTGCTCTCCATGTGTCTTCGCAGAACGCAACAGCAACCACCGCGCCACGCCCATCCCTGCAAACAGCACCAGCCAGATCGTCCCCACCACCCACCCCGGCGGCAACCCCGTCTGCCCGCTCGAACTCTCCATCCCGAAGCCGAAGATCACCCCATTCACCACCAGCGGCGTCCCCACAAAGACCACCAGGTTCGCTACGAATCCAGCCAGCGCCGGCCGCTCTTTCCGAACGTCTACCCAATGCGCGTCCTGCATCTCGGTACCACCCAGATCACACTGAATCAATAGACGCCGAATCGCCTATCCGAGGTAGGCCAGAATCTCATCCCGCCGCGGCATCGACGGCGCCGTCCCTGCGCGCGTCACCGAAATCCCCGCCGTCGCGCATCCAAACCGCGCCGCCTCCAGCACCGTCCGCCCCTCCCCCAGCGCCGCCGCAAACCCGCCACAAAACCCATCGCCCGCACCGGTAGTATCCAGCACCGCCCCCGCGTGAAACGGCCCCACCAGCACCGCCGCCTCCCCCTCGA
>Ga0210392_10000467_pt1 | contig 24888 bp, 20 predicted proteins | sample IncBWC30OmetaG_FD_161057 | JGI IMG/M metagenome (GOLD analysis project Ga0210392, IMG submission 161057) | Forest soil microbial communities from Barre Woods Harvard Forest LTER site, Petersham, Massachusetts, United States - Inc-BW-C-30-O ...
CACCGGCGCGCTGTTCGACTTCATCTGCAACAGCAACCCCGAGATCGCCGACCGGCTGCGCCGCGCCGACTGACGTCCACCCGCCCGCCTACGTGACAGCCGGCCGCGCTTGACTGCGCCGCCGGCTGTCGCTCTATCTGACCACCTGCTGACACCTGAAAGGACTGCATGAGCATCATCGACAAAGCGCCGCCGCCCAAGGTCGCGCCGCCCAATTACGCCGCCGTGCTGGCCGCGTTCGGGCAGGCGATCCACGGCCCCAACTGGCCGAGCGGCATCGCCCGCCTCGCCGGCGTCAACCCGCGCACCATGCACCGCATCGCCAGCGCCGTCGCCGAGGGCCGCGACTATCCGGCCGCGCGCGGCGTCCTGGCCGCGCTGTACGACAAGCTGGCGCCCGTCGTCGCCGAGCTTAAGCCGTGGTCGCGCCACGCAGCGGACGCGTGACGCCGTGATCCACGTCTCTGACGAACCGGGCGCCCGCGCGCGCCTCGTCACCCATCTGGCCGAGACCCTGGCCGAGCTGCCCGAGTTCGGCGCGCTCCCGTACCGCGAGCCCGAGCTGCGCCGGCTCATGGTCGCCGACAAGCTGGTCACGGAGATCGAGCGATGGTCCGAGATCGCCGCCGTGATCGACCAGATCGCTTCTGACAAAAACACCCCCCGGCTCTGACCTTGGGGCGCGTCAGAACCGGGGGGCGCCCGGCCGGAAAGGATTGGGGGGGTTCCGGCCGGCTCCGCGATAAGACAAGCGGGCTGACGTCTATCGCGAAACTCTACTTGTGGCGGGGGGTGGGCTTCTCGCCAGGATCGGCCTCCTGAGCCCGCTGGGCGCGTCCCTGGGCCTTGGCGTCCTCATCATCGTCTTTCGGCGGATCGGCCGTCTCCGCCTCTCCTGCCGCCGTGGCGGCCCCTTCCGCCGGCGGGGCGCCGGGCTCACCCGGCCTCGGCGGCTCTTTCAGCAGCTCGGTCTCGTCGCCGTCGAACGCCTCGGCGAACGCCTGGGCTAGCAGCTTCGCGTCGACTTCCACCCGGATATCGTTGCCGTTGGCGAACGAGATCGTGGACAGGTTGCCGGCCTGGCGCACGTAACAGACCATCGCCGGGTTGACCGGGATCGCCTCGCCGCTGCGCCGCTGAATCGTCACAAATCGCATGGTCGTCGCCTCCGCTTGACCCCTCGCATCATGCCCGCTCGGCCGGGGTGTCGGACGCGTCGAGCGCGCGCGCGACGTCAATCAACAACCCCTTGGCCTTCTTGTCCAAACCCTTGCCGCTGACGCCGCGCTCCCACAGCTCGCGCGGCGCCTGGCGCAGCACGCCGGCCCACGGCCCCGGCGACCCCGCGCTGCCCGCCCATGACGTGCCCTCGAACAGCGCCTGCACCGCCGGGTGATTGCTCGGCACGAACAGGCGCGCCGACTCGTAGTCCTGGCCGTGCTCGTTGGGCCAGCTCAGCGACAGCCCGATCTGCTGCAACCGCGTGTCCGCCTCCTTGGCGTTCATCACCCCGTCGCGCAGCTCGGTCAGCACCCCGCCCACGGTCTTCGACGTGTACTGCCGCCAGGCGTCCGGCGCCGCGTTCAGCAGTTGCAGCAGGCAGCGCCGCCAGGTGCGTTCGCGGTTCGCGATCTCATCCAGCAGCGCCGGGTTCAGCCAGCGTTGCCAGTCGACCAGCTCGCCGGGCTCCGGCATGTCGTCGCGCAGCGCGGCGTGACAGCCGGCGGCCAGGGGCGCGAAGGTGTCGGCGGATCGGTCGTTGTGGCCGACCTCGATCAGCGCGGCGCGGATCACGCCCACCAGCTCGGCCCAGCGCGGCCACCAATCGAACAGCCGGCGCAGCAGGTGGCGGCCGGTCGCGTCGATCCAGGCCGGCTTGATCTCCAGCTTCGCGCCGGCGGCCTCGCGCTCGCGCAGCATGACGACCGCCATCCGCGAGTCGTCCTGCGCCTCGGTCGCCGGCTTGGAGACCGCCGACGCCATGAAGCTCGACATCAGGGTGAACTCCTGGCCGACGCCATCCTTGCCGCCCCGGTGCATCTTGTCGCCGCTGTAGGCGATGCGCGCGAGCGTCAGGATTTTGTGGATCGCGCGGGTGTCGTCCTTGGCCTCCAGCTCGTCGATCAGGATCGCCACCGAGTCCTGTTTCAGGTGGTGGTAAATCCCCGCCTGGCTGGTCTCGGCCGTGGCGATCAGCGCGCCGTTCATGGCCCCGCGCATCAGCTCGTGTAACGTGGATTTTCCAGATCCTTCTCCGCCGTGCACGAACAGCACCGGCCGCCTCGGCAAAGCCCCGCCGATCTTCGCCGTCATCAGCCAGCCCAGCACCAGGCGCGCGTCCAAGTCCGGCCGGTCCCAATTGAACGATTGCAGCATCTCGAACAGCTCGTCGCCGGCGCTGCCTGGCCCGGCCGGCTGCGGCCTGGCGCTCGGTCGGCCGATGGGCGGCCGGCGCGGGTAGATCATCCCGTCGATCTCGCCCGGATCACGCCAGCGCCCGCCGGCCAGCACCCGGTCGCCGGCGTGGTAGATCAGCGACCCGTCCGCCGCGCGCCAGGCGCCGCGCCCCCGCACCAGCTCGGCGTAGCTATAGACGCCGGTGTAGGCGCAGGCGTTCACCAGGTCTTGCCGCGCCCGGTCGGCCTCCCAGCCGATCACGCGCGAGGGCACCGTGATGAACTCCTCGATCGTCTCGCCCTCGGCGTTCTCGATCGTGCGCTTGACCCGGCGCGGCTGGCTCCAGCGCGGCCAGGCCCATTCGAGGTAGCGCGTGCGCCCGCCGAACATCGACTCGATCGGACCCTTGCCCGAAGACTGAGCGTGCAGCTCGTACACAGCGCCCAGCGTGTCGAGGAAGTAACAGGTCGGCCCTTCCTTCCCGAGCGGGATCACCGGACAGCCTGGCGGCAGGCCGGTGCGTTGGTCGGCCCAGCCGTCGGGCTCCCACTGGCCGGGCTCGATCATCACCACGTCGTTCGGATCGCGGCCGTGCTGGTAGCGCAGCGGCGCCCCGGGGGGCGGGTCGTTCTTCCCCGTCTGGCGCAGGCTGGCCTGCTGTTCCTCATCGAAGGAGCGCAGCGCCTGGCCGATCTCCTCGATGCGGTCAGGCATCGCTACACGTCCCGAGGTAGGCATCCAGCGAGCGGCGGCCTTCGGGCGTCAGCCGCAGGTGGGTCTGCTCGCCGGTCGCGACGATCTCCAGCAGCCCGCGCGCCTCCTGATCGAGGCACCGCGGATTCGGCCGAAAGCAGGCGGGCGTCAGCCGCCACACCCCCGGCGCCTCGGCCAGCAGGAACATGAGCGACAGCGCGTCGTCCTCCGTCACCTTCATCTCTCGCCTCCTGTTGCTTGCGTGAGCGCTTGATCGCCGCCGCCGCCAGGCCGGGGCTGTTCAGCTTGGCCCGCAGCACGCGGAACATCGCCAGCTCGTCCGGCAGCAGCCGCCAGCGGCGCATGAGCCGCCGATCCCAGCTCGCCTTGCGCTTGGCCTGCGCCTCGGGCGTGTTCATGCCCTCGCGCCGGCGCGCCAGCACCTCCGGGTCGGCGGCGTTGATCCGCATCGCCGAGACCCACTTGTCGCGCAGCTCGGGATCGGCCCAGCGACGCTTGAGGGCGAGGCTCTGGCGGCGCCGGCGCCGGGCTTCGCGGGCTCGCTTGTTCGCCTCGGCGATCCGCTTGCGCATCAGTCGTGCCCCTGCTTGCGCAGCTCGGCCAGCAGCGCGTCGCGGGCCTCCTGCAGATCGTCGCACAGGCGCACGATCACCTCGCGCGCCTCCTCCAGCGTCAGCTTGTCGATCCGCTTCACCATCTTCTCGCCGGTCCACACGTGCGTCGCCGGCGGGTTTTGAAGCTCGATCGCCATCACGCCGCTCCCTTGATGAGCCAGTCGTTGAAGTCCTTGCCGACCTCGCTCGCCGCCACGTCGACCCGCCGGCCGCGCGCCTGGCGCCGCCAGTGTTCGGCCACGCGGTCGAACGCCTCACGCGCCTCCGGCTTCCAGTCGTTGTCGCGCAGCAGGATCACCCGGTCGGCGCACGCCGGCCACGCCAGCAGCCCCATGTGCGACACCGATCCGGCCGCCCACACGCGCCACTCCGGCACGGCGGCGGCGACCGTGAGGCTGGTCTCGATCCCCTCGCCGATCGCCAGCGGCCCGACGATCCCCTTGCGCGCCGCGCGCGACGGGTTCTGGCCGCTCGGCCCGGTCGTCAGCCGGATCGCCGCGCCGCTGGTGCGGCCGACCATCTTCTTCGGCATGTGCACCGGGGCCTTGCCGCGCCCGTCCGGCGCCAGCCAAGTGCGGTGCAGGCCAGTGACGGTGAGCCCCAGCGTCATCGCCGCGACCATCGCCGGCCAGTACGTCACCTCGCCCGTGTCCTGGTCGACGTGCTCCAGCCGCACCGCGTAGCGCAGCGCGGCCAGCCGGAACTTCGGCGAGCCCAGCCGCTCCATCGGTATCCCCCGCGCGTCGCGCAGGTAGGTCTCGACGGGCGTGTCCGCGATCGACTCCGGCAGCTTGAGCCAGGAGCTGAACAGCGACCGCGACCGCCGCTCGTCCTGCGCCTGGCGCTTCATCTCCCGCGCCTTGCGCTCGGCCTCGACCCGCTCCCGATCCAGCTTCGCCTGGTCGGCCGACCGCACCTGGCCGCGTTGCAGGTTCAGGAAGTCGAGCGCCCACCAATAGCTGTCGATCCAGCTATTCAGCTTCGCCAGGTACTCGATCAGTTGGAACACGTCGCCGCGCGTGTCCCCGGCCAGGCCGTAGTCCTTCCAGCTCCCGGCGCCCTCGCCGGTCAGCCAGATCGCGAAGTTGCCTTTGCGGGTGTTCTCCGGCCGGCGCGGGTTGCGCGTCAGCAGCACCTTGCCCCGCAGCCGGTCGTCGATGCCGAGCCGAGGCAGCAGATCGTGCAGCCGATCCTGCAGCCGCCTGCGCACGTCCGCCGGCTCGTACGGCAAAGGTGCGCGATCGCTCATTCCGCCGGACCCGGAATAAAGTTTTCGTGATCGTCAAAAACCCCCCCCTTTTTTTGTCGGTACTGGCCCCGCATCTGACGCGGCGGCGGCGGCTTGCGCGTCGGCAGGCGATCGGATTTCCACGCCTCCATCATCGCCATGTCAGCCGCCACGGTGGCGTGAAACGCGGCCAGCGAGCCCAGCGCCAAGTTGCGACCGTCCCGCTCCATGATGTCCATGCGCTTAGCGAGCAGCGGCTCGCCTTCCAGCAGCTCGCGAATCTCGTCGCACTGCGTCGTCACGGTGTCGCGGTGCATCCCGATCGCCCGCGCCAGCGCCGCAAAGCTGCAGTCGCAGATCAGCACCGCCAGGTAGATCGCCACCTTGCGGGCTCGCCAGTAGTCCGGGGGGGTTATCGGGCCGCGCCCGCCGCCGCCCGTCGCGCCGAGCACCCTGCGGTTCACCGCGTAAGCTCGCGCCGTCACCAGGACCGCCGCCCACCAGGCCGTTTCCACCGCCTGCCGGCTGGGCTCGTACCGCTTTGGCACGGCCGTCGCCCCCGACTTAAGGTTTATCCCGACGCTCGATGTCGCTTAAGTTACAAAAATCGCGACTTAGTTGAGCAGACATAAGTCCCTCCCCTAAAGGGAAGCGATCAATCAACCCCTACGCCATCCAATTGACAAGGCCCGATCTGCGCTAACCTCTGTGGATAACGCAGTCTTCGGTGCCGCGGCCCCCACTATTCACCAATTATCCCGGCTATTCCCGCGTCCCTACTTAGAAACCACGATCAGCCCGCATTTCCCCTTACTATGTTTCACGTGAAACACCCGACAGTGCTTAACTGGTTGCTTGACACACAACGCGCCCGGAGTCTCCCTAGTTGGCGCACGGTTCCCCGTATTTCACCCGAGGACGACCATGCAGAATATCGACCCTGAAACACCCCCGGCCGCGACCGGGCCACTGATCCGGGAATTTCGCCCACGCCGGCGGCGGGCCTCGCCCGTCCAAGACCGGCTCTCATTCGTCCTTGTCACTCTGCTCTGCCTCTGCCTGGCCGCCGCCTCGATCGCCGGCCCGGCGCTTCACCTTTTCATGCGTTGAGATCACCCCATGCCCGAGCCCATCACCAGCAAACGGATGCTTCGGATCGAAGACGTCGCCAAAATCCTCGAATACACGCCCGATCACGTCCGCCGCTCCTGGCGCGGGTGGGTGCGCGAGTACGGTTTCCCGCTGCCGCTGGTCGGCCTGCGCTGGGAAGCCGAGGCGATCGAAGCCTGGCGCATCCGCCGCCGCGAACCCCCGCCGCCGCCCCCCGCGCGCGGCCGGCCGCGCAGCACCGACGCGACCGCGCCCGAGGATCGGCGGCGCCAGGCCGAGCGCAACCTGGATCGCCTCGCCCGCTAGAAACTGCTGCGGCAAGGCGCCGCTTTACAGCTCCCACGAATTAGCTGCTTTATGTGCCTCTTTCCACCAGGAGCACGTAATGACCACGAAGAAGCCCAGCCCCAAGCGCAGCAAGAACCCCCTGCCGACCAACGGCGAGTGGCGCGACGGACACCCGATGTGGCGTCCGCAACCCAAGCAGCGTCTGGCTGGCTGGCGCGGCTACGCACTGCGCAACGCCGATGGCGAGTGGATGAGCCAGGGCCAGGCCGTCGACAAAATCAACGAGATCAACGACGCCATCGCCGCCGCGAAGCTCGGCGAACCGCTCCCCGAATGGATGGCCGCGTTCGCCCCGGCCGGCGCCGCTGCAGCGGGCGCGCCTCGGCCAGTTGCCCGCGATGACCGCACGATTGGCGGGCTGATCGACCTCTACCTCACCGACCCCGTTCCGCACTTCAAGCCGATCAAGCCCAAGACGGTGATCCACTACCGCACCTATCTCGCGCAGTACGTCGCCACCATCGCCGAGGTTCGCGGCGTCCCGCCGGCGGCGATCCGCGCCCAGGACATCGAGCTACTGGCCGCACCGACGCCCGGCAGCGGCAAGCGCAACTATTCGGCCGACGCCTACACCCGCCTCTTTGCCACCAAGGGCGCCGCCGTCGCCGCCGCCACGATCGTCGCGGCGAAGGCTTGGTTTTCGTGGGTCCAGAAGAAGCGAAACCTGCTGCTCACCAACCCCTGCGCCAGCATCCGAGTCGTCAAACCCGACGCTCGCCTCGTCGTCTGGCAACCCCACGAGATCAAGGCGCTGATCGCGGCGGCCGAGTGGATCGGTTTCGACTCCGTCGCCGACGCCATCATCCTCGCGCTCGATCTCACCTGGTCACAGGTCGACATTCTCTCCCTGACGTGGGCGCAAATCGACGATCGCCACCGCGCCGCCACCACGCGCGTCAAGACCAACGTGCAGGGCAATCCGCGCATCATGCCGGAGGGCCGCGCCAGGCTCGCCACGATCGCCGCCCGTTGGACCGGCCCCGACGAGCTGCGCCCGCCTTGTGTGATCCGCTCCGAAGCCGACAGCGGCCTCGACTTCTGGAAGCCTGACTACTTCCGCCACGTCTTCGCCCTGGTCCGCGAGATCGCCAGCGCCGAGGCCGGCCCCGCCGTGCTCGGCAAGACCTTTCAGGATTTGCGCCCCACCGGGATCACCCGGCTCTACAACGTCGGCAAGCTCAAGACGCATGAGGTTGCGGCCCGCGCCCTGCAGACCCCCGAAACCGCCGTCGCCTTGCACAAGAAGTTTTACCACCTGATCGACCAGGACGACCAAGACGACACCGACGCCCAGCTCGAAGCGAGGCTGCTGCGCCACGCCAAGCGGGCGCCGAAACTCACCGCCGCAGGCTGACACTCCCAAAACTCCCAAGGCCAAAACCCTTGGGAGTTTTCACCCCATTTTGTCCCATATTACGTCTTTTGAGCCCCGCTTACCCCGCATTATGTCATTGATTTTATAGGACTTCCCTCTGGCGTGCCGCTGATTTGTAATCAGAAGGGCGGGGGTTCGAGCCCCTCAACCGGCACCATAAAATCAATGACTTAGCCTCCTCGATCAAGAACAAGCCTAGAACTTTTGGGAGTTTTAATTGCTCCCACGTGGGACTTCCTCGCTCCCAAGCGTAGTCCCATCCCGCTCCGCGAACAGGTCTTGCTGGCCCTTCACCTCGGGGGGCGGCGGCGGCGGGGCGCCGTTCAGGGCGGCGTTGGCGTACGCGTGGGCGAGCATCGTCGCGCGGTGCAGCACCTTCGCGTCGTGGCGCTTGTCGCGGGGGATTTTGGTCGCCTCCACGATCTGCCGCAGCCAGTAGCGATAGGGGCCGTTGAACGGCGTCTCTTTCATCCCACCCCCGCGATCGCCCAGAGCAGCGACGCCACCAGCCAGCAGCCCCAGGCGACACGCGCGGCCGGGAACGACGTCGGCCAGGTGCTGACGAACATCGCCACGAACCCGGCGACGACCAGCACCACGAAGACCAGATGCAGCGGCATGACCTGCCTCCTCTGTCAGTGGTGGGCCATCCACCACACCAGAAACATCAGCGCGGCGACCGTCACCAGCGGCGCGACCCAGCGCATCAGTGGACGTACCAAATGCCCGAGCCGCCGCGCAGCATGTCGCCCGCCCACGTCAGGGTGACGACCTTCCCGCTGGTCGCCGGGACCGTCGTGCTCGATCCGGCGATGACGTTGGTTCCCCAATTGACCGTGATCGGCACGGCGGTCCCGTTGTGCAGCACGAAGATCATCGAGACGCAGATCGCCACGCTGAGCAGCGGCAGGTTCACCACCAGCGGGGTGATGCCCAGGTCCAGCCTGACCTCCGGCAAGTCCGTGACCTGGCCGACCGCGATGTTGATCGGCGACTGGTTGGCGTTGATGGCGGTCGCCGCCTGCACCGCCCTGTTGCCGTTGTCCCACGTCAGCAGCGCCAGGTCGGTCGAGGGCGGCGGGTACTCCCGAAAGAAGTTGGGGGGCACCGGCTGCTGCAGTTGCATGTGCCGGCACAGCTCGCAGCGGCCGACCCCGAAGTAGCAGTTGGAGGCGTCCGAGACGCCGAGCACCACGTTGAAGTCGAGCACCATCCACGTCAGCCCGCCGTCCGCGAAGCCTGGGCCGAAGTAGCCCAGCGCGTCGCTGATCGTGAAGTCGGCGTTCACCGGCTGGCCCAGCGGATCGACGATGTGAATCATCGTCGCCCCGCCGGACGGCGTGTCCATCGACCCGATCTTGCCGATCATCGGCCCACGGCAGGGCGCGCCCAGCGGCACCGGCGCCTGGATCAGCTTCGCCCCGGTGATGACCACGTACCAGCCGACCGCGATCCCGTAGGAGAGGATCGTCGAGCCGATCTGCACGGCGTTGCTGCCTGCCGTCGTCTGGAACGCCTGGCCGGTCTGGTTCACCGGCGTCACGTGCGCCGCCGGCGCCGTCGCCCAGCCCGGGATCGTGCTTCCGGTGAAGCCGCCGACGTGCACGAGGTAGGTGGTCGGGTCGATCGGGAACGGCGCGTCGGGCGTGAAGCTGTTGGCGTCGCTGGCGGTGACGTTGAAGGCGACGCAGTACCCGTTGCCGTAGCGAAACCACCCCTTCTTGCCGACCCATTGGTTCGCCGCCCAGCCCGGCGCGCCAGGCGCGATCGCCTTGTTCACGGTCGACCCCGGCTGCGCCACGAACCATTGCGGCCCGCCGTCGTCGACCAGGATCACCGTCCCGTTCACCGGGTCCTGCGTGTCGATCGCCATGCCGAGGTGGTACTGCACGCCGGCGCTCCAGCCGCCGAAGCCGGGGCCGATCCCGCAGTCCCTCATGCCGGTGTTCGCGCTCACGTCGGTCATCAGGACGTTGCTCTCCGAGCGCACCGCGTCGAGCTTGTTGCGCGCCGTGCCCCCCGAGCCGCCGTACACGTGGAAGTCCGCGCCGCCGAGCGTCACCTGGTTCTGCTGCGGGTAGGAGAAGTAAGACGCGCCCTGGTTCTGGAACGACGTCCCGTAGCAAAAGATCGTCCCGCCGCCGGTCGCGATCGCGTCCTTCCAACAGCTCTGAAAGTCGCCGTCGATGATCGTGATCGACAGCGCGTTCGGCCCGCCGGCGACCAGGCCCTGCATACAGCCGAGCACCAGCGGGTTGATGAACGTGATCGTGTCGCCCTGCGCCGAGCCGCCGGCGCGCGAAATATAGATCCCCACTTGGTCGACCAGGGACACCCCGCCCACGGCCCAATCGTAGAAGGTGAGCTGCTGCGTCGCGAGGCCGGGGTAGGCCCCGGTGTGGTTCATGTCGATGAGCTGGCCGGTGACGCCCTCGGTTCCATCGGTCAGGCCGAGGTTGCTGATCTTGCCGTACGAGATCGAGTCGAAGGTCAGCGGCGTGATGTTGAGCGGGCCGATGTACGTGATCTGCGACCCGCGCCGCTCGGCGAACTCGATGTCGACGCCCGACGCCACCAGCACCAGGCCCTGATTGATGCGGAAGTTGCCGGGCGGCACGAACATGGGCCGGTTGAGGGTGACGCTGTTGCCGTTCCACACCACATGGCCGGGCGTGCTGGCGCTGGCGAAGCAGGCGTACAGCGTCTCCTGCAGCGCGACGTAATCCCAGGTCGTGCCGACCGGGTAGGCCCCGCCGGAGGGCAGGCCGATCCACTGCGGATTGGCCGCCAGGTCGGCCGCCGTGATCCCCTCGCCCAGGCCGTCGCCGAACGCCCCGCTCGGCGCGTTGAAAAACCAGCCGGCGTTGACGCGCCGGTCGACGATGCGGACCCAGCGCTGGCCCAGCATGTCCACCAGCACCGTTCCGCCGTTGTCCGTCATGGTCCCCGGCGACTGCACGAAGATGCCGCTGCGATCGCCGCTCACCAGCAGGATCGCCGCCGGCGATCCGGCGGGCACGTAGCCGGACTGGCGGATCGAATCGTAGCTCGGCGCGGTGATGACGTTCGAGGCGCCTACCGGATAGGGCGGCGCCAGCGGCGCGGGCGGATCGAACCAACGCAGCTCGCCCTGCGCGGTCCCCAGCAGCTTGAGGCTTTCCTCGCCGTACTCGAAGCACACGACCGCCGCGTCATCGTCGGTGATGAGGATCGAGTCCGGGTTCAGCACCAGCGGGCGCGGCGGCGGCTGGCCTTGCTCCACCACCAGCGCCCGCGTGAACTCCGTCGTCAGCTCCTGCACCTGGCGCTCGACGTTATCGAGCGCCTGCTCGCTCGACTGCGGGCTGAAGCCCACCTGCTCGCCGTAGGCCGAGGGCTGGCTGCGCGGCGTGAACCGCGCCAGCGCCACCTGCGCCAGCGGCGCCCACGCCGGCGTCGTCAGCAGGTGCGCCGCGAGCATCACCTGGCCGCCGTTGGTCAGGGTCGGGTTGAAGGCGGTGAGCGTGTAGTCGGCGCCCTGCGTCAGCAGCCGCGCGCCGTTCCCGTCGCCGATGTCCAGCTCCACGGTGACGTCGCTCGCCACCCGGTAGGGCCAGACGGTGTTGAAGGGTCCGAGCGTCGCGCCGTTCAGCGCATAGGTGGTCTCGGTCGAGATCGCGGTGACGGTCATGCGCAGAGCATGACGCCGCCGGCGGCCGGTCGGATCACTGCGCCGACGTGGGCGCCAGCCAGTAGTGGGTCGCCGCCTTCTCCTGCATCCGGCTCTGATACCGCTGCAGATAGCCCGGGCTCGCCGCCTCCTGCAGCCGCCAGAACAGCAGGTAGTCGAGCGCGGTGCGCGTGTACCAGGTGTTGATGATCGGCACGTTCGAGGCCGCCATCTTCGCCAGCTCGCCGGGAATCTGGCTCTTGCCCTCCATCCCGTTGACCTCCCCGCCGCTGATCGCCTGGCGGAAAATCTTGCCGACCTGTTCGCCCTGGCTCAGCAGCGGCCCGCCCAGGCTCAGAGCGTCGAAGTCCGCGCCGTTGCGGTCCATCTCCCCGAACAGGAAGTCGCCGTACATGCCGAGCCCGCCGCCCTGCGCCATCGCGGCCAGCCACAGCTTGCCGGCCGCCTCGGGCGTGCCGATGCCCTGCGACTCCACCAGGTCTTGCGGCGTGCGCGGCGTCTCCCCGCGCGACAGCGCCTTGGCCGCCAGCGAGGCGTAGCCGGCCAGGGTGGTCGACAGGATCAGGTGCACCAGCATCCCCGGCCGCGTGCCGAGGCTCTGCACCGCCGGCACGAAATGGCGGCCGACCGCCGAGTTCACGAAGCCCTTGAACTGGAAGAATGACATCGCGATCTCGCCCAGCAGCTCCCCTTGCTTGACAGTCGGGCCGGCCACGCCGAGCGCTGAGAACGGCGCCCTCGCCGCCGCCGCTTCCCGGGCGCGCGGCTCGTTGATCGCGTCGGCCATCGCGTTGTGAAACAGCATGTGGAACAGGCCCCGCGTCTCATCGACCGCCTGCGCCTGGTGCGGGTCGGCCGCGACGCGATCCTCCAGGTGGTCGAGCGTCAGGTATCGCTGGCCGTCCTCGTCCATCGGGGCCAGGCCCTCGCGCGCCATGTCCCAATGCTTCGGCAGGATCGAGAAGCGCAGGAAGGTCTGCCTGACGTCGCGCGGCAGCGCCTCCCACGGCCGATCGGCCATCGACCCATAGAGCGCCTGCAGCGCGTTGCCCTGCGCGCGCTGCACCACCTCGTTCAGCGCGGTGAAGCCGCTGATCCGGTAGGCTTGCTGCGTGCCCCACGACACCGTTCCCGGCCGCCCGTCGTCGGCGATCCGCCCGGCCACCAGGCGGCCGGTGAAGTTGCGCATCCCGGCGCCCAGCGAGTCGCCCGCCAGCTTCGCCTCCTCGCTCGGCAGGCGCGCCATCGCCGACCAAATCCCTTGCTGTCCCTGCAGGAAGCTCGCGCCGTACCGCATCATCGTCTGCGAGGCGTACGAGTAGTCGGCGAACTTGGAGAGCGGGATCGAGCCCAGCTTCGTCATCGCCATCCAGCTCCGCAGGTTGCGGAACACTTCGGCCATTCGCAGGCTGACCGGGATATTGGCGACACCGCTGACCACCTCGTACGGCGCCCGCGTCGCCGACGTTCCCAGCCGCTGCACGGCCGCGCTGCCGCCCTCGCCGCGCCCGGTCGCGGTGTCCGCCAGGTGCTTGAGCATGTTCTGGTAGCCCTGGCCGGGGTCCGGCCCCAGCCGCTCCAGCAGGGCGATGTTCCGCCCGGCCCGGTCGATCTGGTTGACGATGTTGGCGAACAGCGTCCCGCGCGAATAGCGCTGGGCGTAGTCCATCCAGTCGTCGGGCGTCGCGTAGTGCAGCACCCGGGCCTTGCCGAGCGCCCGCGCCTTGCTCCCGGACGGCACGAAGTCGGCGTGATCGAGCGCCCCGCCGTAGGCGTCCGAGCCCCCGCCCACGATCCGCGTCCACACGCGGTAGAGCATCAGCTCGCGCATGTCCTGCGGGTCGGAGAGGATGCCCTTGTTGTAGAGCGCCTGCGCCTCCAGCCGCGCCCGGTCATGCAGCCGCTGCTCGTCCGCGTCGCCCGCCTCGGCCGCCAGCTCGGGGGTGATGTTGAAGCGGCCCTGCGGGTCCTCCGGCCCGGCCAAGTCCGCCCAATCCAGGTCGGCGAAGGTCTTGGGATGCAGCTTCGGCAGGATGAAGTTCGCCCAGGTGCGAAAACCTTTGGCTCGAGCGCGGTCCTCGAGGTCGGAGAAGTTGAGCTTCGACAGCGCCGAGCCCGGCTCGCCCCACCCCTCCCGCAGCACCGCCAGCTCGCGCCAGAAGCCGCCGGCCACCTTGATCGCGTCGTGCGTCTGGCGGCCAAAGTAGCCCTCCAGTCGCGGGATGATCGCGCCGGCGCGGTTCAGCCCGTCGTACGCCGCGTCGAGCGCCGCCTTGAACGACCGCGCCGCGTGGATCACCGCCTCGTCCTGCGTCACGTCGATCGACGTGTTCCCGTTCAGCCGCGCCAGCTCGTTCGCCACCTTGCGCGAGAAACCCTCCTCGCCCCGCAGGCCGACGAAGCTGGACATCCGATCGAACAGGCCGGGCACGGCGGCGATCGCCGCGCGCAGCGGCTGCATCAGCTCGGCGCTTTTGCTGAGCCCGTAGGAGTCCACCGAGTTGCTGGACCCGTAGAGGTTATGTTCGGTCCCCACGAGGTAGCTCCGCGCCGCCTTGTCCGGCTTGAGGCCGGCGGCGACCCGCGCGTCCATCTCGCGCTTCATCGCGGTGTCGGCCTTGGCGGCGTAATACTTGAGCTTCGCGCTCAGCATCGCCTCCTTGAGCTTGTCGCGCGCCAGCTCCGCCGCCGCCGCGTCGACCGCAGCGCCCTCGCTCACGTCCGGGTTCGCCGCCTGCAGCCGCTTGATCTTCGAGGCCATCGGCCCGAACAGGGTGTCTTCCACTTCCTTGACGGTGAACTTGTCGCCGACCGCCATCCTCACGGCGATCAGGCAGGCGCCCAGCCCTTCCTCGCGGTCGGCCATCTACAGCTCTCCCTTCAAGCAGGTGGCGGCGGCGCGCACCGCCTCGGCCAGCGTCGCCGGATCGTGGCCTTCGTACTGGATGGGCTCGCCGGTCTCGGCCTCGATCCCGTCGAGATCGCGCTGCAGGGCCTGCAGCTCGGGGTCGGCCGCGATCACTCGCGCGGCCGTGGCCGGGTTTACTGCAGCTTCGGCGGCGGCGGGCTCCCGCCCGGACTCCCCGGATACGGCAGGTCCGGCGCCCCCAGCTTCGGCGTCAGCGGCACGCTCGCCGATGGGCTCGCCGCCATCGCCTCGTGCGCCTGCGCCGCCTTGGTCAGGCCCGCCGCCACCCGGCTCGTGTAGTCCGCCGTCTTGGGGTTGGTTTCCTTCGCCGCCAGGTTCCCGAAAGCGAACGCCAGGCCCTTCAGCCGCGCCGCCGAGGCCAGCGGTCCCACCAGAGGACTCGCCGGGGGCGCGCTGGACGCCGGCGCGCTCGTCCCATCCGCGCTGGGCTTTGGCGTAAGTAGCTCGGAGAGCGGCGACCGACTCGTCTGCGCTGGCTTCGTGACCAAAGATATCCGCTCCACCTTGATGCTCCGGCAGCATCGCGTACCGGGCGTAGTCCCGCAGCACCTCGGCCACCTTATCGGCGCCGCGCGCCTGCGTGAACTCCTCGTTGCGGTAGAACAGCCGCAGCAGCGCCTCGGTCGCCTGCGACACCGAATCGCCGGTGAACATGTCCTGCTCGATCAGCCGCATCTGGATGAACTTGCTGACGCCCTCGCCGGCGTCGCGCGCCCCCTTCACCAGCATCACCGCCGAGACCAGCGACGGGTTCAGGTCGAACGCCGCCGGCGTCTCGCCGCGCTCGATGCTGGCGCGCATCGCCGCCCAGATCGGCGCGGCGCCCTGCAGCGCGTTGCCGATCCCCCGCAGGGTGTTCTCGCTGCTGTCGTACAGCGCCTCCACCAGGTCTTTGTCGCCGTAGGCTTTGGCGACCAGGGCGGCGGCGATCCGCCGTTCGCCGGCGGCCGACAAGTGGCCCTGTTGATCGACCATCTCGTTGATCTGATCGGGCGCCACGCGCTCGATGAAGGTCCGCGAGAAGCGGCGGCGCGCCGCGATGTCCTCCGAATCGCCCAGCGCCGCCATCGTGGCCGGGTCCATCTTCTGAGCGTCGGCCATCGCCTGCTCCGGCGCGCTCATCCGCTCGGTCACGTCAGCGTTCATCTCATGCGCCAGGCTGGCCCGCTGCGCCCCTGTCATCGGCTCGGTTCGCATCCGCACGAGCACCGGCTGGCGCATCCCCTCGACAGGAAAGCCCTGCGCCTGCAGCTCGGTCACATAACGCTGGTAGGCCGCGGTGCCCGTCGCCGCCGATCGGCGCAGCGCGATCGTCCGCCCATTGCCGCTCTCGACTTCGCCGGCCGGGCTCACCAGCGGCGCCCCGGACTCGGCGCCTACGTCGCCCATCAAGCGCTTGGGGTTCAGCTCCTTTTCGAGTTGCAGGTTCTTGGCGTGGGCGCCGGCCCGGTCGCGCTCGCGCGGCTGCAGCTCGGCGGGATACTGGCCGTTCACCTCCATGTCGTCGCCGTGGCTCGTCACCAGGTCGGACATTTCGACCAGGCCGAACTTGATCGGCACTTCGCGGCCCCGCGTCGTGATGGCCCGGTCGCCCAGCCGCGCCTCCTCCGGGATCGGCCGCCAGGAGTCGACGCTGGTAATCGCGCCCTTCTCGTCCAGCCGCTCCACGGCGGGCCGATCGAGCGCCTGGTTGACCAGCCGCGCCACGTCCACCGGCTCGTCGTTGGCCGCCCGCGTTACCGCCAGCACGTGAGCCGCCCGCTGTTCGTCCGGGCTCAGCCGGTCGACTTCCACCGGCCGGGCCGGGCCGCTCGGGGTCGGCGCGATCGCCGGCGACGGCTCCGGCCGCGCCGCCCGCTCGGCCGGCGGCGCCGGCGTGCCTGGCTCGACGGTCGGCGCCTCGGCCGGCGGTAGCACCGCAGCCGGCTCGCCAGGGCCGATTTCCGGGGCCTGTGGCGGCGGCCGGGGCTCGCCCGGTACATGCACACCAGCCTCCCCTCCAGCGGCCTCTGTGGGCTCCAGCGGCGCGCGCGGCGTCCCGAACCAACCCAGCGCGTTCATGCCGGCGTGAAGCCCGGCGTGCAGCACGGAGAACCCAGCCACGTTCGCCAGCTCCTGCCCCATGTCGAAGTCGTCGCCGTGGCCGGTCCCGTAGTCCAGCGCCGCGTCCTTCGCGACGTACGGCAGGTTGGCGACCACGGAGCGGCCCAGCGCCTGCGGCACGCCGTTCCAGAGCTGGCCGACCTTGCCGACGCCCCGCGTCGCATCGGCGGCGGCGCCGGCCGCCCGCTCGCCGAATACGGCGGTCTCCAGCCCCTCGCCCACCGGGCTCAGCATCAGCGCCGCCGTGGTCGGATCGGTCATCGCGCCCGCCAGGCTGAACCCGATGTCGCTCAGCAGGTGCGGGTCGGTGCGCGCCATCACCGTGTCCGACCACTGCTTGTTGCGCGCCATCTCGTTCTGCAGCGCCGCGTCGTCCTCGGCGACCGGCTGGTTGAAGCGCAGATAGCCCGGCACGCCGTACTGCTGGTTGGCCGCCTCCGAGGAGATCGTCGGCCGGGGCTGATAGGGCTGAGCGCCGGTGAGCGCTTCGCCCTCGCGCACGCTCTCCAGGGTCGAGGCCGCCAGCGCATCCTTGAGCCAGGGGTTTTCTTCGACCGTCTGCGCCGTGCGCTGCACGAAGGTCTGGAAGCCGGAGGTCAACTGCTGGCCCCACCGCTGGGTCTGCTGCATCGGCAGCGTCTGGGCGGCCTGATAGCCGCCTTCGGCGTCCGTGGGGCCGGCGTCGCCGATCGGGCTCATGCCGGCGGCCCCGCGCCGACCACGCCGGCCAGGCGGCGCGTCGTCCGATCCATGATCGCCCGCACGTAGTCGCGGGTCTCCTTAAACGGGATTTTGGAGATCCACTCGTCGGTCGAAATGCTACCTGAGCGCGGGTCGCCGATGGTCGAGAGCCAGCCCGGCGTGTGCACCCCGTTCTTGGTCGAGCCCTCCACGCGGCCAGGGCCGGCGTCGTAGGCCGCCAGCGCCAAGGCGATCCCCGCGTTCGGCACGGCGCCCTTCATGTAGTGCTGGGTCAGGCTGTTCAGCAGCGCGGTCCCGATCGCCTGGTTATAGGCCGGATCGGTCTGAGCCCTGCCGAGGTCGACCGGCAGACCGAGGCGCGGCGCCCACTCCTTCACCGTGTCCGGCATGAGCTGCATCAGGCCGATGGCCCCGCTCTTCGCGTTGTGCGCGGCAGGATCGCCGCCGCTCTCGCGGTGGATCACCTGCGGCAGCAGGAGCTGCACCGCCTTGCTGGGCGCGACGTTCAGCCCCTCGTAGCCCCTCGGCGCGGCTTGGGCGGCGGGACCGGCGGCGTCCGCGCCCCCGAACATCGCCAGCACCGCCGGCGAGGCCCCCACAGCGGCCAGGGCGCGCTGCGTGGCGTTCATGCCAGCCGCCGCCGGCGCGGTTCCCGCAGTTCCCACGGTTCCCGGCGGAACATTTTGAGACCCCTGAGTTCCAGATTCGTTCGCGGCCGGCGCGGGCGGCGGCGGGGGCGGAGGCGGCTGGCCCTGGCTGTGTGCGGCGATCGACCCGGCCAGGGCGGCGGCGCCGATCGCCGGCGTCGTCGCGTGCACCGGATGGCCGTCCGGCGTCGACAGCGCAGCCGCCGGCGGCGGCGGGTGCGCGAGCCACGTGCCCCCGGCCTGGCCGTCCTGGATCGCCTGCTCGAACTTCATGCTGATCGGCCGCCCGTACTTGTCCGTCACTGTCTCCCATTGACCGTCAGGCCGGGGCACTTTCAGCGCCACCACGTCGTCGCCGATGTTGGTCCACACGCCCGAGCGGTCGATGATGCTGGCGTACTGAGCCCGGCTCTGGCCCACCGCCAGCTCGCCCGGCGGGGCCGACAGGTTGGCGCCGCCGTTCCCCAGCGCCCAGCTCCGCGCCGCCGCGAGGCCCTGGTGGGCCGCATCCCAGCCCGATTGCGCGGGCCGCAGGATGCTCGCCGCGCCCAGCCCCGGCGCGCCGATCGCCGCCGCCGCCGCCGTCTGGGCGATGTCCATCATGCTCGGCTGCGTCTTGTTCTGGTAGGTCGCCTGCGCCTGCGCCAGCGGCATCCGCATCGCGCCCTCGAACCGGAAGCCATCGGTCAGACTGGCCGCCGCCTGCTGCGCCGCGCCAACCGCGCTCGCCCCCGTCTTCGCCATGATGTAGCGGGCCTGAGCGTAAATCTGATCCTGGCGCCCGGCGTTGAGCTGCTGGTCGGCCGGTGACGTGCTGGTCGCCTGGTACTTGGAGATCGCGCCCGCCACCGCCTGATAGAGTTGGCGTCCCATGCCCGGCTCCAGCGCCTTCGACAGCTCCGGGTCGTTCACGGCGGCGACGTAGCGGCCCCACGCCACCTTGCCGGCCGCCGAGTCGGTCGAGTCGACGATCGCCGCCACGTCGCCCTGCTTCATCCCGGCCTGCAGCAGCTCGCGCGCCACCATCGCCCTCGGCGAGACCACGGCGCCGTGGGCCAGGGCGAGCTGCGAGGGGAAGCTGGCGATGAAGGCCCGCAGGTTCAGGCCGGCGTCGTACTTGCCCTGCGGCGGGGCCTTCTCGAACGACTCGGCCTGCTGCGTCGCGATCGCCTCCGGCAGCATCCGCATGTTGCGGCTGTTGGCGTCGATCCCGCTGCTCTGCTGCGTCTGCAGCATGTCCGTGGCGTAAGCTTGCCCCGCCGCCGTGTTCACCTGGCCCGGCTGCGCCAACACGCCCTGCAGCTCCCCCGCGACCCGATCGCCGAGCGAGCCCGAGCCGCCGGGGCCGGCCCGCCCGCCGCCCTTCACCCCCATGCCCGGGTCCTGGCCGAACACCCACTTCGCCGGGTCCTTGGTGCGCTCGGTGATCTGCTGCTGCGCCGCCGTGTAGGCGGCCTGCTTCACCAGGAATTGCGGGTCGGCGCGATCGGTCGGCGGCTGGATCGCCCGCAGCGCCTCCAGCGGCTGCTTCGAGATCGGCCCGCCGATCTGCTGGAACACCAGGTCGGCGTTGTGGGCGTCCACCTGGTACTTGGCGAACGCCTCCGGGCTCATCACCCGCTGCATCTCGGCGGTCTGCGCCGGCGTGACGATCGAGCTGCCCTCGGCCGCGCGGTTCTCCACGTCGAGCTGGGCAGTCTGGCTGAACGTGTACGCCTCGGCCGCGTCCTGGCCGGCCGCCGGGCCGTGGCTCGCCAGCTCGTTCTCAAGCTGGGTCTTGGTGTCGCCCTTCAAGTACGGGTCGAGCTTGCCGCTATCCAGCTCGCTCTGCGCCAGGCCGTAGTTCTTCTCCCGGATCAGCCCCTGCACATAGTTCACCGTCGCCGCCGTCTTGGCCTGCGCCAGCGCGACGTCGTGCGCCTCGCCACTCCCGAGCGGCGCCACGGACTGCTCGATCGGCCCGCCCGGCGCCATCGCCGGCCCGTACAGCTTCGGATCACTGGCGATCGCGTTGGCGGCGGCGTCCACGGTCGGCGCCACCGTCGAGATCAGGTGCGTGGTGGCGTAGGTCGCCTGCTGGTCGCCGAGCCGCGAGGCGCCGTTCAGCATCTCCTCCTGCACCTTGGCGTCGAACTGCGGCTTGAGGCTGTCGAGCACCGGCTGCGGCAGGCCGGACGACTGTGCGAAGCTCGCCCAATTGGCGTCGCCGATCGCCTTGGCCCCGGCGGTGTAGGTCGCGATCGCGGACGGATCGCCGGCGTGGGTGGTGGCGAGGTTCTTGTCGAGCGCCTGCATCTGCGTCAGCGACGGCACCAGCGCAGAGTTCAGGTGGGCCAGGTCTTGCGCCTTGGTCGCCTCGGCGATCGCCGTGGCCTGGTGGACGTTCTGCACGTGCAGCGCGCCGGCCTGGTGCTCCACCAGCGCCGCCTGCGTCGCCCGGTCGAACTGCGATTGCTGGCCCGGCGTCATCGCGTCGCGCTGCGCCTTGAAGCTGTCCACCACCTTCTGCCCGGCCGCCTGCATCTGCGGCACGAATCCGGGTTCCCCGTGGTAGGCGCCGGCGGCATCGCCCAGCACCCCGTTCAGCGCGCCCTTCATGTCCGTGACCGTGGGCGCGATCGACCGCTCGTCGGCCTGCGCCTGCGCCCGCGTGGCGATCGCCGCCGCCCGGTAGCCGACCGTCGCGGCCTGGCCCAGCGCCTCCCCGGCCGCGTTCAGCCCCAGCTCGGTCGGCGCGACCGCCGTGCTCGGCGGGGCGGCGCCCTCGACGGGGGACAGGTCTTCGTCAGGCAGGCGCGCAGGCATGGGACAGCCTCAGTTGACGGTGGAGAGCGCGTACGGGTCGATCTCGCCGGCCTGGTAGGCTTTGCTCGACAGCAGTTTCTCGCGGAATCCCTGCTTGAGCCCGCCGGCGACCGCCTGGCCGGCCGCGCCGGTGAACCCGGAGATCAGCGAGTTCATCGCGTTGTCCTTGTCGACCTTCGCCATGTACTCGTCGGTCTCGGCCTGCGTCGCGCCCCGGTAGGCCGCCGCCCGCGCGTTGAACTGGCCGCGCTCGGCGATCTGGTTGAGCACCCCCGCCGTGGTCCCGCCGAGGCCGCCGCCCGACGCCGCCGCCAGGGTCGCCGCCCGGCCGGTCGCCGCCATGCCGTGCAGCAGCGCCTCCTGCGTGTTGATCCCGCCGGTGATCGACGCCTGGCGCGCCGCCAGCTCGGCCTGCTTCGCCTGCTGGTTCTCGCTGACGAAGCTGGTGATGCCGCCGATCGCCGAGGCGACCCCGCTGATGATCGGTGACGCCATCCCCAGCGGCCCCAGCATCCCGGCGAACCCCGCCATGCCGCCCGCAGCGCCGGCCGCTGCGCCGCCCCCGCTCATGCCAGCCGCCGACAGCACGTCGGCCGAGGTGTCCAGGAAGCTCATTGGGCTTTCTTCCGATACGTGATCCGCCGCTCGTACATCACCGTGCCCGGCCAGCTCGGCGCGGGGGCGCGCCCCGCGTAGAGCTCGAACCCCAGCCGCCGCAGGACCAGGTGTGCGCCGGGGAAGTCGGTGCGGGCGTAGGCGGTGAAGCGGGTGCTGCCCCAATCGCGCTCAAGCGAGCGCAGCGCGCCCCGCGCCAGGGCCAGGGCCGCCGGCCAGTCGCGCCAGCGCAGCGCCCCCAGCACGCTCCAGATTTGCCAGTCCCCGCGCGCCTGTTCGACCGCCCCCGCCATGCCGAGCACCCGGTCACCGCGGATTCGCTCCAGGGTCCAGGTCGGCCCCGGCGGGCCGCGCCCCCAGGCCCAGGCGACGGCCATCATGTCCTCGGCCATGTCCGGCCTGGGCGTGAACGCCCGCTCGTCGCCGCGCCGCCAGGCCCGCAGCCGCAGGGTCTGCCAGCGCTTACTCACCGATCGCAACCTTATCCTGGCGGATCGCGTAGAGGGTGAAGGGGTAGGGTGACTGCTCAGTGATGGTGATGCGAGGGTCATGGTCGTCGGTCTCCGAACTCTCGTCCTGCACGATCGTCACGCGCTTGGTGACACGGCGCGGGATCGGTCCAGGGACGTCGCTCGCCAGGCGGGTCGAGATGTCCTCGCCCGGCCAGTTGGGGTTGTCGCCGTTGACCGTGCACAGCACCGTCAAGACGTCGATCAGCGCCTCGGTGATCCGCTGCGCCTGCAGCAGCGCCCCGCCGTAGAGGTTGCGCAGATCGAGCTTCAAGCTCTTGAAGGCGACGGGGTAGGTCTGGCCGATCTGCACCGTCGAGGCGGTCTCGCCGTCCGGCAGCGTCACCTCCCCGGCGTTCACCGCCAGGTCGGCGTACCAGGTCCCATCCGCCAGCACGTCGACCAGCCACCCGTTCATCAGCGGGTTGGCCGGGAACACGCCGGTCGGCGCCGGCGCGGTGTAGGTCGTCGCCGCGTCGAGGTAGAGCCCGGCGTCAGGGTCGCTCATGCGCAGGATCAGCTTCGGGCCGCCTGGCGGCTGCGCCACGATCCATAGCGCCTCGTAGTCCCCGGGACTCGGCAGCACCGCCATGTCGAGCACCAGGGCGCCGAGGCCGAGCGCCTGGCTGGTGTAGCCCTTCACCTGCTGCTCGACGTGGTAGGTGTAGCAGGCCAGGCCGCCGTCCCCGAGCTGGCACCACAGATTGTTGGACGGGGCCTTGGTCCACTTGATCCGGGCGAAGTTGCGATCGGCGATGTGCCGCGCCAGGTACGAGTGATCCTCGCCGAACGTGCCTTGGTTGGGGTCGACGCCGATCTCCCGCAGGGTCTTCCGCGTGATGGTCACGTACATCAGCCCGCGCTGGGCGTTGGCCGGTTCGATCGGCGCGCAGCCGAACTCCGAGAGGTCTTTGACGACGACGCCCGAGGGGCTGATCGGCTCGTCCAGCACCGGCCCTGAGATCAGGTGCTCGCCGGTCTCCGTGCCGACCAACAGGTAGGTCGCGGTGTGGAACCACTGGATGCGCCCGCCCTTGGTCCCGACGCGCCGGCGCACCGCGTCGTCGTCCTCGATCACGCCGAGCCCGGTCCCCGGCGTGAAGTCCTCGCTGGTCGGACTGAACCCGGCGGTGCGGGTGAGATCGGCCCAATCCCAATTGCCGCTGCAGGCGCCGTCGACCAGGCGCTCCTCGCGAATCTCCGGCCAGGCGGTCGGCCAGCCGTCCGCCGCCGAGTACGCGGCGAAGGCCCAGAAGCTCGTCGCCACCCCGGACTTGAGCGGCACCGTGCGCCGAACCGTCCCCGTCGCGTGCGTCGGGTCGGTGACGCCGGTGATGTCGATGATCCCCGCGCCGTCGTGCAGGAAGGTCCAGGTGATCGTCCCGTCGCTCTGGTCGCCCTGGTCTTGCACCGGCGGGTTGGTCCCGCTGGCGACGCCGCCCGTCGCGCCGGCGGTGCTGTAATAGACGTTGCCAACCGAGGTCACGAAGTTGTCGGGGAAGTACTTGAACGCCGGCGCCCAGGCCATGCTGCTCACCGACGAGCCGTTGGCGCGCACCCGCAGCGACGAGCCGATCAGGGTGGGATCGAACAGCGCCTCGGTCGCCAGCAACGTGACCTGAGACCCCGCCAGGATCGCGCCGGCGCCGGTCGGCAGGTTGTCGTGGATCGTGGTCGGCCCCGACACCCACGTCACCGTCACCGTCTGCGTCAGGTCGCTGTTCTCGCTGAGCCAGGGGCCGTTGGTGAGCTGGGTCGCCGCGAAGGTCCAATCGGCCGCCGTCACCCCGCCATTCGCCCGCGCCAGGCTCTGCGGGACCATGCCGTCGATCGACCGGAAATAGATCACGTCCTGCACCTGCTTCCAGCGCAGCAGCGGCAGGCGCGCGGCCGGGATCGGTGTCGGGAAGGTGAGCTGCGCCGAGGTCCCCGGGTCGATCAGCGGCGTCCCGTCGATCTGCCAGACCCGGCAGCTCGAATCGCTGAACTCCAGCAGGCAGGAGTCGCCCCAGCTCTTGCGGAAGGCCACGATCCGCGTGCCCCCGTCCGCCGCCTGGTCCTGCGCCAGGCCGACCAGCCAGAAGCCCGGCCGCTTCGCCAGCGGCCCGGCCACCTGGATCAGCAGGTTCTGGCCCAGCGCGCAGCCCTTGGCGACTTGCTGCAGGTCCGTGCGGTCATAGGCGTTGTCGTCAACCTCGCCGGACGTGAACGCGTTGGTGAAACCGAAGGGGCCGGGCATCCCGTCAGGATGGCGCCGTCAGCGCCTGGTCGGATGAAAAGCGGCCCCGGAGCCGAGGCGCCGGGGCCAGTTAGTTCAGCAGCTCCCAGAGGAGACCACCTTGGGAGAGGGTCAGCGCGAGATCGCGCGTATTCGGGCCGGGATCGAGGGGGCGATCGCCGCCATGCCGGCCTCCTGCGTCGCTTCGACGGAGAGGGCGAGCTGCACCTTCGACTCGGCGAGCTGTTCGAGCTTCTGCTGGCGGCTCTGGTCGGCCGTCACCGTGTAGCAGCCGAGCGCGGCCAGCTCGAAGCCGATCGCCTGCAGCATGATGAACGGCAGCGCCGCCCAATTGCACCGGCGGGTGTAGGAGATCGCCAGGCCCACCTGCAGATCGGTGCGCAGGATTTTCTGGGTCGAGCCGTCCGGGCTGTCGATCGTCGTCACCTGCCAGGCTTCGCCCTCCATCACCGGCGGCCCCAGCTCGGAGAAGGCGATCCAGTCGATGTCGCCCCACCAGGGCTGGATCAGCGTCGGCGTGCGAACCTCCCAGACGCGCAGACACCCGCCAGGCAGCACGTAGTACACCGGGAAGCGCCAGTTGCCGTCGGCCGCGATCTGGGCGTCCGTGGCGGGGTTCAGCAGGGCGTAGGTCATGGCGCAGAGCCAGCCCTGACGCTCCAGCACGTGCTCCAGCGCGTCGTCCATGAAGGCGTACAGCTTCATCGCCGCGCTCGACGCGCGCAGGGACTGCTCGTTGAGGTCGGCGACCGGCAGCTTGCCGAGCTGCGCCAGGGCTATGTTCATCGCCCGGGTCTGAGCGTCCCACGCCATCTCAGTTGTTACGGCCGACGAGCTGCCAGGCCATCGAGAGCCCGTTGGCCGGGTTGGCGCCGGCGAAGGT
>Ga0210392_10000468_pt1 | contig 24851 bp, 23 predicted proteins | sample IncBWC30OmetaG_FD_161057 | JGI IMG/M metagenome (GOLD analysis project Ga0210392, IMG submission 161057) | Forest soil microbial communities from Barre Woods Harvard Forest LTER site, Petersham, Massachusetts, United States - Inc-BW-C-30-O ...
GGACGGCGTTCCAGTCCACCCTGACGTCGAACAACAACACTTGGTGGAATGATTCCAACTCTTTCTCTTTTGAGACACCTGCCCCAGCCAACAACACGTTGAATGACTTCTCTGCCTGGCAAGGACTCACGGGCCAGGACATGAGTTCAACATGGTCGCCCCCAGCGGGTAATATTGCTGCGGCCTGCACGTTTACTCCCGAGATTGATTTCTGGCTCACCGTTGATGTCCCGCACGTGGCTACCGACGCGTCCGGTACTGCGGTTTTCAACTACACGGTTACGCCCCTGAATTTCAACGGAACCGTCACCCTAGCCACTGACGGCATCTCTGAAGTGTCCGGTCTCTCCGGAAGTCTGTCGACTACTTCGGTTAGGTCGGCCGGAACATCGACGCTGACCCTCCATGCAGCAACCAGTACTCCGCCAGGGAACTATCCCATCGTCGCGCTCGCCACTTCGGGCAACACGACTCACACGGTAACGGCCCAACTGACTGTTCCAACAACGCAAATCCAGCTCTCCACTGCGAGCCTTTCTTTCCCGGACCAGCAGGTCAACACCGCCGGCGGACCTCAATCCATCACCCTAACGAACTTTGGCAAGACTTCTCTGAGCATTACAGGCATTGTTGCCAGCAAATCATTTGGCGAGACCAACACTTGCGGAACTACCGTAAAGGCTGACGCAACCTGCACCATCTCCGTAACCTTCACTCCCACTGCTGCACTCACCTGGAAGGGGACGATCACCATCACTGACGGGGACCTCACCAGCCCGCAGGTCGTCAGCTTGTCGGGGACCGGCACGTCGGCTCCCACGGTTACGATCTCACCATCGTCTCTAACTTTTCCCAACGAAGCGGTCAGCATGAGCAGCTCGCCCGAAGTTGCGACCCTCACCAACACCGGTACCGTCCAGCTCAATATCACGAGCATCGCACTCACGGGTAATAACCCTGGCGACTATGCAGAGACCAACGCTTGCGGCGAGACTCTTGCGGTTGGCAGTAGTTGCAATTTCACCGTTACCTTCACGCCCACGACCACAGGCTCCAGAAAGGCCAGCGTCACCATCACCGACAACACTTCCCACGGCTCCCAGACTGTGAACCTCTCAGGTGCAGGGTCTAACGCCGCTGTCAACCTGTCGCCGTCGTCCCTGATTTTCGCGAGCCAAAGTGTCGGCATCACGAGCGCTGCTCAGCAGGTCATTCTTACGAATACCAGCAGCGTCCAGCTCAACATCACCAGCATCGCGCTCACGGGCAGCGACCCAAGCGTTTATGCTCAGACTAACAACTGCGGTAGCAGCGTCGCCGCCGGCGGCACCTGCACCTTCTTAATTACGTTCACGCCCTCTAGTACTGGTCGTTGCCTGGCTAGCTTGACGATTGTCGGCAACACTTCGCGGGGATCTCAAAACCTTAACCTTACTGGCACGGGATCGGACCCCACCGTCACTCTGTCGCCATCCTCATTGACTTTCACCAGCCAGGGAGTTGGCACGAAGAGTGCGGCACAGACCGCTACCCTCACCAACACAAGCAGTGTCCCGCTCAACATAGCCAGCATTGCTCTCACGGGTAACGACTCGGGCGACTATGCTCAAACCAATATCTGCGGCAGCACCATTACTCCCGGCGGAACGTGCACCTTTTCAGTGACTTTCACGCCGTCCGTCACGGGTATTCGTAACGCCGATGTGACTATCACCGACAATACGTCGCATGGATCGCAAAACATCAGCCTCTTGGGTACCGCATCGGATCCAACCGTCAGCCTGTCGCCGTCTAATCGCCGTCTAAGTATGGAGCCCGTCTGTCTTTCGCCCCTCGCTCAGTCTGCGGAGAAGGCTGCGTGCGCGGCGCGGCAAACTCCTAGTCGAAGGTAATTTCACCAGATATGTCCGGACCGGGGTATCCCCGTGAAAGTTAAGCTGGGAAAGGCTCGAAACAGCGGGGTTAGGAGCGGTGCAAAACTCGGACCACGGCCGGTGGTCCGTGTCCCAGTTCGGCCCCATTTGACCTCCAACGCAGAACACAGCCCTTGCGCGATGGACTCATTGCCACGATAGTTGCGACGTTTCCTGAGACTGTGTCGATTGTTCGGCGTAGAGGACTACCACCCTGGCAGTGTGCGTGATTCCAGCGCGCTTCATGCCGAACGCTCTCGTTGCTCGTCATTGTCCGCAGTCTGAATGGGCTTCTTTACAGGGGAAATAGGAACGGGCGGCAAGAAAAGCGGACGATAGTGTCGGCGCAAGCATGAATAGCATCTCACAACTTGGAGGAAGGCAAAGCAACATACTTCATCCCGCCACGTCTTCGGTCGTGACGCATAGATGTCAGTTTTGCCACAATAAGGGCAGTTGTGCAATCCGATCCTGCGCATGACGAAACCTCAAACCGCGTGGTACCCGATCTTCCATCCAAAGAGCGGAGCCATCAGACGGTCGCCAAAGCGTCTCCGGACGTTGATTAATAAGCTAAGAGCCTGCTTGCGTCGATCTTTGTCAGGCGGGTTCCACTCCCGAGGGTAACCCTTTGGAAGAATTCACGACACCTTAGGATTACTGTTGCACTGAAAAGATGAGTTAGGAGTCTTTCCGCAGGAAAGGGCAGTAGTCACGAAAACCTTTTCAAACCGGAAGGACGGCTTCTCGTAAGGTTTCTTCTTGGTTGCCGGAGCGGGAGACTTAACTGCGGTTCGGTCGTTTTCGTTCATAACTGTCCTTTCTCCGTGATGGGTTAATTCAACCCCGGCTGAGATGCCTGCACGGCGCAGCCACCTGTGCCGGATGTTCCGCAAACTTGATCGCTGAGAGTGGTGAAGTAGACCTGAGAAGTACCCGACAGTGAACCGTTCAGGACGTTGTCAATGATGATGCCGCTCGTGCCTCCGGCAGCGGGGAGCGCCGCGATACGGCTCGCTCCCGCGTTGATCCAATTGACTGTGGCATCTGTTGTGATAGCGGCCGGAGCCGTTTGCCACGAAGGCACGGACCCACCCGTTGTTCCGGTTTTGGTCACTACCTCAATGTTGCCGTTACTGTCTACGATGCGGGTCCCAGCTTTGGTCTGTGGTGTGGTGGCCATCCATGTGGCCAGCGGGGTCGCAGAGAGCGGGCCCTGATTTATCCAGAGCACAGTGCTATCCGTCTTAGTCGAACCCACGGCTGCGCCAAACGAAACTGAAGCTCCCGAAGTGCCCGCCGTCGTTACCTGTTCAATGTTTAGGCGTGTGTCAAGGATCTGCTGTCCTACTTGGTACGGCGTGAGTGCATGCCAAGGAGTGACGATGAAATTCAGTACACAACCGGCACCCCCACAGCCGGTTGCGACCCCATTGTTCTGCACGCTGACGTATAACCTCTCTGTCGCCCCACCTGTCAGATTCGGATTCACTACATCAGAGACTGGAGAGCACGCTGGCGAAAATGACGCCGATGCCAACCCTACGAGTGCCGTTCCTGCGGCCGTGGGAACACCGCCAGAGATTGGAATTTGATAGATGGCTGGATTCTGGCCCGTGTTCCCGCAAACATAAAGGCTCCCCGTGCCATCGCCGGAACCATAATAGGCACTGTCAAACGCGCCAATGTACATTGCGTTGGGCGTCAGCCCTGAGGCCACGCTTGTCCCGGCAGTCGCGGGCGACCCCGGCTCCCCGTCGGTAAAGCCTGTACTGAGTTGGTACACCGCAGCGCAAGCACTTGTGCCGAACGTGCAATTCGTCGTTCCGTCACTGGATGCGAACACATAAACCGAGCCGTTCGCCGAATCTACGATAGGCCCCTCCACGATTCCTGCTCCGAAGTCCAACTGCGCGGATTGAATTACCGTCGCAGGATTTGTGGAGTCCACACTGTAGAGAAATCCGGCAAGATCACCAACAAAGACATTTCGGGATACGGAATCATAAACCGGACTGGACAGGGTAGCCGGGGTCGCCGTGCTGACATGGACCGGAAAACCACCCGACTGAACTTCTGTCGGTACTCCTTTGAATACACCCGTGATTTTGTGGAGCCATCCTCTCGCACCACCCACCCAACCAATGTCATGAGAGTAGTCGTAGAAGACGGAGGAGGTGGTGTCGTCAGTGATGGTATTGCTGCTGTCGTGCAGGACGACCGTCGTCATGCAGGGCGCGATGCAACCGACGTAAGCCGAAGGAAGGACTGTCGTTGGGGTTGCCGGGGAGCCCACGGTCCCGGTCGAAGCCGCCCATCTTATCAAGACCAAAGTTCCCACCCCACCCGTCTCGGTTTGAACTAAAGCAACTTGCGACCCATCCAGCGAAATTAACGGAGACGTAAGAACCTGACCTAGCGTGTTATAGGCCCAGTAAACTGAAGGAACCGCGCCTACGGTGGTGATTGCGTTGTCGATCAGGGTGATTGCCCCATTCAGAGCGATAGCCCGGCCTATGAGCGAAGCGCCACCGTCCAGCGTGATGGAAGTCAGCGCTACAACGTCCCCGGCTGCGACAGCAGTTCCCTCCAGGGTGGCGGAGCTTCCCACCAGCCAAATCACGTTGCCAGCGCTCGCGCCACCGGACAAGATCACGGTACCCGCAAGATTAAGCGTACTGCCGATCTGGAAGATAAAGACTCCGTTTCCGTTCAGCGTCACGGTTGCCCCGGCACTCAGAGCGAGGGAGGCGGCGGCGGACTTGTACAAGCCGGGAGCGAGAGTTTGTCCGTCCAAAGAGGTAATGGATGCCGCGCCGGTCAACCCTTGATAATTGGTGTATGCGGTATTGGCGTCAGCTTGAGCTTGGTTTGCGACCGCGTCCCCGAGGTGCTTTACCGCAGGAGCAGTAAGCACGCCGGGCGGAAAACCGGTGAGGCTCGTTCCCGGAAAAATACCAATGTTGGCGCCAGTGACTACCGTGTTCCCGGCATTCGTTACGGTAGACGAACCGAGTACCGCGAAGTTTGCGGCCGTTCCCAAGTTAACTTTGCTACAGCCGGAATAAAGGTTGTCGAATGCCACGATACTAGCCTGCGTTGGAGACCCTGCCAAGCCCGTGCTGTAGACCACGTAGTCGGGCGCGGCATTATCGCCGCAATTGGCTGTTGTACCGCGAAAAGAGAACTTGGCCGGATAGTTACCTGGGCCCGCGCCGCCGCCCGCGCCCATATCTTCTGCCCAATCTCGTTTGAGCTTCTTCCCGTACGATCTGACAACTTTCAGCGCAGTAGCACCGGAATCCGCGTCAGGCAACCTTGTCGGTAGCGTGAGCGCCTGTTCGCGGCGTTGGACCTGCTGCCCGTACCGCGGATCCTTGCTCACACGAGCGAACTGTTCGGCGGAAGCTGGACGAGAGAAGATAAGATGCCGGTGACTCCAATCCGTAGTTATAGGAGTTTCGTGGCTGGCAGGTTTGGCCGCGTCGCTGGTTAATACCCATCCCAAGGCCACCAATCCAGACACGCCCACACTCAACCGGAGGAATCGTGCGGCGGGACCTATCATTTCACTAACTCCACGCATCGGTCAGCGAGGCTCGCACGCGCTGGCACTGTAAGAGCAGCTATATGTAACAGCCGTTTCCTGTTCATTGGAACCGAGCTTTTCTCAAAGGCATATGTAACGTTCACATATATGTGCTCGTAGTACGTCCACCCGACTCGTGAGAGGTTACTATTACCGTCCAATTGGCGTCTGTTCAAAAGTGAACAGCTGTTAAAGCCTTGAGGCACTCGATCAATCGGCTGGTCCAATAGAACGCTGTAGAACACAAAGAACCACTCTATGTCCTGCGGGGAGAATGGGTGGAGACGCGGGTCGAAGGCGCGAGAGCGTAATTCTAGACCTGATTCGAAATGTGCGTCTCTCTCGTTCGACAAATTTTGAAGCAGAGTAGGTAAGCGGAGAGTGATCGTACCCGCACCTTGACGTGGTCGTGGGCGCAATAACTAGCCATCCAAATGCTTAGAGGCCAGACCCTTGCCCGGGTAACAGGGGCAAGGGTCTGGCCAAGTGCTTCGTCTTTCTTCCACTACTGGACCGTAAGCGTCAATGGCAAAGTGTGATTCACTGAGCCGGAGGTCGCCGTTACCAGTAGGGTGTAGGTTCCAGGAGCTGTGCCAGTTTGCGCTGGTGGCTTCGTGGCCGGAGTAGATCCGCCGCCGCAGGCAGTGGCTAACATAGCAAAACCCATCACAAGGGTGAGCAGCCCGTAGCGCCAAGCAGTCTTACGCCGCTTGCCGCCCATCAGCATTATTCCGAACACCAGGAAACCCGGTATCTGGAACATCCAGGTGGCCAGCGTTGAGCGATCATGCCGCAGGTGAGGCATGGATACTGAGGCGCGAGCCGCTGTGGTGGCGACCGAAACCCTCACCGTGACCGAGCTGCTGCCCGCCGCGATCGACGTCGGCGAGATGCTGCAGGTGGTCAGCGCCGGCGCTCCACTGCACATCAAACTAACCTGGTTCGCGAAGGGTCCGCCCGACGAGATGAATGTCATTGGATAGGTTGCCGTCGAACCCGGCATCAGCGTGGCAGTTCCACTACCCGTGCCTGATAGGGTGAAGTCGCTGCCGTTACCGGAGAGCGTAACCAGTGCCGGCCCACCCAGCGAGTTGTCGGAAACGATCAGGGATCCAGTCCGGAGTCCTCCGGTTACCGGAGTGAACGTGACATTGATCGCGCAATTTGCCGAGGGAGCCAAATTGGCGGGGCAGTTGTTGGTCTGTGAGAAATCCCCAGCGGCGCTGACGCCAGAGACTACCATGTTCGCGTTGCCCGTGTTGGTCAACGTTACGGCCTGTGCCGCGCTGGAGCTTCCGACTAGTTGTTCTGCAAAGGGCAACGAAAGCACCGACAAGGTATTCGCCGGAGCGCCTGCGGTTCCGCTCAAAGAGAGTGTCTGAGGGCTGTTGGGCGCCGAATCCGTAAAGACGATTGTTCCGGTTCGGCTCCCGGTAGAGGTCGGAGTGAACGTCACTACCACAGTGCACGTGCCGTTAGTAGCCGCCAGCGTTACGCAATTGTTAGTTTGGGCAAAGTCGCCGGTCGCTTGAATGCCGGTGACGGTCAACACACCGTTCCCGGTGTTCGTAAACAGGATTGATTGGGGTGTGCTCGTGGTGCCCACCGATTGAGACGGAAAGATCAGGCTTGCAGGGCTGAAGCTCGCAGCCGAAGCAATGCCCGTACCGCCGAGGGTTAAGATGTGCGGGTTGCCTTGAGCGTCATCGTTGATGGTGAGTGCTCCGCTCCGGCTTCCTGCTATGGTCGGGGTGAAAGTCACGCTGATCGAGCACGAATGGCTGGCCAAAATCGAGGAGCACTGATTGGTTTGGGCAAAATCGCCAGAAGTCGTGACTCCAGAAACCGCCATAGCGTTTGCGCCCGTATTCGTGATTATGACGGTCTGTGCCGGACTGGTTGCACCCACCGATTGACTGCTAAAGGTCAAGCTCGCGGGAGCGATGGTCGCTGTTGTGACGTATCCGCTTCCGATCAATGTGACCGATTGCGGGCTGTCCGGCGCGTTGTCGGTCAAGGTCAATGCGCCATTTCGCGCGCCACCCACGGTCGGGGTGAACGTGATCTGGAACGTGCACACGGAGCCCACTCCCAGTGCCAATGGGCAATCGTTCGTCTGGGCATAGTCGCCGGTCAGGGCGATATTGCTGAGACTGAGAGTCGCATTGCCGTTATTGGTCAACGTTGCACTCTGCTGCGGGCTGGACTGCCCGATCTGCAGACTGGGAAAGGTTAGGCTGGTGCTCGACAAGGCGACGATTGCCGTCGATCCGTCGCCCACCAAGTTAATAAAGTGCGGCGACCCAGCCCCGTCATCCTGAACTAGAATGGACCCGAACCTTGGTCCAGGGGCTGTCGGCGTGAAAATTACGGTAAAGGTGCAAGTGCCCGCAGGCGGCACGCTGGTACCGCAGGTGTCAGTCTCAGTAAAGTCGCCGCTGATGGTGGTCGACGAGATAGTAAGGCTCGAGCTGCCCATATTCCGCAACAGTGAAGTATTGGGCTGGCTGACCGAGCCAACGGCACGAATCGAAAACTGCACCAGCGAGGGGCTGATTGCCACCGCCGGGGAGTTCGCCGTTCCAATCTTGGCGACGAAAGCGTCCCTGTTCCCTCCCAGACTGTTCTGCAGTGCAGCGGCAGTTATTGGAAAATCGCTTGAGTCCGTGTAGCCGGAGACGTAGATACTTCCCGAAGCATCGACCGCGATTCCACCCGGGTAGTCGTTGCCATTACCACCCAAGTACGTACCAAACAGCTGGATGCTTCCCGTGGGATCGATTTCGGTGATCAGCAGGTCGCTTTGGTTGGTGAAAGCTTCGATTGGGCTCACCGTGATCATTGAGCCGCTGTAAACGGAACTTAGCACGTAGGCGTTAGCCTGGGCATCCAGAGCAATTGACTGCGGAGTGGCGGAATTGTTCACAGGAAGGAACGTCGAGTATGCGAGCCCTGTTCCCGTGGGGTTGAACTTGGTGATAAAGCCGTTGCTGCAGCTCCATCCGTATGTTCCCGGATCGCAAAGGTTCGGAGTTGTGACAGGAAACGTTCCGTCACTATACGCCGTACCGGTCAGATACGCCGAGCCGCTGCTGTCAACTGCGATACCCGCTGCGGAATTGGGATATCCAGTGGTCGTTCCGAAATAGGTTGAATAAAGTAGCGATCCAGAACTGCTGAACTCGCTGACGAACATAATCTGCCCGTTGTTAGGAGTACTATCCGTAGGCATGTACGCGTCCACGGTGGTGGGGAAGTTGTAGGTATTAGTGTTGCCGGCAACATAGGCGCTGCCGCTCGCATCCACTGCGATGCCCTGAATCGTGCTGGTCGGTTCCCCCCAGCAGATATACCCGCAATTCTGCACCACGTTGGTGTTTCCCGCAAGATAGGTCGAAAAGACCAGGGCCGATCCGTCCGCTGTGAGGTGCGTTACAAACCCGTATTGACCGTAGTTGCCGCCGTCGTTCGGAGCAACCGTGGACTGAAACGCGTTCTGCATGGGAAAGTCGGTGGCATAGGTAAAGCCGGCAACGTACATGTCGTTCGAGCTATTTAGAGCGATCGCGTAGGGAATCGTCTCGCTGCTTGCGCCGAGGTAGGTCGAATACAGCAGTGAGGATCCGTCCGCTGAGACTTTCGAAACAAACCCGTCATAACAGCCGGTCATGGATGTCTGAAAGCCATTCACGATCGGAAAGTCGCTCGAGCACGTATAGCCGGTAACATAAGCATTATTGCTGCTGTCCAAGGTCATCGCCTGCGCATAGTCGTCGCTGCTGCCTCCGATGAAATCGGCATATAGCAGGCTTGATCCACTGACATCCAGTTTGGCAATAAAGGCATTGATTCCGCTGGGGGCTGGTCCCTGTGACGCCAATGGGAAATTTGTGGATTGGGTCCATCCGGCAACATAGGCGCTGCCCTCGCTGTCGACCGCGAGTCCGACCGCCTGATCGTCCGCCAATCCGCCGAGATAAGTGGAATACAGAAGAACTGGATCAATGACCAGCGGTTTGGTCGGGTCGTAACCCTTTAGAGAAAATCCCACTCTGGTCGAAGTTTTGAGCGAAAAGCCACCGCTTATCGGCAACTTCATGTTGTTGACCGTCTGGTAGAGCACCGGACTCTTCATGTGAAGCGCGCCCAGCTTAGTCTGCAATACCAGGTCGCCACTGGAATCCACGCTGACGCTGTCCGCACCTTTCACATCGAACTGAATCTGCCGCGGATTCGCGCCTGCGGCAACTTCGAAGTCATATTCCATTTGAGAAGGATTCCCGTAGTAGACAAGGTCGATTCCGGGATACACGTCTTTGTAGTGCACCTTGCCATACGTAGCCACCTTGGTATGCCACTTCGAGCGATCGCGCCCAATAAAATAGTTCGCCTTGCCGGGCTGGATGTTTTCGCCGACCGCCACTGGGCTGGGATTCGCGCCCACCAGGTTCAACTGAATGACCGCTCCGCTTTGCGTCTCATTCGCGGTCGGCTGAGCATTCGCCGCAGCTGCAGAGTTCGCGACAAGCTGTGAGTGCGCTGAAAATACCATCCCGCCGTCAGTAAGAAAAACCACGTATCCGGAACCGCGCGACAGGAACTTCACCTGAGGGTCCGTCTGCCCCACGTTACCCTCGAACGTTGTGGGTAATTTGGCGTAGTTTGCGACGGCTGTTTTGGGAGCTGGCCGCGACGCTCCGGTTGTAGGCACGTCCGCCTGCTGGGCTGTACAGATCGAAAACGTCGCAAAAAGTGTTACGGCGCACAGAATTCCGGTTCTCTTCGTTTTCATGCGAGCGGTTTTATCCTCAAGAATTGATTTTCCGGCGTGGCAGGTTGTCTGCTCACTCTGGTTGGGACTCCGGATCTGTCCTCACCCAGCAACCATGAGTGGCTGCGCTGGGGACACGCAGCCACTGCAACTGTGACCATGCAGGTGGAGCACCAGTTTCGACTTCATTGCCAAGTGCTTGAGGGGGAAGGTTTGGTCAACTCAAGAAGGGGAGAGCAACTGTCCCATTCCTGGATACTTGTTTGTCTTCCGAGCAGGGTAGCGATTCGGGGTTCGAGGTCATGCCGGTCGGGGTGAACGTGTCAGCAGTCGACTTTCAGAACGAGGATTGTTTTCGGGGATTCGGGCCGTGTTGATCGCTATCTGTTGGAGGTTCAAGATCTAGAACTGGCACTAACCGAGAGCGTGTTGATGGAAAACGCCGAATCTGCTGTGGTCAGCAGTCGATGAGCCCTAACTTCCTAACCCTATCTATAAAGAACGTCACCCGCTAGCGAGAGGTACCAACCATCTCTGCGAAGGCTCCTCACCAATCTTGGCGATTAAACCTCAAGCCGTTCTTCCAAGCCGAAATGAGCCAGCAACAGCGATATCGGCTAATCGCTTTTCACTGGAATTGAAAAGCTGGTCAATCAATTCCTCGTCACGCACGAGTCCCACGTGAGTGCACTGTCATCAACATTTCCCTTTAGACCTTGGCGGTTGATAGTCGTATGCTTTGGCAGACCGATAGAGCGTAGTTTTGCCGATGCCCAATAAACGTGCCGCGAGCCGATATCTCCCGTTGCATTTATCGAGGGCATCGATGATCACGCGGCGCTTCACTTCGTCCAATGGAACAATAATTCCTAACGGGCGCTGAAGTGTCTTAAGAAAGGGTTCCTTGTGCGATTGCCCTTGAGGCTGCGTGCGAGTCACTTTACACGCTGACTTAGCTGCTGTCCGTTCAGGCATGAACGGTCGGGAAGCAGTCCGCGACAAGTGGCCAATAGCAGCGTAGCCGAAGCTGCAAGTTGGAACGATCTACCTGGCGTTGTCTGATCGAACGGCCAAATACAATCCGGAGGCCCCTGGAACGTTGCCTTCTGGATGATGGCAAGGGCTTCGGACGGCCTGGGTTCGCCAACGTGGTCGTTTCGATCAGGCGATGGATCGGCAAACGGTATTCTGTGCATCATTAAAGGCATCCTCCGATAGGGTGGCGCAGCGATCCAACTCGCTGCGCCACTAGATAGGAACTGGAAGGGCCACGTCAGTTTCCCTACGTCTCCTAACAATTCGTTGACTTTATAGTCCTCACGTATCGGGTGTCTGTCCAAGATTGCACAGTATTACAATACTATCAACCCAGATAACCAGTAGTGTCCAGAAGTTAACGCGTCTGCGTCGCAACATAGGGAGGATCTGTATCATGTGAAAGGCGTTAAACTGACACAGGTGCTCGCAGCGTCCGCTAATGACTTACGAAGGCCTTGAATAGGTTCTGACTAACAAAACTGATCTTATAACTGGCCTGTTCGCAGTCGCACTGCGACTGCCTACTACTCGCCACGGAGTGGGCCAACACATCATCGAACCTGAGGGAGAGAAAGTGATGTTACAGTATGGAGAAGTCAAGGGGGGTAGGTGACGAGCTTCCGCGTCCGTTCGTACATGGTCTGGTTAACAAGCTGGCTGTCATTGTTGGCCACTGTGAACTACTGAGCGATCATCTAGAACCAGGATCGCACTGCGCCCAACGTGTGGGCGCAATTCAAGAGCTAGCGCAAGGGATGGCCGATGAATTGAACAAAGTCGAATGGCGACGGGCAGAGTGGCCGCGAAGCGCGGACGTGAAGAGGTGCAGCGTCGCGTAGACCAGCCTCTTCGCCGGATGCCGGCACAATTGTGATTCAATTCGGTTAACTCGAAGTGGGGCGGATTCTAAGAAAGGCGCGGTATGGAGAAGACTAACGAATGGCCTGTGCTTCCGGCCCACAGGGTACACAAACGGGAGGAGGCGGGACTGGAACCTAAGGATCAGTCCTTAGTCGCCCCCTTCCAGGCAGTGGCGGAAGGCCGTCGTCAGCCCCGATTCAAGATTGAGGTTGATATCACAATCCATTCTCGGACATGCGGATTGCTGAAGGGTCATAGTGTGGATATTAGCGAATCCGGAATCGGGGCCATGCTGCCAGTTGAAGCACCCTTGGGTGAGAACGTTGAGTTGAAATTCACGCTTCCAGGTGGCGCCGTGACGATTCATGCGATGATTCGCCAAAAGCGTGCCTTTCGCTACGGTTTCGAGTTCGTTAACCCTGACTCCATGCACGAATTGATTCGACGCACCTGCCGCGATCTGGCTATTGACCAATCCCTGACCCTGGCTTTCCTATGACGCCAGTCCAAGAACGGCGGTGACCACATCTTCAAATTAGTTCCTTTCGGGCACCACTCGAAGATCTTAGGGGCGCGGCTTTACGCTGCTCTCACCCGTGTTTGTCTCTCACGTACGCCGCGTTCACGATGCTCACAGCTTCTTCCAGTCGGTGAGAGCCACCAACTCGTCTAAGATTTCCTGCAATCTCTGAAGCCGACGTTCGTGATCCCCCGTTGCACCGTGTGGCTGTTTTCCGCCTTTTAGATATAGGCGGTTCTCTTCACTGATTTGCGCTATCTCATCTCGCAACTTGGCGATGCGTTCTTTGACGGGATTCTGCATGGCAATAGGCTTGCACAGTAGCCGATCTTGAAAAAGCCCGCGCTCCCGGAATCGGAAGACGGGCTCTTGACTGGTACTGGAACGGATCCCGTTCTAGGTATTCTTCGCTGCTCTGACCTTTGACCACCTCAGCTTTTGGGCTGCGACAATTCGTCTCCTGCCAGCAGCTGACATCGTTCGCTTCTTGGGCATGCCCGAAACGTCCTTTGTCTGCCCACTATTCCTCTTCAGCTTTGACCATCTCAGACGTTGAGCCGCTGCGATACGCGCTCGGCCAGCCGCCGACATCCTCCCCCGTCTGGCTTCCGATTTTCCATAGGCTGAACCAAATGCTGACAGTGCCGCAGAGATTCCTCGAATTTGCCTGGTCAAGCGATCGTGTTCCTGCTTCAATTGCTGCACAACGCCTGCTAACTTTGACATGGAGCCCTCCCTAACTACTTGCGGAATTCGATTGTCTCGACGCAGTCACTGGAATCCGCACCGCACTTCGCATTCACCAGCGCTCCGGCGAGGTGCCAGCAAGTATACGGCAGTAACTTGCTACGTTTGGGACAAATCGGTCGCCGAAGTTGGAGGGTTCACGAGCGCACCAGCCGTGATGCTTTCACGGTCATGCTCGACCGTAACCTTGTGACCCCGTCAGGCCCTTGTGAAAATGAGGTAGAGGTAACAATGAACGAACAGAGGCGAGTGTGGAGTGTCCGAAAAACCGCAGCGGTTCTTACCGAGAATGTGAACAAGGCAAAGGGATTTCCTGAGGTAACAAGCGCGATTCTGGACTTCCTGACCGCGATGGATGCGGGGGCATACGTCCTCGGCGACGACGACTTCGCTACACTGCTCGACGCGGCTCTTGTGCACAGAGCAAAGACGCCAGACACACACGCCTCCTGATTTCATATTGAGGGTGTCCTCCGAAACGTCACCATTTCAGCCCTCCTGAGCTGCTGCTCCCCGGCGTTCCAAAAGCCCTCGTGCAACGCTTCTATTTTTGGCGGCCTTTCGCTACCTGTTTCGTTTCTGCGGAGCATGGTCCGCCTGGTATACCTTTTGAGCCCATTTTCACGAGTGCGCAATTTGGATGGCGACCGAGGTCGCTTCTCCTAGGGAAGTGAGCGATATTAAACAGCGAAGCTTCATTCAACTGCAGCATGATCTTCGATTAACGACCTAAAGTCAGGGGTCCCAGACGGGAGGCGCAAATATGAGCGATTGGCTACCCAAATCAGTGCTGTGTCTCAAGGAGTACACGCCGCGTCTGTTCATGGCTGATCTCCTTGCGGGTATTACCGTAGGACTCGTAGCACTTCCTCTGTCGATGGCCTTTGCCATCGCTTCAGGGATGCCGCCACAGGCGGGTCTGTACTGCGCAATCGTCGCAGGCTTTGTGATTTCTGCTTTGGGAGGATCTTCAACGCAGATCGGCGGCCCAACTGGTGCGTTCGTGGTCGTGATATTTGGAATTGTCGCGAAATTCGGTATCGACGGATTGTTCATGTGCACCCTGTTGGCTGGACTGATTCTGCTGGTCTTGGGCGTGACAGGTTTGGGTACCGCGGTCAAGTTCATTCCTCGCCCTGTCGTCGTTGGCTTCACGAATGGCATCGCCGTTATCATTGCCAGCACTCAAGTCAAAGATTTCTTTGGTCTCAAGATTGACAAGGTTCCGGGCGAATTTGCATCCCGGATGCTGGCCCTTGCACGTGGCTTCTCTTCGTTTTCTCCTACAGAGACAACTTTGGCAGTCAGTGCGCTCGTAGTAATCATACTTTTTATGGTCTTCGTGAAGAGAGTCCCCGGTTACATCGTCGCTTTATTCGTCGGCACCGCCGCAGTTGTTGTCTTTAAACTCCCCGTTGCTACGATTGGCACTCGGTTCGGCGGTATTCCATCAGGGTTCCCAACCCTCATGATTCCGCGCTTTCGCTTCGACCTGTTGCGTCCGCTAATTTCCCCGGCCATCACGATTGCAATGCTGGGTGCAATCGAATCCTTGATGTCCGCTGTAGTTTCGGATCGCATGAGCGGAAATAAGCACAACTCGAACGTCGAACTCGTGGCCCAAGGGATTGCCAATGTGCTGTCACCTTTGTTCGGCGGACTTCCGGCCACCGGTGCCATTGCTCGGACGGCGACAAGCATTCGCTCCGGTGCCAAGACTCCGGTGGCCGGAATTATCCATTCGCTTACCCTTTCGGCGATTGTCCTTTTTGCTGCCCCCGTCGCCCGGTTTATTCCACTGTCCGTTCTGGCGGCCATCCTTCTAGTTGTCTCCTATAACATGGGTGAATGGCACGAGATTCCGGAACTCTTGAAGCTATCCCGATTCGAGATTGGCACCTGGCTTGTGACCTTCCTACTCACAGTCTTTGCCGACCTGACCGTTGCCGTTGAGGCGGGAATGATTCTTGCGGCGCTTGTGTTTATACGAAAAGTTACACAAAGCACCACCGTGTCGGAAGTGACGGCGGCTTACATTCGCGAGGGTCATGCTCACATCTTGCAGCACAAAGAAATCCCCGGCTACGTAAGCATCTTCAGAATCCACGGTCCCTTCCTGTTCGGCGCAACGGACAAGCTCGATGTGATTGCTTCTCGTCTATCCGATCTTCCTCCCATCATTATTCTCAGGCTCCGTAACATGACTGCCATAGATTCCACTGGGCTTCAGGCATTGGAGAAGCTTGCAGAGCAGGTCCGCGCATCCGGTAGACGATTCATTATTTGCGGAGCGCGGGAACAGCCCGCTATGCGGCTGCGTGACGCTGAAGTCCACGACTATCTCGGGTCCGAGAATATTTGTGGCAGTGTAGCCGAAGCTCTGGATCGGGCCAAATTAATGCACCTGGAAATCTCGAAGCAGCTCTCATAGACGAGCCTCAGCCCGGTGCCGCTTCGTTGTGGTTGTATCCCTTCTATAGACCAAGGAAAAGGAGCGGCATTCGGATCAATCACAGTCATTCTTTTTCTTCGTACTCGTCCGCCTGCTGAAAGAGCGGCGCACCCCAGACCTGCTTTCCCGGCTCCAGGCACTCAGCCCCGATTTGCTTTTCCGAAGAGCCCTCGTGAGCAATGATCCAGGCAACTCGGAATTGTGCTTGCTTATGGCGATATTGAATCTCGATTCGGTCTCCCACTTTCATCTCGCCTCGGCAACCGCCGAGTTTCACACCATTGTTGCTGACATCCAGAGTGTGGGCGAGGTGGCTATCGCTACTCCCGGCGATCCTTAGGGTCACTGGCACGACCGATTTCGTTCTCTTCGACCGCCGTTTCACCCTGTCAACGTGGGGCATGTTATATGCTCACTCTGGGTAACCGTCGCCTTCATCATCATCGTCATGCTCCCGTCGAAGGAAAAATTGACGGCTGCCGCGTGATGAAAAGGGTTTAGGACCGACTGTTCTGAATTCGAAATAGGTGCATGCCCAATGGTACGCCTTAACCCGCTCGACAACGAGAGCGTGCACTCCCTCAATGGCGTCGGTATTGAACCTCCTGGCGCGGGACAACTCACACAGAATTTGAACGGCGCCAGGCCAGCATGCCAGCGTGATGGTGCCTGTCCCAGTCCTGCCTCGTTGACCTACCGAACGTCGAATAGCATAATTGCTTCTCCGAACACTAGGGTTCTTGGGCATCCTTAGAGCATTGAAGGGAGCGAACCATGACACCCGGAGCAGCGGCAAAGAAGAGCCGAAGATTCAATCCCAAGGCGTTCCTCTCTACCATCGACGGCGGTCGAACAATCGCAACTCTCACCAAAAGGCAAAGAGTCTTTGTTCAGGGGGATTTGGCTAACGCGGTGTTCTATATTCAGAAGGGAAAAGTAAGACTGAGCGTTCTGTCGAAGAGCGGAAAGGAAGCCACAATAGGGATGCTGAATGAGGGCGACTTCTTCGGAGAAGGGTGCCTCATAGAGCAAACGCTCCGCTTGTGCTCCGCAATCGCTATGACTGACTGCACGGTGATGCGCATTGATAAGAAATCAATGATGGAAGTGATTCACCGGGAACATGCGTTTTCCGACATGTTTGTGACTTATTTGCTGACGCGGAACATCCGCTACGAAGAGGATTTGGTGGATCAGCTTTTCAATTCCAGCGAGAAACGACTAGCCCGCGCTCTTCTTCTGCTGTCTCACTTCGGCGAGGACGGGAGAACGGAAGTTGCGATACCCAAGATCAGTCAGGAAGCTCTGGCCGAGATGGTGGGCACAACTCGCGGGCGGATCAATTTCTTCATGAACAGGTTCCGGAAGTTAGGCTTCATCGACTATCACGGCGCTGACGACTTGCAGGTTCACAGTGCACTCCTCAATATCGTTCTCCACGACTAGACCTTCGGTCCGAACATCCCAGATGCACCTCTTCTTGCCCGACGCAGCGATTCTTGGCTTCGCCATTCCCTTTCTCGTTTTTCACGACAAGTACTCGACGGTCGGCTAGGGGCTGGCGGTCTCAGGTGGTCTCGCATACCGAGCAGTTTTGAACAGTCTGTACCAGTCTGCGAACTGGAGCATCTCAACTGTGACGTAAGTCTCCTCTTTCCCAAGGTCAGAGGGTTGGACGAATCGAAGACGAACAGTGTCAGAAGATCGGCGACGATATAAGGCGGAGAGGTTCAGATTGTTACTGTTTCTTTGAACGGAGCCGATTGTCATCTACGCAGATCCAGAGTCCAAGGTCATCAAGCCTGGATTCATCGAGGAGATGGCCCCAGTGAGGGGCCCGCTTCTCGGGCATCGTGTGGAAAGAATCAATGCAATATGACGCATAACACCAAAAAGCCGACACCCAAATTGCGCAAAGCCCGCAACCGCCTCTATCACGCGCGGGAGCAACGGCCGACGCAGACCGAGCCAAGAGACCTCCGCTCGTCCGGTCCTCCGCTCCCGACCCGGAACTGAATCCCGGGGATCGTGTTATGGGCTTGGCTGATTTTGGAAAGCCGACTGGAGAATTCGGGACAGTTGAGAAAACGAACGAAGACGACGCGCTCGTGAAGTGGGATGACGACGGTCGCACGCGACAGCACCAACCGTCGCTCAAGAAGGTGTAGCAACCAATGCCTCCGTGGTGGTCGACTGCGAATCGGCTCCGGCATGCATCTCTCGATCAATAGCTGCTCCCGCGATTGACATCACGACAAAGGTTCTGCCCTCATGACTGCGAGAAGCCTGAGCCTCAGACAAACTGAAAAAACGGGTTGTATTCGGGGGAGCTACGCTGAGCGCTTACGGTCATCCCCATCGGCGCGGACTGGGACAGGCTTCTTCCCCATCAGGGGAACCTGCTCATGAGCAGGAAAGAAGACTGGACGGAGATGACGGCGCATACAGCCATGACATCTCGCGGGTCCAAGTAGGAAGATACGACTTGCGAGGTCTCCCCACGTGCTCTGGTGCGAGCGATACACCTCCTCGCTATGGCAGTAAGGGCAATCGCGGAAAGAAATTCTGCGCATATAACACCACAAATGCAACACGGACGCCTCACCAATAATACCCCAACCGGCATGGACCGGCGTCCCCACACCCATTTTGAGCCGTTCAGATTCTTATCTCTGTTTGGCCCACGTGCCAGTGACAAGGCTGCCTAGCCTGTCTACCTGTCGGTAGTGTCCCAACAGTGCGTGCTGGCTTGCGGCCTCGGAAGAGAAGGCCGCCAGTTCGTTACGCATCAGCCTTGCCCTTTCGCGCAAAGAGCCTTAATTGTTAACTTCCATCAACTCGCCCTTAGGACTATCGCGTCGTCGGAGCCAGCTTCTTAGCAGCAAGTTCACGTAGCCGGTCGGTGTGTTCACGAAGTGCAACCTTGAGTTCTTCTATCGCGGGCTGGAAGTCTTCTGCGTCGGCGTCAACAGCTTTGGCGCAGAGTTCGCGGATGCAGTCTTCTAAGCGACGGGAGGGCTCCGGCACGTGACGCAGCGAACACCATCTGTCCATCGGAGACGCGCTAAGTGCTCCACGCATTCGTCATGACTCTTGAAAGTCTTTTGAACGTCTATAACGCCTATTCAGATTCATTTGGCACCTATCAGTTTTCCCATCTCGTCCAAGACATCGCGTTCCCGCTTGACAATATCCGTGATGAAGAACATCTTCGGGGTGATTGTTTCCTTCCCCGCTGCTTCATCGACAACCGATTCGAGTAATTGGGTTTCTTTGAGAAGCAGTTCCCGGAGTTCCTTTATGAGTCCTGCTAGGCGTTTGCGATCATCCGTCTTCACAAGGAAATCCTACTCCCGCGCTCGTTCTGTGTCATTGTCGTTACGCTTCGAAGATATATTTTCGAACAGTTCACCGCTCCATGCGTTGAATTGCGGTGTCGCGCTAGAATATCTTCTTCTGCATCGGATCGATTGTAAATGTCTGGCAACCCGAACCAATTCGGAGGCTTCACAAAGAGACGGTGGAGGTCGCGCTCAATCGGAAGCCTCAGAGCCTGAATAGTGATCGCAAAGAATCGTCATCAATATGGCTCTCAGGCTTTAGCCCATGGATGAAATCTCTTGCGCTGATGTGTATCGGCTTTGAACCTCAGTCCCGAGTCAAGGTCCGCTTGTTTGCCCGTATTGGTGATCGCTTGCGCAGCCCTTCCGCAGAATTGCTGGCAACCGTCTTTCTCTGCTCCTACTTGGGGGTTAGGATTCGGACCGTTCACCCCCTTGGCTAGAAGTCGGCTTCGAGGAGATCGCCGACAATCTCCTCCAAGCCTCCGTTTCTGCGAAAATTGGCGCGATCTGTCGAAGACACGACATTGGGTCAATGTGCTTTGGCGAGACCATGTTGATTGGTGACAAGACTTAACCAGACGATTGACAATCGAGCGAGTTCGTCGCACAATCCGCTACATCTATTCGGACAATGGTTGTCTGGTTTCTTAGTCTCTGCTCTGGTACCGAACCCCGGCGAAAAGCAAATTCTCTAGTGTCACAAATGGAGGCACAAGATGCGTCGCATACTGCGCACGTTGGCATTTGTCTTTTTTTGTGGGTGTCTTGCCACTTCTCAGACAGCTGTAGTCACGCGAAACGTAAATTTGCGCCCAGATCCCTCAACGAACGGCACCCCACTCGCCAAGCTCACACCTCAAACACAAATGCAACTCCTTAACCCGGGACCGACCAATAGTTTCCTGCATGTCAAGGTTGGTGATCAGAGCGGCTGGGTGTGGAGCAAGAATGTCCGGGTTCAGCAGTCCCCGTCAGGTGGAGGTGGAACCGCATCCGAGGGTTCCCCGGCTTCAGCGATTTCATCCGATTGGGATAAACCGGCCCCGCAGAGTGCCTCGTTCGAAAGCGATGAGGGTACCTGTGGCGAGACCGGCGACGGTGGTGATGGTGACACTAACCGGCGAAAGAACAGGACCGATGTACCTAGTTCGTACCACTTGGTGACTTGGGATGCGATCAACACGCTCGACTACGCGAAGGGCGCCCCGAAGAGTCGCGCAGACTGGACTCAGGCTCAGCTTGCGACGATTACACCATTTGAGGGTGCGGCGATCACGGTCGAAGGTTATCTCTACAAAGTAAAGGTGGAAAGCTCTAGCGTCAGCGCTAAGAGCGGTGGTGAAACTACAAATTGCCACGCCAGGCTGCCGCACGATGTCGATTGGCACATGCCTCTTACGGCGAATGTGGGGGAAGGCCAGGGTGTGGCAATCATCGTTGAGACGACACCCCGGGTGCGAAGACAGCACCCGCTGTGGACCACGGCTCAACTGAAGGCTTGGACAGCTCACATCGGGAGCAAAGCAAATTCAAGCTACAACCAACAGGCGGTGCGCATTAGTGGCTGGTTGATGCTCGATCCCGAACACAAGGACATGATCGATGAGGGTCTGCGCTCTACACTCTGGGAGATCCATCCTATTACCAAGGTCGAGGTGTGGAGTAACGGAGCGTGGGTTGACTTGGACAATCCCTAACAGGGCGGGCCAACCAATAGCGAAGGCTTACCACTCAGGGTGCGGGCGATGGGATGCTCGGACTGGAATCAGTAACGTCACGAATCGCGACTCTCTCTCGGAGAAAGGCGGGCAGGGGCTCCTTCGTGCCGCATCGGCATGTGTGCGCGTCTGACCTTAGAGTGCGCGCACTTTGGCTGCCACGAAACTGAAGCTCGAGGTCGCAGCAATCTCTCAACTAGGAACCATTTCCGTTGTGCGTTAGACGACCCGACCCTTGTCTCTATGTCCCTCCACCGTAGTTTGAGAATTTGGTTACCCAGTACCGGCATAGTTATCTCCAATAACCATTGCGGCAGTTCAGAACTTCATGGTTTCAACTCCATCGGACTCTGGACAACTTGCTAACCCGTCCGGTTTGGTTCCAATCAGAGACGAAGATGTTTGCCTGAGAATCCATAAAGCACCCGTGCGCGGCGCTGAACATTGCCGCCTTAATGGCGCCCGGATCGAGGTCGTAGTTGGCCCACTGCTCTTTCCTGGGATTATCGCCAATGAATGCGACAGGAACATGGTCTCGGTCAAGCATGGTAGCGCGTCCCTCCAATTCCGAAACCAGTGCATAGTCGCCGTGAAAGCTGACCTGACAAGGTCGCCGGAGATGCTGGGTAATCGTGCGCACGTAGCGGCCATCCAGATCGAAGTGGCACAAACGGCGATTCTCACGGTCACAAACCAGCAGCAGAGGCTGATCGAACCGTGTGTCAAGGGAAAGACCATGGCTGCAATCCAACTGGCCCTCGCCACTGCCTTTTCCCGAGTAGCTGGCTTTAAAGTTTCCATGACTATCGAAGCGAAAGATGCGCGAATCCCCATAGCCATTGGCGATAAAAATGGAGCCATCCGGGGAAGGCACGGCGGCGGTAATCCGCCATCCATTGGGAGACTTAAAGCCAGCTTCCGGAGGAGCCGTAATCTTAAGCGTGACCTTGCCGTCAGTTTTCATCTTTAGAAAGAGCCAGTTCTCCTCGGGAGTGCCCTTCTGCACCGTGGCATATAGATATTCTTCCCCGCCCTCCGTGACAAAAACCATCGAGTGGATCTCAGGGTATGCGGTAGCAATCTTCGTGAGCAGATGGCCATCGGCTCGATAGACGAGAACTCCGGTGCTGCTCTGAGTGCTGACATAAATATTTCCGTCCTTGTTTTGCGCAATGGCACCATGGGTGCCACCGAACGTTGTTCCGGCGGGCAATGTTCCCCAGCCGGGTACAACTGCATACGTCCATTCCCCGTTACCCGTGAGTTGCAGAGGCTCAGAGGAGGACTCCAAGGGAGTTGAGACTGTGCGCCCGTGAGCGAGCGCCGTGATTCCTGCCGCGGCAAGAAATGTACGCCGGTGCATTTTCGTCATTGCGCGCTCCTGAGAGTGTTGTTCGTATCCGCCGAGGCTGGCTCCGCGGGAGTTTCGAATAAGTAAACGTGGCGCAAGTTCGATATGCTCTTCAACGGAACCAAAGCGTCGCTTGTGACCTTTGTCCCGCTCAAGTTCAGGTATGTGAGCTGTGAGAGGGGTGAGAGTTTCGCCAGACCCCGTCCGGTAACCGCGGTGCCTTCGAGATGAAGAGCACGCAAGTTCACGAACTTGCTCAGAGTGTCGAAGCATGAGTCGCTGACCGCGGTGCGTCCGAGTTCGGCCTCGACGATAAAAGGCGCGAATCGTTGGAAGCGTGCGAGCTGCGCGTCGTTGAAGGTCGAGGCCACATCCGTCGTTCTGAGAATGAGGCCATCGGAGGGCTTCGCTGACACTGCCACCAGTTTTGCGCCCTCCGCACTTTGCATCTGGCGAATCTCATTCATCAAATCGTTGTAATCACCCACAGGTTGAAGCGGCAGATCTGCACTTTCCGTGGCCGTGGCAATTCCCGGAATACGGCTCCCGGTTGGGGAAGCGCCGGCGCTAATCCACGCGCGCAGAGCTGAGATTTCTTCAGCTGTCAACGGTCTCCGCCCTTCGGCAGGCATAAAGTGCCGATCGTTGGGAGACAGTGTTACTCGCTGCAAGAGCAGGCTGTTATCCGGATTTCGTGGTGCAATGACAGCCCCGTCCTTGCCTCCCTTCATTAACAGGTCATAGAAGTCAAGGCGAAGCCCGGCTTGCTCTTTGCTTGCACCATGGCACGCAACGCACTTGGCATCAAAGATCGGGTGAATAAAACGTGTGTACGCTGAGCCGACGTATGCAGCGTCAGAAGCTGCAGAGGCCGATGGAAAGAATCGCTTCAGCGGGCCCGGCATGTAGCGGGTCAAGTAGTCGCTTCCATGCGTGAGCGAACCACCCTGATGCGCGGTCCACGCGAGTGTGAGCAAACATCCGGCGAGCAGAGTGGGATATGCCCGGCGCAATTGCCCTGAGCTCCAGGCTGGACGCACGGCGACCCACAGCATCAATTCAATCAGGAGAGCGATACCGCCCCACATGTGACGGTTAACAGTTGCGCCCATGACCCCGCTGCCATACGCCAGACAAATTCCCAACACAAACGTGATGCCCGCCGTGGCCAGCGTCAGCTGAAGTACGAAACCTGCAGCTTCACGCAAACCGGGCCGGGTGGTCCCGGCAAGCTCGAGAAATGGGAGGAGCACGAGCATGCCGATCGGCAGATGCACGAGCAACGGATGAAACCGGCCAAGAAACTGAAGCCAGTCGGCATGCGGGCGCCCATCAAGTCGAACCGCGAACGGCAATAGCACAAGTACGGTACTCACTCCCAGGGTAAGCAGCCAGTTTGCCGACACGAATCGGATTCGCAAACTTCGTATCGCGTCGCTCAACTTGTGCACGTCGATCACGCAAGCAATCCCTGCACTACGAAGGCCGGGACTGGACTCGTCAGCTTCTGGTCAAGGCCCTGAAACTTGTAGGTGAACTTATTGTGGTCAATACCCAGGCAATGAAGAATCGTTGCGTTAAAGTCGCGTACGTGCACCGGATCCTTCACGACGTTGTAGCTGAAAGCGTCCGTTTCACCGTAGGTAATGCCCGGACGCACGCCACCACCGGCCATCCAAGTTGTGAAGCATCGCGGGTGGTGGTCGCGGCCGTAGTTGTCCTGAGTCAGGCCGCCCTGGCTGTACACAGTGCGTCCAAACTCGCCCGCCCAGATCACCAGCGTCTCATCGAGCAGCCCGCGCCGTTTGAGATCGGTGACCAGCGCGTACGCACCCCGATCGGTTTCCTGGCAGAGAACTGGCAAGACTCCGACGACATCAGCGTGAACATCCCATCCGCGCTTGTAAATCTGGGTGAACCGCACACCACGCTCGGCCATTCGACGCGCCAGCAGGCAGTTATAAGCGAATGTTCCTGGCTGCTTGGCCTCCGGACCGTAGAGATTCCACGTAGATAGCGGTTCCTTGCTAAGATCGGCAAGCTCAGGAACCGATGACTGCATCCGGAACGCCATCTCATACTGGGCAATGCGCGCGTTAGTTTCGGGATCGCCCACATCCGCCAGGGTCTGGCGATTGATCTGTTCGACGGTGTCAAGCATCTTACGGCGTACTTCCCGATCCACTCCCGCAGGGTCGGCAAGATAGAGTACCGGATCGGCACCCGACCTCAGACCTACGCCGGCGTATTCCGAAGAGAGAAAGCCGCTTCCCCACAAGCGAGACGAGACAGGCTGGTTGTTTTCCTTGGGATTGGTTTTGGTCTGAAGAACAACAAAGGTCGGCAGATTGTCATTCATGCTGCCCAAGCCATAGGCCAGCCACGCGCCCAGGCATGGCTTACCGGCATTCATATTGCCGGTGTTCATCAGCATGATTGCGGGCTCGTGGTTAATAGCGTCTGTGTTCGTGGTCTTGATAATGGTGAGGTCGTCTACCATCTGAGCCGTGTAAGGCAGCAGGTCGCTCACCCACGTTCCGGTCTCCC
>Ga0210392_10000469_pt1 | contig 24832 bp, 15 predicted proteins | sample IncBWC30OmetaG_FD_161057 | JGI IMG/M metagenome (GOLD analysis project Ga0210392, IMG submission 161057) | Forest soil microbial communities from Barre Woods Harvard Forest LTER site, Petersham, Massachusetts, United States - Inc-BW-C-30-O ...
ACGCTCCTGACGAGACCGGCCGAGTCAGGCGTGAAAACCGTGAAAGTCTGCGTTCTCCAACCGTTTGGCGTGTCGGTGATCGTTCGGAGCTCGCCGTTGTCGCCGTACGTGTACTTCAGGAGGTGGGGAGTGGTTGTCTGCGTATTGCTTGGTGCGGGGACAGGATCATTTCGCACGACTCTCGTTGTCGAGTCCTGAAACTGAGATACGAACCAGTTCGCACTGGTGTCGTTGACGAAGTCGCTGTGGACGATGGTTTCCTCTGGCCCATCGTTCGAGGTCGAATCGGTAACGTTTCCAAAGTCATCGTAGGTACGCGAGACCTCCGCAGTGTAGTAGTCACCTCCGCTTTCATCCTGCTTCGACGTTAAGCTGAAGTAGTCCTCTGTGAAGTAAGTGCTCGTAGGCCCAAGCGCGCCGCCGGGTGGATTGAGCGGATGTATCCGGCGTTGGAGCCTGGACTGCTGTGAACGCGTAACTAGTATCGTCGAGGCCGGAGCGAACGGCGCGTCCCACTGCAGGTTGGACAATGCTTGCGCGCCGCTCTCGATATCGACCTCCGTCGGCGTGAAGGCATAGGGAAAGACGTGGTAGCCGTGAAGGGCTCCCTCGAAACGCGCGTTATCGAAGAATGAGCTCGTCTTGATAGCGTGCTCCCAATCGGCTTTGATGATCGCACCGAAGCCCAGGAAGCCTCGACCGAGCGTGTCGGCTGCGGGCTGCGTGTAGTAATAGGAGGACGTGGACCGTGTGTGACCCTCAACGAGCGTCGCCTTTTTCACAACGTTGAGCCCTCGACGCGGCGTAAAAATCCCACGTGCTGGAGGCCCAACGGTATCCCCTTCGTCAGGTCCGAGTTTCTCTGTTGGACCCGCCTGGTAAGTCAGATTCACGAGCTCGATCGAGTCGCTCGTCACCTTCGTGATCACATCGTCCCTATTGCTGGAATCCTGGATCAGGAACTGCATCTTGACGTTGTTGCCAGTGAAGGGCACGAAATCGAGACCTTGAACGATGTCCGGAAGGCCATCCCCGTTGAAGTCTCCGATTTTTTGGTCGTGAACGTTCACGTTGCGCGGTTGAGTGAACGGTAGAAGGATCCTTTTTAGAGTCGCACCGGTCGAATCGGAAGTCCCGCTGAGCCAGACACCGGGCGACTCATTCACCGTCCCGGTCTTGAATTGCACGATGTCCGCCAGGCCGTCGGCGTTGAAGTCGGCGATTTGGTTCTGTTCACGCGCCAGGTCTGGTGAGCTAGTCGCACTGTTGTTAGCTAGGGGTACGGGCGGAAGCGCCTGTCCTCCCGGATAGACAACCGCATTCGCCTCATGGTTGTCGTCAGCGACCAGCTCCACTCCGGTGCTGAGACGCAGCGTGGCGAAGGTGGCCGCGGAATCATTGAGTTTCAGGATATCCTCCAGCCCATCGCCGTTCAGATCGGCGAAGAACGTGGAGCTGGAAGCGTCGTCGCACACCAGGCCTGGAGCCCTATAGCCGTGGCCGGCGTAGTCGACAGGCTGAAGTCGGCATAGCCCCTGGTTGAAGAGGTCCTCGTCACCCGGTGTTGGCGCGTAGCTCAGCAGTACCAAGGGCGTATAGCTCTGTGGGACCTGAGTAGTGGGAAGTGGACTGGGGGGAGATAAGACCGCCATCGAAAGGCTGTAAGCGTGACTGTGTCCGTCGCTTTGAAATGAGCCCGGATCATAGAAGTAGTCGAGTACGCCGTCCCCATTGACATCCAACAAGGACGGCGCGCCGGCGGGCTGCACTGGCGACGGCGTATTAAGCACGATTGCTGAGCCGTCATCACGTAGCGCAGGAGCGAAACCGTGATTGAGATCGCTGTAGCGGTAGACCCTGAAGGAGTCGACCAAGATCTTTGTCCCGTCTTGGTGTCCGTCTGGGAGCAGCAGTTCCATCTGACCGTCCTGGTCAATGTCAACGGCGCGTGAACCCGCGGCGGTCATGCTCGAGAGGGCCGGATTGCCGTCTGCATTGAGGCGCACCGTTTCGAAAGTGACAGTTCCGTTAGCGGGGTGACTAAGCGCTAGCCAGTACGTCGACGGGTCGATGCCAGTGAAGAAGATCAGATCGTCACTACCGTTTCCGTCGAAGTCGCCGACCAGAAAGGGGTTCCATTGTTCAGGAAGCGCCTCCATATCGAGAGTGTTGTATGTTGCCCAGAAGCAATCTGGCCCAGCGTTTCCAGGCGTGCACTGCCCAGGTGCCACCGTCCCCGGTGCGTCCGGCCCTAAGACATGCCAACTATACCGGAAGTCTGAGCCCTGACCCGAGCCCCACTGGAACGTTGTCGGCGCAAGACAACCGTACGTTGCGCCACAAGGCGTAATCGACGTCAGTCGCGACCGTGCGGTCGCGCCGCTCGCATCGTAACCCAGGTTGTAAGACCGAACCGAGGTCTCGTCGACGGCGCTTCCGGTGAAAACATCGACGCTGCGCAGGCGGAGCGCGATCCCAGCATTGATACCAGCGACCCAGTGCGACAGGTAGTCTGGTCTTGACTCGTAGTTGAATCTTACGATCCGAGTCGCATTGTCGTAAGGGCACGCAAATCCAGGAGCGCACGTCGTATACTCTATGGTCGTTAAGACCTGCGCCGCCGACCCCTGATCCGCCGCGTCGTAGGAATAGGATACGCCGTTACCGAAGCGATCTCGTAAGCTTTCAATCGGCCATGCCAGCACACTTGAGAATGCCCTCCCGTTCGGTTGTCCGGTCGCCACATCCCGCGAATCGACGCCGTTGCCAACGATGCCGGCGAGATAAGTCGCGATCGTCCCGTCGCGATTCCAAACCGTGAACTTCGACGGCCAATTGTTACCCCCGTACGTCGCGACGATCCTGGCGAACGAATCTCGTTCGGTGCGGAACTCGGGACTGGTGGCGGTGCCCCCAACCTTCACGAGCTTCTGACCATCCAGGCAGAAGTTGTCGATGGCGTCGTTGTATTGCTGAGACTGTTCCGGGCACACGGCGCCTGGCGCGCAGCTCACCTTGAGCTTCACCTTCACCGAGTCCGGCACGCCCTCGCGCGCAACAACCTTTCTGCACCGAGCGATCGAAGAAGTGCCTTCCAAGCTCCAACCGACGCCGAGCAGACCGTTGCCGCCGGAGCTCGAGTAGCTGAAGGCCAAGTGAGGCTCCATGCCGCCGCGACCACGGGGGACCTCGATCGGGACTCGATAGCTGAATGCCCCAGCGGAGTCGACCGTCGATGTCCCCGGGAGACGCCCTGGCGCGTCCTGGCCGGGGCTCGCGCTCGGCAAAATGGCGTCGGCGTCACTCGGAAGCGTCGTGTACGGCCGCGTCTTGGGAGGCTGCTGCGGCAGCCCCAATCCCGTGCAGACATTGGTGGTTGTAGATCCACCGCTGCTCAATGGCGCGCACGTCAGACCCGCAAGGCACCCACCTGGTTGGCAAGCGTCACCCGGTCCGCACCCGTCAGCGCACACCCCACCGCACCCATCCGCTGCGCCGCAAGCTTTGCCGGCGCAACTCGGCTGACACGAACACACGCTTTGTTCGCAGCTGAAGTTGGTTGCGCAGTCACTCGACGCGCCGCAGGTCGCGCCTCCCGAACAGGGACACGTGGCGGAGCAGACCGGCCCGCACAGCATTGGGACGCAAAGGCGTGGAGCGGCAGGGTCCGGCGAACGACTCGCGCATATTGAACCGGGCGCACAATCCGCGGCCGCCGCGCAACCGATTTGGTCCGTTGTTGTACATCCTCCAGAGCAAAGTCCGCCGCAGCCATCGAGATCACCACAGCTCTTCCCCGAGCAATCCGGGGTGCAGCTGGCGCTCGCATTGTCGCTCCCAAACAGCTCAATGTTCGTCAGCAAGCCCTGCGCCGCATTCGGATCGAAATACCCCGTGATGCGCACATACCGCGCCGGACGCGCCGCAAAAGGGATCCTCTGTGCGCTGTCAGCAGCTGAGCCAAGCGCGGTCCCGCGTCTGGTGTCGAACACGGTGAACCAACTGCCCGAGCCGTCATCGACGTCTACTTTGCCGCCAGCCGGCCAGGTTTGGCTGTAAAGCCAACCGAGAGTGAGCTCGGAGACCTGATACTGCTGGCCGAGGTCGAGCGTGATCGTGGCGTCGCCCGTCGCGCCTTGCGCCGCCGTCTTGACGTAATAACCGGGACCGCCCGCCGCGGAGTGAATGCTGGTGCCGCCGTTCTGGCCCATGTTCGCGTTCACGCTGGTCGTCATTCCGGTCAGGTAGGTGAGATCCAGATGACTCCCGGAGCTTGGCGCGGGATCGCTTGCGGAGCTTGGAAACACCTGTAGCTCTTGGAGGTTGGCAAAGCCGACCGCGGGCGTTCCTTTCATGGTCAGCTCCACGTAGCGCGCGGAGGCCTTGTCAAAGGATGAAGTGACGTCGCTCGTGGTGAGTGGCGTGTCCACGAGCACTTGCGTCCAAGTTCCCCTGAGCGTTTCGGCAACGCGTATGCTTGAGCTAACTGGCGGATAGGCGTAGTCCTGGCGGATCGCGCCGATCGACTCCACTTGCCCGAGATCAACCGTGAGCGTAGCCGTCGCGTCGGGATCCGCCGCATAGCTGGTCCACATGACGAAGGCATTGTCGTCGCCGTCGATCACATTGCCCGGGATTTGCACTTGCGGCGTCGGAGTGTACGGGAGCGCGCCGTTTGCGAAGACCGCCGAGGCGGTGGGCTGGATCTCGCCCGTCGGGCGCCGAGCAAGGTTCACCATGAAATATTTGCCGTCAGCGCTGAGCGGGTAGTAGCCCACGTGAGGCGTTGGGGTTTGGAACGCCTGCACTGACCAGATCACCCCAGCCGACGGACCGGCTCCCGGGATGAAATAGTCGGTTGCGCGAATGTAGCGAACGGGCTGGGACGGGAAGAAGAACTCGGGGAGCGCGGGCCACGGCGTGAACGGCTGATCCGCGCTGCTGTCGTAGATGGTGTTGAAGGCGTTGGGAGTCGCGGCGACCTCCACGCGTCCCCCGTTCGCCCAAGGGGTTGACCAGAAGAAACCCAACCCGAGTCGCGAGACGTCGTATTGCGCGCCGAGGTCGACGGTTGCAACCGCATCGCCCGTGCCGCCGTTGGCCACCGACTTGGGATAGAAAGCGCCCGCCGGCCAGCTCTGCGGCCACACGGCGCCGGGCGTGAAAAAGTTGTCGTTCACCGTCGAGGTGGCGCCGATCGAGCTGAGGTCGTAGCCGTCCGTGGAGGTCGGCGGAGGCGAGGTTTGCGCGCTCGGGTAGACGAAGAGCTCGAGCAGGTTGCACCCGTTTCCGATCATCGTCAGCTCGAGGTAACGCCCGGGCGTCGCATTGAAGCTGAGCGTGGTATCGGCCTGCGCGACAGGCGAATCCACGACCGTCTTCCAATCGGCCTGCGTCCCGAGCTTTGTCGCCAGGCGGATGCGTTGGCTGAACGGGTACCCGCCGCCAAATGGCTGGTACAGCGGACGGACGGCGCCGACCGAGAAGTACTGCCCCATGTCGACGGTCAACGTGACAATCGCGTTCGGATCCCCCGGGGTGGAGGTTACGGCAGTGAACGCCGCATCGCGGCCATCGAAAACAAGCGGAGGGGCGGCCGCGCCTAGTTGAGAGACGCCATTGCCGAAGGTCGCGTTCGCCGTTGGCGGGAGGAAGTTCCGGTGCAGCAAGTTGACGTTGTAGTACTTGCCGTCCGCGCTTAGCGGATAGAGCGCGAGGATGGACGAGCCCGCGTCGAGACTCTTGACCACTGTTCCGCTGCCCAAATGTGGGACAGGGGTCGAGGGCACGAGCGGCTTGAGCTTTGAATCTCGAGCCTCGTTCGACACGAGCGGGAGAGCAACCGTTGGCGCCGTGGCGAGGACCACGTCCCCACGAGCAACAGCGGAGCCAGCGCTGCCGCTCGCGCGCGCTTCGGCGGACAGGCTGTAACTACCGGGCGCGACGCCGGTGGTGTCCCAGATGAACGAAGGCGACGCGGCAAAGTCGCGGAGTTGGACTGGATGAGCTGGGTCACCCGCTGGAGCGAACGAGAAGGAGTACTCCGCGGTCGGGCCAGAGCAGCTGGCGGCGACCCCCAACACGACCTGAGCGCCCGGAGCCGTGCTGGGCGTCGCTCCTACGTTCAAGATCGCTGCCGTGCAGCCCGGCTGCAGCGGCGGCTTGTAGGCATGCGGAGCCAAAGCCGCAGGAACCGAACCGCCCGCTGGACCTTTATCGTGTTGACCGCAGGCGAAAACGACGAGCGATGGAGCGAGCAGAAAGGCGTAGCGACGCCAGACCTTCCGCGCCTCAAGCACTGACGCTCCCGAACTACGACCCCGTCGACCGCCAAAAAGAAACATCGAAACGCCAGCCTTTTCAGGCCGCATCAACCCGGCAATGCAGCTCCGGTGCTCAATACAACGAATGAAATGCGACGCGCAATCGCAAAGCGCTCAGTGACGAACGCGATACGAGGCGCGCAACGAATGCAATACGCAACGCAGACGCCCACGCGAGGAGATGAAGATTTTCTCGCCAGCACCGTGCTATCGAAGTTTCCAGATGATCCCAATGGAGACAGGCGGCGGTTCTCGCCACCGCCGCCTCCACGCAACCGACAAAAGTACTACTCGCTGAGCTTGAACGGATACCCGCAACCGACAAAAATACTACTCGCTAAACTCCAACGGATACCCCGACTCGTTCGGCAGCTTCCCGTTCACGCGAATCACGCGGACGTCATTGCTGATGCGGCCTGGGCGCGCGTAGCTGATGCCGCCTTCGGTGTGCGATACCAAGCTCAGTAGTTGCGACAGAGAGTCGACGGCGCGCGGCGGGCCGGCGAGGCCGCGGATTTTTCGGTCGATCCAGAACCGGCTGACTTCTTCGGCGGTCATGTGCAAGACGGTTTGGTCGAAGCCGACGCGATCGGTGGAGTGCGCGGTGTGATTGAAGGGTACGTTGCGCTGGCCGGAGAAACCGCTGTCGTCGGCGTTGGTGAAGATGCGGCGGAGATCGTTCATCTTCACATCCTTGAGGCTCGAGTCTTTGGAGACGAACACAGCGAGGACGACGTTGTCTGCGGCGTGGGCCGAGCGTTCGACTGCGGGTGGCGCACAGAGCAGCGCGGCCAGCACGCCCAGCGCCAGCAGTAGAGTGAGCTTCTGCGCTCGACGGAAGGGTGCAAGGCTTTCCATCTTCAGAACGCCCATGCCACTTGGGAAGCCAGAATTCGCAGGGGGAAGGAGCCGTAGCCCACCGAGCCCGGCGCGCTAAAGTGCCAATCACTGTACTCGAGCTTGACCACGACTGCCGCCGTCGCGCGCAAATTCACGCCGACTTCGTAGGCGGTGGCCGGCGGGGTGCTAGGCGCGTCCGGTGAATAGGAATGCTGCACGATCACGTATGGCATCAACGGCACGACAGGCAGCCGATAGCCAACCAACCCGTAAGCGCCCCAGCGCCGATAATCGGCTTGAAAGCCATTCGGCGGCGAGATGGCCATTCCGCGAGGGCGCCCGCCGTCACTGAAGGCGGCCTCGTTCATGATGAACTCACCTTGGGCGAGCCACGACTTGTATTCCCACTTCACGTCCGCAGCCAGCGACAGCTCTTGGAACTTGTTGGTCGTAGTGAAAGCTTGATCAACTACGTTTTGGCCGTCCACGACCTTCAAGACGTACTTCGCCGAGCGGTCGTAGTAACCACCTCGGTAGAACGAGGCACCAACGGTCAGCGTGCCGATGGAGTCGGTCTTGGCGTATACGCGCCCGCCGTAGGCCTTGTCGTCGTTGAAGTCTTCAAAGTCGACTGGGCCGCGGCCGTTCGACAGAGTCAGGTTGTAACCGACCTCGAACGGGTCCAAAAATCCGCTGCCGTACAGCTGCAGGCCGGTTTGCTGCTCCGGGAACAGCTCGTCAGAGACCACGAATGGCTTCTTGATACCGATGATCGTGGGCGAACCGTGATCGACGTTCCAAATGCCATAGGGCGTGAGGAACTGGCCAATCTGCAGGTGCAAAAGCCCGTTGAACTCGTGCTCGATGTAAATGCGCTCGATGCGGATACCGCCCCAGCGAATCGGTTCCTCGAACCCGGCGTAGTCGAGCACGGTGGTGTCGGTGCGAATCGCGTTGCCGTTCGAATCGGTCGTGGTCGCGCCGTTCGGCAGGTACAGAAAGCGCACCTCGGCCAACGCGCGCCAGGAGTCACCCAAGTTGCTGCTCAGGTACAGGTTGAAGTTGCCGACCGCGAAGGAATTGACGCTCGGGTAAACGCGTGTCCAAATATTGGACTTCGGGATCAGCAGCCGTTGGTAGGTGAAATCGGCGAAACCGTACAGGTCGAGCTTGTGCGCCTGATCGCTGTCGGTCGTCTCTTCGCTCGTGAAGCTGTCGCTGCTCGCTGCAGGAGCGGCGTTGAACTTGGCCTCTGCGTCGCCGTCGACTTTATCGGCGCTGGGCCCCGCGGTTGCACCGGCGGCCGCGGGCGGAGCTGAGAAAGAGTCGTCCGCTGGTGTTGTCGTAGCCGCGGCTGGCGTCGCTGTAGCCGCGGCTGGCGCAGCTGAGGCTGCCGCTGGCGGAGCCGAGGCCGGCGCAGCGGTCGCTGGCTCGGCCGCAGACGCGAGCCGGGGAATCGCCGCGAGCAGGCCAATTAACGCGACTCTTCGCGCTTGAAGCAGGCGCTGAGTCATTGGGGACATGTCCCGCTATCGACGCAGATCTGCTTTTTGATCGTGCCGAACGAAGGCCCAGTGAGGTCGCAGCAGTCTTTGCCGGGAAAGCAGTCGTTGGCCGTTAGCGAACAACCTTCGACGAAGCACTCGTTCTTGTTGTGATTCTCGCAGTACGTTGCGTCCGTGCCTGCGCAGTCGTCGTCCGTTGCACAGCTTTTGCCTGCTCCCGTCGGCGGCTGTTCGCAGTACGCCGGATCGGTCGACGTGTCGCAACCGAAGCCGCCATCGCAACCTGTGTTGTCCGTGCAACCGGTGTTGGTGCAGTAACCCGCGCCGCCCGCAATCACGTGACACGTGTTGTACTTGGCGTCCGTGCAATCCTTGTCGGCTGTGCAAGGCTTGCCGAGCGCCATGGGCACGAGCTGACACTCTCCGCCAACGAGGACGTAACCGTCCTCACACCCGCACGCGTCGTTCGCGGCGATTTGGTGGTCGCCGCAGGCGACGCAGCCGTGGTCGCCGGCGATCAAATTCTGTTTGGCGTCACACACGCACAAGCCATTGTCGGGGTCGTATGTTTGGTCCGGATCGCAGCGATCACTCGAATGGTAGAGGCAGCTCGACGCACCGCCCAAACTGGTGAAGGCCAGCCACAAGCCCACAGCTAAAATCCGAGACCGGCAAAGCATGTCGGCTATAGACGACGCGGGGCCCATGATTCTTAACCTAACTGGGTACGGAATTTGCCGCAGAACGAGAATCTCAGCCTATCGTGAACTGAGGCACCTTGTCGAATCTGCTGATCTACGCAATTTCGGCGTTCTTACTGAGCCCTTTGGCTCGAGCGGCTCTCAGCGAACCGATGCTATTTCTCAGTGAGGATCTTTGTTGTTATTGTTCCATCGAGCGCATCACGAGCTGCGGCTGATCTGTGCTCAACACTCCCTCTCAGCACCGCGCGCGCCGCGGTAAGTACGTCGCTTGCCGGATCGCAATCACCGTGCGTGCTCTGTCGCCCGAGCGCCACTCCAAGTATCACGCCGGCACTCGTGACTCGCATGAGTCGCATAACCCGCACGACTGCATCACGCTCACAATCGCTCACAATCGAGCAACAAGCGGGTCACCATCACCGGCTAGCGTCGCCCGCATGATCTACTCGGCAAGGCGTGTTCCCGTATCCCTAGCGCTGGCTGCGTTCATCGCGGCCCTCGCCAGCGTGGCCTGCAACAAGACCGAGAAGAGCGACGACACCGCATCGACCGCTGAAGGCGTCGGCTCGGCCGAGCCCGGTGGCGGGCACAAAAGGCACGCGCTCCCTCCTGCCGCCTTCGAGGCGTGCACCGGCAAAGCCGCCGGCGACGCGTGCACCGTCCAATTCGGCGACAAACAAATCGAGGCTAAGTGCGCCGCCGCCTCCGATGGCCGCTTAGCCTGCCATCCCCAACGCGGCGAGCACAAAAAGCCCGAGTGACGAGTCGGGAATGTGTTGATGGTCACGCGCCACAGCACACGTCGGCGCAGCCTTCGGCGTCGCGGTTCGCTGGCTGAGAGGAGACCCGACCTCGCCGTCACGCTCGGCACCGTCACGCTCGGCACCGTCACGCTCGGCGCCGCGGCGACCGCCGCACCGAACGATGAATGGCGATCCGGCGTTGGTCCTCGTGCCCTCTCATCCCCCGATTTCCAAGTTCGAATGCGCGAATGCGAACATGGAATCGGAGTTTGGCCCCCCTTCGAACTACCAGAGCGGGCCTGCGAACCGTGACGCATTCCCACTAGGAAGCGTCAGCGATGAACGAGCGATTGTAGCCCTCATGTCTGGCTCGTAGGCGCTCACACAAGCAACGATTTGGCGGCGAGCACGCGACGGAAATGCGGCGTATTTCCCGATAAATCGAGACGCGGTCGTCGAAAATCGGAGAGCGGGTTCCGGTTTTCGGAGACGGCATTGTGCGCTGCAAAACTACGTAACAACGGGCTTCGTGAGCGAACTCCGCGCAGCTATGCCGAATTCCGAGATCGGGATCGGGATCGGCCATGTTGGCTCGACTTTTGTACAGGGGGCCGCGTGTGCCGCGCATGGTTGCCGGTGCAACGAAGATTTAGAAATTGTCGTTTCGGAGGTTACTGTGCGAAGACTTTTAAGCAGGGTATCGATTCTGGCTCTCACGGGCGTCGGCGCCTGCGCTGGCGTCCTCGGATGTTCCAGCAACGATTCCTCGACCACGACGGCGAGCCCCAGCGACGGTAAGACGGGCGAAGTCGGCCTGTCCCTGGATGTGGGCGGCGGCGTCATCATCAACTCGGTCAGCTACACGATCATCGGCCCGAACGCGTTCACCAAGACGGGCAACATCGACCTCTCGGCTGCCACGGCCTTCTCCGCCACCATCGGCGGTATCCCCGCGGGCGCTGGCTACAGCATCTCGCTCAGCGCCACGGCCGCCGACGGCACCACGACTTGCGCTGGCTCGGCCACCTTCAATGTCACAGCGCGCGCCACCACCACCGTGACCGTGTCGCTGGACTGCCACCAAACACCCACCACTGGCAGCGTCAGCGTGAACGGCAAGACCAACGTTTGCCCAGTGATCGACGGCCTTTCCGCGAACCCGAGCCAGGTCAACGTCGGCAGCACCATCGCACTCTCGGGCGCCGCACACGACACGGACAATGGTCCGTCGCCGCTTTCGTACAAGTGGAGCGCGACCTCGGGCACGTTCGACGACAGCACGCTGGCGAGCCCCGTGTTCAAGTGCACGACCGTCGGTGCCTCGACGATCACGTTGGTCGCCTCCGACGGCGACACTTCGGCAAACTGTGCTGACACGCTCACCACCACCGTTACTTGCTCGCAGAGCGAGTCGGGGGTCGTCAGCACCGCAGCCTTCACACCGGGTAGCCCGACCGACCCGAACATTGGCCCGAGCTACTACGCGGGCGCCAAAGTGTGCGTCGACGCGAACTCGAACGGTGTCTGTGACGCGGGAGAGCTCAGCACCACGACCGACGCAACCGGCAAGTTCTCGTTGGTCGTGACCAGCGCGTCCGCGTTGATCGCCGACATTGGCACGACCGCAACCAACACGGCGAGCGGCATCAAGAACCCGTCGCGCAACGTGTACCGCGCGTCGCTGGCTCAGGTCGCCGAACAGGGCGCGAACATCGTGCTCAGCCCGCTGTCCAGCGAGGTCGTGCGCAACGTCGAAGCCAACGGCACGGACTACGCGACTGAGCGCCTCGACCTGGCGACGCGCTTGGGCGTGTTGACCACCGAAGTGTTGAGCGACCCGACCAGCCTCACGGGCGCCGACAAGACCGCGATTCTCCGTGAATCGCACGTATTGAACAACCGTTTCCGGTACGCGATCACCAAGCTCGACCGTCGCGACTTGTATCCAGACGCGCTGGCAGTAGCGGGCGGCAACCCGGAGCTCACCGGACTCGCTGGCGTCACCCCTGCGACGGCAACGACCGTCGACACGCGCGCGCCGATCACGTTCGCGCAAGCTGAACAAGCGGCATTCGCCGTGGAAGGCATCCCGCGCTACGACGCCATCTTCATCGTGATGCTCGAGAACAAGTCGACGCAGGCGATGCTCGGCTCGGCGTTCGCGCCGAAGATCAACGGCTACTTGCAAGAGGGCAACCAAGCCGCCAGCTACTACGCGACCGGTAACCCGAGCGAGCCGAACTACACCGCGCTCGGCGGCGCTGACGACTTCGGCATCACCGACGACTCGCAGTGGAACTGCGACGCAACGGGCGCGAACGCTCCCAAGGACTTGCCGCTACCGGACAAGACTCAGCCAGGCCTGGCCAATTCGCCGTTCGCTGCCACCTGCACGCAAGCCGCGGCCGTAAACCACAACATCACGGGTAAGGGGAACCTGTTCAGCGCGATGAACGCGGCGGGCATGAATTGGCGCACCTACAATGAGTCGATGAACCCCGGTCAGGACAAGCGCACCGACAGCATCGGCGACAACGCGGTGGTGGCCCCGGACAACGTGTACGCGCCGGGCACCTTGGCCGGCAACACGGTCGCCGTTGGCGACCCGAACCTGCTTTTGCCCCTACCCGCCGGTTTGTACAAGACCAAGCATCACCCCGGCATGGCTTACCAGGACGCCCGCAGCGAGCCCGACTTCAACTACTCCAACCGCACACTCGGCGGCGGCCAGTGGGACAGCGTGCTCCTGAACACCAGCGTGTACGCGGTGCCCGCGAACTACGATCTCGATCAATTCGGGACCGACTTGAACAACGGCGGCATCGGAGCGCTAAACTTCGTGATCCCGGATCAATGCGACGACATGCACGGCATCACCGTGCAGGGCACTGTGCCCCCGGGAACGGCCAAGGTCACGGCCAGCGACTGCAGCAGCGTGTCCAACAACGTGCCAGTCGCCACGGGCGGCAACATCTTGGCCCGCGGCGACAAGTACGTCGACTATCTGGTGAAGAAGATCAAAGCCTCGCCGGTCTGGATGAACCCCCAGAAGAAGGTCGCGATCGTGCTGATGTTCGACGAAGGCAACGCCACGGCGCCAGACATCAACTCGTGCTGCGGCTGGAAGGCGGGCAAGACGGTCACGAACGCACCGCTGATCCAGAACGCGGACGGCACGTTCTCGCCAGACACCAGCGTCAACAACTACAAGGCCGGCAACCAAGGCCACGGCAAGAGCATCTTCGGCATTCTCACCAACCAAGCCAACGCGCCGAAGGGCATCCAAGACAACGACGTGTACAGCCACTTTTCGTTCGTCCGCACGCTGCAAGACATGTTCTTGCTTTCCGATCCGGCCAAGGACGGGTCGTACATGAACCGCTCGAAGTACACCGAGAAGTTCATCGCGCAGAACATCCTGAACTTGCCGGAATATGCCGGAAGCGCGGACACGCACTTCGACGCCGTGCGCCCGATGAACCACGCCTACGTGATTCCCGCGACGTACACGCAGAAGCCCACGGCGGACGACACGCGCCCGCTACAGACCGGAGCGGACGCCACTCAGGTCAACGTCTGGGCCATCAAGAAGTGAGCAGAGGCGCCTCGGCGCCGTCGTGAACGGCGCCGAGCGCGCAGGCGTTCAGCGCCTGGCTGAGAGGGGCAAATCTTCGGATTTGCCCCTTTCTTCTTTTGTACTCTTATCGAACTGCCAAGGCTGGTTTGCCAAGCTGGCGCGCCCGCGGTACTTCTGGGGCCCTAACGCGATGAACCGATCGCAGCACGCTCCAAAACCGCTCCGCGCCTTCGTGGCGTGGCTCGTCACGCTGCTGCAGGTCGCCGGTGCTCTGCATTTTGCGCTGGTTCCGCACGCGTTTTCGGCGGCCCTGGGCGGCGTCGTCCACGTGCACGGCGGCTCGAGCGCCGGGGCCGGGCCGCGCCAGACCGACCGCGGGGTGTCCCCTCCGGGGTCACGAAGCGCGTCGCTGGTCGCCAACGTGCCGTCATGCACGGCCGATCTGTGCCCCGCGGCGGACGTGCCGCCGAGCTCGCTGCTCGCTAGCGCTTCGGTCGCAACCGGCTGGGTCAGCTTTGGCGACGCGAGTCTGCTCGGTGAGCGCGCGGCGCGTTCGCCCGAGTCGCAGCGCGTCTTTCTGAGCGCACCGAAGACTTCGCCACCGGTCTGAGCCTCGGCTCACGACTTCGCGAATCCGATCATTGGTCGACCGCACGACCGCACTCGAGCACTGAGAGCGGGAACCAAGGGCGACCGCCGAGTGCAGCTCAGTGCCGCCCGAGCGCGGCCTTCTTCAATCCCCATTGTTGGTAATCATGCCTCATCGAATCAGTATTTCGCGCGCGTTCGGCGTCGCGGCTGGGTTGTGCGCGCTCTTGAACGCGCCCCACGTCAAGGCCGCCGACACCGTGGTACCACCGCACGTTCGCGCGCAAATCCCGCCGGAATGGCCAGAGAGCTCACACAGCGACCATGACGTCGACGTAGTGGTAGTCGTCACCGTGGCCGCGGACGGCGAGGTGCTCGACGCGCACGTCGACGACAGCGCCGGAGCAGACTACGACAATGCTGCGATCGCAGCGGTCAAACATTGGCAATTCGACCCCGCCACGCGCAACGGGCTGGCCATTCCCGCGCGCGTTCGCGCGTTGGTTCACTTCGAGCTCCCCGCACACGAGCCGACGCCGATTGCGAGCCCAGCTCCCGAAGCTCTGGGCACGGCGGAGGCCTCGACGAGCCCCGCGTCCGCGGAGGCCGCGCCGTCACGCCCCGCGAACCCCGACGTGGTCGTCCCGGATGCCGCTTCGACGGAAGCCGCCGAAGACCCGCACGGTCCGACCGAGATCATGGTCTCGGGCCGCGCTCGGCCGCCTGCACGCGGCGCGTCCGACTTCTCGGTCAGCGTCGGAGAGCTTGCGCGCGTGCCGCGCAAGAATGCGTCCGAGCTACTCAAGCTCGCGCCCGGCATCATGCTCAGCAACGAGGGCGGAGAAGGCCATGCTGAGCAAGTCTTCCTGCGCGGCTTCGACGCGAAAGAAGGCCAAGACATCGAGTTTTCGTTGGGCGGCGTGCCGATCAACGAGAGCGGGAATATGCACGGCAATGGCTACGCGGACACACACTTCATCATTCCCGAGCTCGTGTCGTCACTGCGTATCGTGGAAGGACCGTTCGATCCGCGACAAGGCAATTACGCGGTCGCCGGCAGCGCCAATTACGAGCTCGGGCTCGCGCAACGCGGCTTCAGCGCGAAGTACAGCGGCGGCAGCTTCGGCACCGAGCGCTTGCTCCTGCTCTGGGGGCCCGCCGGTGAGAACAAGGGTACGCTGGCGGGCGCCGAGGTCTACAAGACCGACGGCTACGGCCAAAATCGCGACGCGCAGCGCGCTACCGCCATGGGTCAATACGAGGGCCGGCTCGGCAGCGAAGGCTCGTACCGCGTACTGGCGAGCGCGTACGCCACGCACTTTCACAGCGCGGGCGTGATCCGCCAAGACGACTATCAAAGCGGGCGCATCGGCTTTTACGACAGCTACGCGGCGCAGCCGTACAGCTTGGAGCACACCCCCGAGGGCGGCGATTCATCGCGCTTCTCGATCGCGGCAGATCTCGAGTCGCGCGCCGCCGACACCACGCTCACTCAGCAGCTCTTCGTCACCCAACGCAGCTTGCGTTTGCTCGAGAATTTCACGGGATTTTTGCTCGACGTGCAGGAGCCTCTGCAGAGCCTGCACGAACAGCGCGGTGACATGATCGACCTGACGGTCAAGGAAACGACGATCGGCGCGCGCGGCTCGGCGCGGCTTCACGGCAAAGCCTTCGGCGAGCCGCAGCACATCGAGTTTGGCTACTTCGCGCGCGGGGACGTGGTGAGCGGCATTCAGCAACGCGACGCCGCGGCCACCGGCCACCCGTATTTGACCGAGGCCAATCTGGACTCGAACTTGGGTGACATCGGTTTGTACGCCGACGCAGATGTAAAACCTTTACATTGGTTGAGCATCCGCGGTGGGGTGCGCAGCGATCTGTTCAGCTACGACATCGTCGACAACTGCGCCGTACACGACGTCGCCCATCCCTCCACCTCGAACCTGCCGATCGATCAGAGCTGTTTGAGTCAGGAAGACCGTGGCAAACCGCGCGAGCCCGATCAGCGCGCTTCGACCTCGAGCATCGCGGTGTTGCCGCGCGTCTCCGTACTGTTCGGCTCGTTCGCCGGCTTCACCGTGTCAGGCAGCTACGGCCAAGGCGTACGTTCAATCGACCCGAGCGACGTCACTCAAGACGTAAAAACGCCGTACTCCAGCATCAAATCCTATGAGGGCGGCGTGACCTACGCCAGGCAAACAGACGACATTGCGCTCTCGGCGCGCTCTATTTTCTTCATCACTCACGTCGACAAGGATCTGACCTTCAGCGAGACCGCAGGCCGTAACATCCTTGGCGGGCCGACCACGCGCACGGGCTGGTCCGGGAATGCGCGCGTCACCGGCAGCTTCTTCGACGAGTCCGCCAACCTGACGCTGGTCAAATCCGAATACGACGACACGCATCTCTTGGTCGCCTATGTTCCGGGCGTCGTGCTTCGTTCGGACACAGCGCTATTCAAGGATTTACCGCTGCCGCTGTTGGGCAGCAAGCCGCGCGCAGCGCTCGGGGTCGGAGCCACCTACACAGGTCCGCGCGCGCTGCCCTTCGGCGAGCGCAGCGACGCCGTGTTCACGGTCGATTCCTCGGCAACGCTCAGCTTCTCTCACTACGAATTCGGGCTGACCGTGAGCAACCTGTTCGGCAGCGAGTATCGCCTGGGCGAATACAACTTTGCCTCGGACTTTCACAGCGCGAACGCCGTGTCCGGGACGGCGCGCGCACAACCGACTCTGGTCCCAGAGCGAACCTTCACTGCCGGCGCGCCGCGCACGATCTTCGGAAGCTTCGCGATCAACTTCGGAGGTGCCTGATGAAACTCGCATTTTTAGCCAGTGTCGGCGTGCTGAGCGTCGCTTGCGTGGGCACGACCGGCGGCGACATCGTCGACTTTCAGGCTGCGGCGTCCGGACCCCAGGGTGCCGTTGCGGGCCAGCCACTGAGCTTCGACATTTCTCGCGGCTGGCATGTGCAGCTCACGACCGCACGCATGCACGTGGGCGCAATGTACTTGTCGGACTTCTCGCCGCCCTCTGGCTCGCAGATCACCAGCTGCATCTTGCCCGGCAGCTACATCGCGCAAGTGATCGAAGGCCGAGACATCGATCTGTTGTCGAGCAAGCCGCAGCTCTTTCCGGTGCTCGGCCACGGGACGACGCTAGAGGCGCTCTCGGCGCAGGTTTGGCTGACGGGCGGCGACGTGAACGACCCCGACGACCCGCCCGAGCCCACCGTCATACTCCAGCTAGCGGGCAGCGCCACGAATGGCTCGCTGACTCGCAAGTTCGACGCCCAGCTGACCATCGCCAACAATCGGCTCAGCTCCGCGGGCGCTACAGCTGGGGCCGATCCGATCTGCACCAAGCGCATCGTGTCGCCGATCCCGACGACGGTGCAGATAGAAAGCAGCGGCGCGTTGCTCCTGCGCATCGACCCGCGATTGCTGTTCACCAACGTCGATTTCGGCGCGCTGACCCAGCAGAACGACGACGGCAGTTACGCCTTCAGCGACGGCGGAGGCGCCACCGACCAGCCCAGCGTCAACCTGTACAACAACCTCAAACAAGCGGGGCCACTGTATGCCTTCTCCTGGCTGCCCTCACTGAACTGACGACAATAGGCGACGGCCGGCCGAGTTCGTGCGACTATCTGTGGGATGGGCGTGGGTAAGGATTCAACGGGCGCGGTGGTGTACTACCGCTTTCAGGACGCGAGCGGGCGCACTCACATCGTCGACTCGCTCGATTCGGTGCCGCTAGCGTCTCGCCCACAGGCGCAGCGCATCGCATACCAAGAGCAGCACGAACCGAGCGTGCTGCAATTGCCCCACACCTCGAGCACCTGGCAGATTTTCGGGCTGGGCTTCGTTGCGGCGCTGCTGGTCGTGTTCTTGTTTCGGCGCCTACCAGGCACCATGCGCACGGTGCTGCGCTTGGGCATCATCGGCGGCGTGATCTTACTCTTGGGCGGCGCCTACCTGGGCTGGATGCGCCGCGCCACTGGGCAGTCGCGCGACGCGCTGGCCGGCCCCACCGCGATCATCGACGACGCCAAGGCTGCGGTCCTGAAGATGAACGCGCGCATGGCGGCCGAGCAGGCCGAAATCAAGGAAGCCGAGCAGGCGAAGTGAGCAGTGGGCGCGCTGCGGCTTCTTTCTTGGTCTTCGCCGCCTGCTGCAACGCCTCACAGCGCTCGATGAACGCGGCCGTGCTCTTGGGCATGGGCACGCGTGCGCGCGCCATGGACGACACGAGCACGGCTCCAGCGCCCAGAATCTCGCAAAACTGGCTGCACAGCTGGGCATCGAACGCTGCACCCGACGACAGCACGGGCTGAAACCCGGACAGCGTCTCGCTAGCGACGACGAACGACGACCAGACCTCGAACACCTCGGGGTCGGTGCGCAGCGTCTCTGTCTTGAGCTTGGCTGCAACCACGAATTCGTGAACCACCGAGGCGAGCGAGCCGAACGCGGGCAGCGCGGCAATAGTGCTCAGCAAGGCCTCGCCAATCGCGTCGACGGCGCGCATGGTGAGCGCGATCTTCACGTAGCGGCTGCGGTAGAACTCCTCGATCGGGAAACAGAAGGCCTTGAACGGCTCGCCCCACAATTCATCGATGCCCTCTTCGCCGCTGCGATGCAGCACCATCCGGCCAAGCGCGAGCGACTCCTGCAAATGCTCCCCGCATTGCCGCATCAACGCGTTGTCGGGGTGGATCTCGACGCCGCAAGCCTGCAGCTCGACCAGCTTGGTGAAAATGTCCGCGGCGCGGTTGAACAGCGCGCCCGCCAGCATGCCACCCTTGACCCGTTTTTTAGCCTGATTGCTCTCGTCCAAGAACGCGCGGCGCGCCTCGGCCAAGCGAGTGCCAGGCACGTTCAGGCCATACTCGACGTGATTGAACAAGCGGCGCGTCAGCGCGTCGATCAAGCGCTTCTTTGCGAGCAGCGTGTCTGCCGGCACTTCGTAGGCTTTGATCCAGTAGCCGTCGTAGTAGACACGTAGCTGACCATCGAACACACGCTCTTCGCCTTGCGCAATTTCGACGTTCGTCATGTCCTCGTCACCTACGGCAGTGATGTCAGCGATGCCAGTTCATGTTCACAAATGTTCGATCACCTGGGAACACCCGAGCGGGTGAATCACGCGCGATCGCAACGCAACAAATTCGCGAATCGCACTTGGTGAGCACGAGCCGGTACGCGCGCGAAACGTTCGCGAAGCAATCACTGCATTCCCGTAGCGCGCGGACACGTCCGAGACGCGCGCTCAGGTCGACTCGCAATCCACCGTTCTGAGCGACGCTCGCAAATCCGTGTGAACGGAATACTACCGTCCGGATACCGAAAACTGTGGCGTGTCTGCCAATTGGCTCAAGAAAAGACGGATTTTGCCCATGTTTAGCGCATGTGCGATTTGCGTCGGGCAACCGTTGGGCTTATGCAAAAAACCGCCATGACTGGGAATCGGGATTCGAGCTCGCCCGCGAACGCGCGGAACGACGACGACAAACCGCGCAGTATGCGATCGGGGCCGCCCCCGCCGCCCGTTCGGAACAAGCCGACGACCCCGCCGTCGCCGCCCAAGCGATCCATGCCGCCGCCGCTTCCTCCCAGCGCGAGGGCAGCGGCACCGCAGTTTCCGAGCGCCAGAGCCGCCGCGCCGCGCCACGAGCCGCCACCGCCGCCGAAGCGCAGCCGGCCTCCGGCGCCGAGTGTCGCCGCCGCGCTTGCCATCGGTAGCTTGCCGCCTCCGCCGATTCCCAGTGTCAAGTCGCCCAGCGTACCGCCGCCACTGCCTCAGGTCGTACCGGTCGTCGAGGACGTCGTGACCGTGTCGGTGGAGCTGTCGGCGCCCATCCCGTCGGCGCCCATCCCATCGACGTCTATCCTGTCGGCGCCTATCCCGGAGGCGCCCGCGGAGCCGATCGCGGTCGTCGAACCCGTCGCGCTCGCCGCAGAAGCTGTCGAAGCGAGCGAATCGATCCAAGCTGCGACCGCGACGGAAACGGCGGACCAACCGACAGCGGAGCCACCGTCCTCGGTAGAGGAATCGCCCGCACCAGCAGAGCCGCCGCCCTCGATGGAGGAACCGCCAGCGGCAGAGCCAGCCGCTGCTGCTCCCCTAGCAGCGGCCGCTCTCAGCGAACCCGCGCCCGAGACGGTCGCCGCACAGAGCGTCGCGGAAGACGCGGCGGCACCCGAGCCAGATCTCGAAGCGGAGCCCGCGGCAGAGCAAGCCGCTCTCGAGCAGCTAGCTCAAGAGCCGACTATTCCCGAGGTCGCACCACAATTTAACTCCGCAGGCTCGGACGCGCCGGTCGTGCTCACGACGCCGCTGCCGCATGTACCCGAGAGTCATGGGCTCGGCGTGCAGCAACTCTGGAGCATGCGCCAAGATTGGCTGCCGCGCGCGCATAGCTGGTCGCGGAAGACGCTGCGCGCGGCGCCGCGCGCGCTCGTGATCGGCGCGCCGTTCATCGCCCTGTTTGGGATCTGGCTCGGCCATAGTTTGGTCACTCATCACAAGCACGCAGCGTTGCAACCCGTTGAAGCTCCGATCGTGCGAGCCACCGTTGCTGTGCCGGAACCACTAACAGTGCCCGAGGCTCCCGCAGTGCCCGTGGTTCCCGCAGCGGCGCCCGCGTCCGTCGAGGCGCCGGTCGCGTCGGCGGTGCTCGCTTCAGTCACCGAAACACCGTCGACGACGGCTCCAGCAACGGCCCTCGCTGCCCCCGCCGAGCTGGTGCATGCCCTGACGCGCGGCCTACCCGCGCTCGAAGCGCTGGCCGCGAAGTTCCCCGCGGACGCTCAAGTTACGATTGCGTTGGCCAGCCAACAAGCGGAAGCGCAGCGCTACGAGGCCGCCGTCGCGAGCGTCGAACATGCGCTCGAGGTCGACCCGAGCAGCGCGCAAAACGGCAAAGTGATGGGGGTTTTGTGGCGCGCCGCGCAGTCCCCCGCATCCGAACAAAGCTTCCTGTGCCTGCGCAAGCTAGGCGCACGTGGCAGCGACATCGCATTCGATTTGGCCACGACCAACGGCGTGCGCGAATCCGTGCGCGAGCGCGCCAAGGCCGAGCTCACCAATTACCTCGCCTTCGATGCCAGCGCCGACACGCGAGCCGCGACCGCGCTCTTGCTCGCGCCCGATTGCACGACCAGAAAAGCGCTGCTCGATCGCGCCGAGAGCGACGGCGGCAAGCGCACGCTCAGCATGCTCGAACGCTTCGCGCGCGGAGCGGGTTGCACTTCGAGCTCTGATGGCGCGTGCAACTCGTGCTTGATGGGCAGTCCAGTGTTGGCTCATGCGCTCAGCAAGCTGAGCCCCGGAGCCAAGCCGTGAAGCTTCGTCTGCTTGCCGTTGCTTCGCTCGCCTTGCCCGTCGCGGCTTGCGCGCTGAGTGGCTGTGCCTTGATGGGCCGCAGCGTGAGAGTCGATCCGGTTGCAGTGAGCACCCAGAAGCCGGGCAACGTGGCCATGTACGTGTCCGTGAGCCAACACGGCAGCGCTGTCGTGGGCCTCGACAAACAAGCCTTCAAAGTCTTCGAGAACGACGTCCAGCTCGACAACGACCAAGTCAAGCTGACGCTCTTGCCGACCGCAACGTCAGCCGCGCGCCACGTCGCGCTATTGGTCGATATGAGCAAGACGCTCAATCCGGCGGACAAGAAGTCGATGACCGAATCGCTTCGCGCATTCATCGTCAAGCTACGCCAGCGCGAAGCGGTCAGCCTGTACGCCTTCGACGGCAGCGAAAAGGCGCATCTCGTCGCGGACTACGCGCGGGACGAGCACGCCGAGGCGGACGACAAAGACACGAGCATCGACCGCGTGCTCAGCTTCAGCCGACGTGATTCCTCGTCGAGCTTGTACACCGCGGTGATGGACGGCGCGCAGAAGCTCAGCGCGACCCTTTCCGCCGAGGGGCGACCGATCCAAAGCGGAACCGTGATCGTGATCGCGTTGAACCCGGACTTGGCGGGCCGCGTCGACGACGGTAAGGTGCGCGACTATGTCGCTGATTCACCGCATCACTACTTCCTGATGACCGTCGGACCTTGGGCCACAGCGACGAACGTCTCGTTCCTCGGCAAAAATGGCGGGACGCGCGCAGCCTCGGTGAACACCATGAGCTCACCGCTGGACAGCGTGGTCAGTGCCGTCGACGGCGACTACTTTCGAGACTACCTGGTGTCTTATTGCTCGCCCTCGCGCGCCGGCAAGCGCGAGCTGCGGCTCGAAGTGACCACCAAAGACGCGCAAGGCAAGCTCAACGTGGGCTCCTACGAGACCGAGTTCGACGCCGCAGGCTTTGGCCCAGGCTGCAACCCGCTGCTCACGCCGCACTTCGTCGTCGCCAAGCCGAACGACAAAGACGCGCCTCGCGTCGCGGTGAGCAGCAAGCCCACCGCCAAGCCAGCAACCCCTGAGACTCCGGACAACAACGTCAAAGTGTCGTCCGCTACGCCCCAACCCAAGGCCAGCGCCGCGACGCCGATCGCCGAGCCTCCGAGCGGCCTCGGCTACGAATAGCTCCGGCGCCGTGCCGTGCTACGGCTCTCCCCAGCCCATGGATCCGCGCGTCGTCGACCTAGAAATCCGCTACTCCCACCTAGAGCAGCAGCTCGCCGAGTTGAATCAGGTCGTCTTCGAACAACAGAAAACGATCGCGCTGCTGCAACAGCAACTCATGTCGCTGCGCACGCGCGTCACTGGTTTGGACGAACCGATGGAAAACGAGAAGCCGCCGCACTACTAGCGGCTCACAGCTCTCAGTCTTTGACCGCTGCCTCGAACGTTGCCGCGCTCGCTGCCCGCCACGCCCGCGCAAAGCTCTTGGGCACGGGCTCGGTCATCAGCTCGCGATCCTTCAAGTACTCGTACATCTCCCCGTAGTGGCGCACTTCCGTCGGGCTCACGCGCCTGAGAATATGCCAAGGGCGGAGCTCGCTCGGCTCGCGCAGACCGCTCGCTGCCAGCAGCTCGACGAACGCTTTGACCGTGTTGTGCTGAAAGTTGCGCACTCGAACGGCCTTGTCCGCGACGACGAGGCCCGCCACGAGCCCCGGATCTTGCGTGGCGACTCCGGTTGGACACTCGTTGGTGTTGCACTTTTGAGCCTGAATACAGCCCAGAGCGAACATCATCGCGCGTGCGCTGTTGCACAGATCGGCGCCGATGGCGATCTTGTGCGCCAAGTCGAAGCCGGTCACGACGCGGCCGCTACAGATCACGCGCACGTGCTGGCGTAGGCCGACGCCAACCAGCGCGTTGTGCACGAACACCAGCGCTTCGTCGAGCGGCGTGCCGAGCACGTTCGAGAACTCGAGTGGCGCCGCGCCGGTCCCGCCTTCGCCGCCATCGACGGTGATGAAGTCGGGATAGATCCCGGTGCTGACCATCGCCTTGCAGATGGCCAAGAACTCACGCCGCTTGCCCAGGCACAACTTGAACCCAACCGGCTTGCCCAAAGACAGCTCGCGCAGTCGCCCGATGAACTCGCACAACCCAGTCGGGGTCGAGAACACGCGATGCGTGGGCGGCGAGATCACGTCTTGGCCCAGCGGCACATGCCGGATCTTGGCGATCTCGAGGGTGACCTTCTTGGCCGGCAGAATGCCGCCGTGACCCGGCTTTGCGCCCTGGCTGAGCTTGACTTCGATCAGCTTGATCTGAGGGTTTTTAGCCTTTTCCGCGAACAATTCGGGTTGGAACTGACCCGCGTCGTCGCGGCAACCGAAGTAACCCGTACCGATCTGCCAACAGATGTCGCCGCCGCCCTCCAAGTGATACGGCGATAGGCCGCCTTCACCGGTGTTGTGATAAAACCCGCCCAGCTTGGCGCCGCGGTTCAAGGCCGAGATCGCGTTCTTGCTGAGCGCGCCGTAGCTCATCGCCGACACGTTGAGCACCGCGGCGTCATACGGCTGTTTGCAGGCCGGACCTCCGATGCGCACGCGCGGCGCCTGTGAAGGCGGCTCGAGCGCGCACAGCGAGTGGTTCATCCATTGGTAGCCGATGGCATACACGTCGTACTCGGTGCCGAAGGGCAATGTGTCAGTGACGTTCTTGGCGCGGCGATACACGAGCGAGCGCAGCTCGCGGCTGAACGGGCGACCCGAGCTATTGCTCTCGATGAAGTACTGGCGAATCTCCGGACTCACCGCTTCGAACCAATAGCGAAAGCGGCCCAGGAACGGGAAATTCCGGCGAATCGTGTGCTTGGTCTGCAGCATGTCATACGCGCCCATGAGCACGACCGGCAGCGCCAACGGCAAGGCCCACAGCGCCTCCCACCAGAAGCTTCCAGCAAGCGCGATACCCGCGAGCCCGAGCCCACTCACCAACACGAATATCCGACGCGGCGACATGGTGCTAGCGTCGCACGACATGCAGCTCCACATCCATGCCATTCCCGTGCTCACGACGTTCGACGCTCCGCCCGGTTACAGCATCGTGCGCGTGGTCGGCCCTTGTTGGGGGATCACCGTGCGCTCGCGGAGCGTGGTCGGCACGGCCTGCGCCGGCTGCCAACAAATCTTCGGCGGA
>Ga0210392_10000470_pt1 | contig 24829 bp, 37 predicted proteins | sample IncBWC30OmetaG_FD_161057 | JGI IMG/M metagenome (GOLD analysis project Ga0210392, IMG submission 161057) | Forest soil microbial communities from Barre Woods Harvard Forest LTER site, Petersham, Massachusetts, United States - Inc-BW-C-30-O ...
CGTGCGCCTCAGCCCAGTATTACGTGCGAGCGCATAGTGTTCCCTGCCCAAACCCCCGTCAAGCGAAACGTAACCTTAGCCCATTTGGCGTAGCCGTTCGGATTAGCGCGGCTTCAATTCTTTTCTTAGAAGCGCTTCCAAAGTCTGTTGGGCGAAACACAACCTCTGCCGCTCATGCGTGATTGCCGCCGGGTACCAGTTCAAGGAACCTCGCCTTGATGGCTGCCAGGGCGGCCTCCGCACGGCCCTTCTGGCGGGCGGCATCTAGGTCGAGGACCGCCTCGTGATAAAGCTGGAACCACTTGTGGTCGTTCATTTCGCAGCACCCGAGCGGAGACTATCCCCCCGCTTTAAAAAGTGATAAGGCCGCCGGATCTCAAGCGGCCTGCGCGTCGGGGGAGCGCTGCGCTGCAACTATAGCAAGTAGTAGTGGCTTGAAGCACCAAAAAACTGTGGGCGCGGTCTTCAAACCTCGCAGGAACTGCCGGTGTCGTGGTATTGACACCGAGCGCTAGCAGGCATACGGTCAAAGGTAAGCTCCGAAGGTGCTCCCCCATGACTACTACTACCTTCACTAGCCGCGTTGCTGGTGCTTTCCCGAGTTGGCGTGACCTTTACACGGCCGCAATCTTTGAGACCGACCAAACCAAGAAGGCGTTCCGCATCACAGAAGCTGAAAGAGCACTTGTGCGCCGGGAACGAAAGCTGTTTCTGACTTCAGGCAATGAACGTGAGTTGAATGCCCTGAATACTGCGTTGCACGAACTAGACGCTCTTCGCGGTTGTCTTGGATTGGCAGCCTGAGCCCTCCCGCGAGCCACAGCCGCGGACTTTGAGGTCTCTAGCTCTCGCTGTAGAGCAGCCTGTAGACGCCGATTGGCACGCGTCGCTCAGGTACTCAGCGACGAACTTCATGATCGAGCCGCTCGGACCTTCCAGTTTGATCTGAGTGGGATTGGTGCCGCTCTCGGAGCCCCGCACTCCGGCGCCGGCTATCCGTAGATCGTTGTCCTTGAGGACAAGTTCTGACCTCTCGACCCAGTTTCGGGTCGCTCTAACAGGAAGTAGATCTTTGGGTTCGATGAGCGGCCGAGGTTGATCTCGATGCCATAGAGTTGGTCGGCCATGAAGGTTGGCCTCGTGCCACCAGTCTACACCGCCCAGAGAACGTGGTTGTAGCCATGATCGCGGAGGTAGAATTAGGTCAGCGAAGGGGGCCCACGATGAACTGGGTTCCGGCTGGCACTCTCATTGCCTATGATGCTGACACTGGATTGAAGTTGTTCATCGAGACGAACCGCGCAACGCGGTTTCCTGATCAGTCTTCTACACTCCCAGCTCAGGGTCAGCTATACGTTCATGATGGCATGAACTATCGCATCGTGGGCGTTCGCAAGACCAGCACAGAAACGCGATATGAGGTAGACGTGCGCGAAGAGCCGTTTGAGCAGGCTGAGTCTGATGGGCCTGGCGGACCGGTATGGTGATTGACGCGGAGATCTCGATGCCAGAGAGTTGGTCCGCCATGATGGTTGGCCTCGTGCCACGAGTCTACACCGCCCAGAGAGCGTGGTTGTAGCCATGATCGCGGAGGTAGAATCAGGTCAGCGAAGGGACCGAATCAGAAATCGAGGTGTGGTACGGGCTGCTGTGCTGGTCGCCAGAAGGAGATCAGAATCGGAGGTCTCTGCCTGGCCGCGGCCACTCATCTGTGGCGACCTAGTCGGCCTCTCTGCGGTACTTTTTTCGAGCACGCTTTCGCGCCAAAGCTTGCTTCACGCGTTTCTTCTCTCCCGGTTTTAGGTAATAGGAGTGACGCCTCACTTCCTTGATAATGTCTTCCGCCTGAACCTTGCGCTTGAAACGACGCAGAGCATTCTCCAGTGACTCGCCCTCTTGCAGCCGAACTTCTGCCAAGCTCATCACCTCCAATCAGTGTCAATCGGATCTGGAAAAGGTCATCATACCAGCAGCATGGTGGAGAGCAGGGGCCTTCCATCGAAGCAGCGTTTTGCTGCGCCCGGCGGCATTTCGGGAAACATGTCTCGACTCGTAGGCATCGGGGACAGCCGACGAGACACATTAGATACCGCACTTTTTGCTACAATTCGCCCGCTCCCCAGAAAGCGAGAATCACAATGAAGGATGATGCGTACCTGGTTCAAATCCTAGGAAGAATAGCGGCAGCCCTAGAGGCGATTGCCGCCCAGCTAAGGAATATCGACGCCAAACTCGGCACAATTGCTAGCCGAACTCACTAGCGCGTCTCCCTGTTTGTGGCGTGCTACAACCATCGCGATTTGTAACGCCGATGCAACGCTTCGAGCAGCGAAGCGGGATGAGTGCCTGTAACTTGCTGAAACACCAATCGCGCCGGCCATATAAAACGTGACTCCCGTTGTGGGGAATTTGTGATCGTCGTTGGTACTGCATACGTCGTAGCCGCCGTCACCAACCCGCTCACCCCCTAGTATCCGATGGATCCTCAACGGGACCGGATCTCTCTCGTTCCGGTACAAAACGGACGGCCTTTCAAGTACAAGTCGTACGCGTCGGGATTCACGGTGCGCATTTTGCCTAAATCGACTAACATAAACTCTGCGCTATCGCGGGCGCCTATTGCCAAAGCGACTCTCTAATTCATGCACTGACGCGAGCACCCGCACAGCGACGGCATATACCTCCTTGGCTGCCGTTGTCAGCTGAAATGGACGAGCATCGCGGTAAAGCAGAGGAGTGTTCAGTATCTCTTCAAGATTCTGTATTCGGCGTGTCACGGCCGGCTGGCTGATGTGGAGGCGGTCCGCGGCACCCACGATACTGCCAGTATCCACGACAGCCACGAGCGCCTCTAAGTATTGAATGTTCATTTCGAGCAGCGCATACCTCGCGAGCACACCCTGCCGCTATTAAGGATCGACTAGATGGAGATCCGGATCATAACTTCTTCGACAGAGCAGGCTATCGAATCAAGAGACGCCACAAAACCTTGGTGAAGCTACTCTTGATAGTTCGGGGTGTACATATAAGAATAATTCCAAAGACTGGCGCCCCTCAAAAACCCAGTTCGGCTGCCCTCGCGAGCCTGACCAGCCGATGAAATTCCGCGCGTCATTCTGACCGTCAATTACCTATGCCTACTTCTTGTAAAGTGTCGGCAGCGGACCCTTTTCGAGAGTCTCCCGGTCCCAGATCATGCCCTCGCGCGTGTAGTTGGCAAGTTCGAAATCCTGAGTGAGTTCGAGCGCATCTACCGGACAGGCATCTTCACAGAGACCGCAGAACATGCAGCGGCTCAGGTCGTACGTAAAAGTGGTGAGTTCCTTACGGCGGGTCTTCTCGTTGCGTTCGCTTCCGACCACAATCAAATTTTCGGGACATGCTACTGCACACAGGTCGCAGGCAATGCACATGGTCTCGTTGGTATCCGGATTCACGTTCAGTCGGGGCGCCCCACGGTACCGCTCGGCAACCGCCGGACGTTGGAGCGGATACTGTTCCGTGTAGCTTTCCCGTGGATCCTGGTTGCGAAAGGTCACTCGCATGCCCTGGAACAAGTCCATGAACAAGACCCTGCGGAGAAGTTGCGGAATCTCCATATCGCGCGATCATAGCACCTAGACTCAGTAGCTGAAAGCCTGCTCAGTCGTCCTTTGCGTGCTAGTATTGCGAGTCGCGGGGGGCTTCATGAAGCTCGCGGACACAATCGAATCCTTGTTGCGTCACAAGGGTAGCAGTCGGGTCCTATCGGTAAAGCCCACTGATTCCGTCTATGAGGCCATCGAACTGATGGCCGCGGAGAGCGTTGGGGCACTACTCGTGTTGTCCGAGAACAAGCTAATTGGCATCCTGTCCGAGCGCGACTATGCCCGCAAAGTGATCCTAAAGGGCCGCTCTTCAAAAGAGACTCGGGTACTGGAAATCATGACGAGCCCCGTCGTCTTCGTGACTCCGCAAAACACCGTAGATGACTGCATGACCATCATGACGAAGCATCGCTTTCGCCACCTGCCAGTCATGGAAGGGGACCGAGTCCGTGGGGTCGTGTCGATCGGTGACTTAGTAAACTGGATCATCTCGGGTCAGGCACAGATGATTCAGGAGCTGGAGGGCTACATCTCCGGACGGTACCCCGGCTGAGGCAAGCGGCTCGGCCCGCCTGCGACTGGATTCGCCATTTGTAAGCGACGTGAGGAATGGTAGTTAGGAGGCTCGAGGAGACTTTCTCCGGCAACCCGGTGATGCTTGATAACGGAGAATGACCTTAGCCATAATCTTAAGCGGCGACTTCCGGCCTCTTTGGTCTTTTGTTTCGGGGCGTTTCGTAGTAACATTCCGTGCCGCCGTCCGCCTAGTGAGGATGGCGGGTAGTTGTACTCTCGCCCGTATGTTCGGATTCGACAGTTTCAGGAGGCTAGCATGGATACACAGGCCACTGGGACCAAATCTGGGAATCCAAGTCCTTCCGGAAAAGCAATTCGTCACGAAGATCGCAACACGTGGATTCTCACGGTTTATGCGATCTCGGGGCTGGCGTTTTTTGGGGTGCTCTTCTTCTACATCGCTCAATACGCGGCGAATTAGGAAGAGTATCCAGTTTCAGTTTGGCTTGAGTGACGCTGCCTAGCGGCGTGGGGGAATGCCTATTTACCTCTCCTACATTTCCAAAACGAGATGCCGAGTCGAGCGCGGCGCCGTGTTAGGTCCTGCTTAATTTATCAACTTTTTGAACAGGTTGGGAGTCTCTGCGCAGGAGCGGTCCATGCCTCTTCGAGATCACGCTTTCTTCCGTAACGAAACGCCATTCCTACCCCCAACGTCATGAAGCCGATAGGTGGCGCAAGCAGTACAAGCACCGCACGACTAATTGCCTTCTGCCCATCCTTAGAAGCAGCGGCCGCGGAGCTGTAGCACATGGCGCAGCCTTGAGCAAAAGCGGGTAGCGCCCAGCCGCACAAGAGCACAATCGTGGCTGCTATGCGAAGTTTCACTGCGCCTCCAACTGAAGAATGCGGAACGCGTCCGGGAAGAAAACCATCATCATCGCCAAGCAAAAAACCAGCGAGCACATGGTCAACCACTTCATCCGCGAGATCTCATACTTCATGTGCATGAAGTACCCGATGATCAGCGTCGCTTTGATAATCGACAGGCCCATCAGCATGGTCAGCATCCGCTTGGGCTCCATGTTCTGGTAACCGAGGTAGACTTCGATCGCCGTCAGCACGAGCAGAGCCCCCCAGATCCAGAAGAATTGGGTGACTCTGTGATGACGGTGCTCTTCCGCTACGGCTCCTTCAAGGGCATGTTGATAAGCGTCCATAAGTGCTGCCTCAGCTCCTAGACGATCTTGGTGGACATCAGGTAGACCAGCGGAAAGATGAACATCCAGACCAGGTCCACAAAGTGCCAATATAGCCCAGCGACCTCAACGTCAGCCGCATCATAGACCTTGGGTTTCAGCCATAAGATAAGCGAACAGACTACCGCCGCTACCAGCAGCACGTGGGCTCCATAGTGAAACGGAGTGTACGACGGAGTGGCAAGCCATGCGATCAACCAGCAAACCAAGAGAATCGGGATGAACTTGCGGCGCAGCGCGATGACACCCAGGTAGACCACTCCCAGGGTCACGTGCAACATGTGCATACCCGTGAGCCCAAAAAACGTGGCGGCAAATTGGGGCACGGTCTTCGATACGTTTGCAAATTCAGCGGCCACCTCATGATTCGGAACTCTGGGGAACACCGGAAGAGTCAGGCCCTCAGCGATGAGGGTGCTCCATTCTCGGCCGTGAAGAATGATGAAGCCTACACCGCACAGCATGGTGGCGATCAGCCAAAGCCGCACGGCCCCAGCATTCCCGCGCGCGGCCGCGCTAACTCCCAGCACCATGGTCAGGGAACTGGTCAGCAGGAACGCTGTCATAATGGTGGCGTTGATGATGCTGCTGGAGTGGAATGGCGTGGGCCAATTCGGAGTCGAAATGCGCCCATAGCTGTACGCGTATAGCAATGCTCCGAAGGTCAGCGAGTCAGACAGAAGAAACAGCCACATCCCGACCTTCTTCGAGTATGTGCCAAACAATGACGGCTCATAAACCGCCGTTGCGTCCTGTGGCAACGCGATATCTGCCATGTGTTCGGTCTCCTTGCCTGGCTTAGTGGGCAAACTCAAGCAGCGCGAGAATGTAGATCCACAACAGCGCCATGAAATGCCAATACCAAGTAGTCACATCGACAATGATTCGGCGCGAATCCAGGGATCGATGCAGCACACTGGCTGCGCCGGCTACCAGTAGTGCCATGATCCCGCCAAAGAGATGTAAGGCGTGACAACCCGTCATCAGATAGACGAACGAACTGCTCGGAGCGGTGGCCACGAAGAAACCACGATCGGCGAGGGCTTGCCACGCCATCCATTGTCCTGCCAGAAACATCAGCCCCAACGTAATGGTCACTGCGAGCCATGGGATTCTCCGCTCCGTGCCCAGTGATACTCCGGGAATGCCCTTCACCGGCGCGAGTGCGGCCTGCCGTCCCAGTTGGCGCCGTGCAAATTCAAGGGTCACGCTGCTCAACAGCAGTACAAGCGTATTCAACAAGAATAGCTGAGTCGGCAAGGGTATGGGCAGCCAGTCGCGGACCAGTTGATTGGAGTTGGCATCGAGCGTGGGAAGCCCCTGGCGCACGATGTACGCACTGGTAAATGACACAAAAAGCATCACGATCGGCGTCAGGGCGACCGCCAGCGCTAGGCGCGCGCGGCGTAGGCGTGTGCCGAAGTCGGGCGGACCCGCATCAGAACGTCCATCATCCCCGCCGCTGGCGACTTGTGGCGGATCGCCACGCCCGCCTCGAAAAGTGCTGGGCGCTTGGGCCGGAATTGTGGGCGTGAACGTCTCCATAAGCTTCTAGTGTGCGGCTACTGTCGCAGGGTCGTTTTGCATCACGTAGTCTTGAGGCGCTCCGGGCACGCTGTACTCGTATGGACCGTGATACACGACCGGCGTATGTCCTCCGAAATTGTCGTGTGGAGGCGGGGTCGCAGTTGTCCATTCGAGGGTGGTTGCGTGCCAGGGATTGTCGCTCGCCTTCGGCCCCTTGAACATGCTGCAGAGCAGGTTGTATAGGAACACCAGTTGAGCGGTGACGGTCACGATCGCTGCATACGTGATGAACCGGTTCAGGGGGATTAGCGGATGCAAGTAAGCGAGCTCGGTGAGTTGGGAGTATCGGCGGGGCTGACCTGCCAGGCCTAAATAGTGCATCGGCATGAAGATGCAGTACGTGCCGATTAGCGTGAAGAAAAAGTGGATTCTCCCCAGGGTCTCATTCATCATTCGACCAAACATCTTCGGGAACCAGTAGTAAGTCGCGGCGAAGATACCGAAGATAGCGGCGACACCCATGATCAGGTGGAAATGAGCCGGAACGAACGCAGTGTCGTGCAGCGGTATATCAAGTGTTGGCTGCGCCAGAAATGGGCCGCTGAGTCCGCCAGAAACAAACAAAGACACGAAACCAATGGCGAAGAGCATGGGCGAAGCGAACTGGATGCGTCCTCGCCAGAGAGTGCCAAGCCAGTTAAAGGTCTTGATGGCGGAAGGTACGCCGATCGCCATGGTCATGATCGAGAAGGCAAAGGCCGTATAGGGACTCATGCCGCTCATGAACATGTGATGTCCCCAGACCATGAAACCAAGCAGACCGATGCCCAGCATGGCGTAGACCATCGCCTTGTAGCCGAAGATAGGCTTGCGCGAAAACGTCGACAAAACTTGCGATGCCACGCCCATACCGGGAAGGATCGCAATGTAGACCTCAGGATGGCCGAAGAACCAGAACAGGTGCTGCCAAAGCAAGGGCGAACCGCCCTTGTGCCCCGTCAATTGCCCATTGATCGTGCCCAAGGGCAAGTAGAAGCTGGTGCCCAGGTTGCGATCCATCAGAAGAAGAACGCCGGCGGAGAGTAGCACTCCGAAAGCCAAGAGGCCGAGGATCGCAGTAACGAACCATGACCAGCATGTGAGCGGCATGCGCATCATGCTCATGCCCCGGGCCCTCATGTCGAGCGTGGTAGTGATGAAGTTCAAGGCGCCCATCAGCGAAGCGATGCAGAAGATCGCGATGCTGGTGATCCACAGATCAGCACCCAATCCCTCTCCGGGCCCGGCGGATTGTAATGCACTGAGTGGTGCATAGCCTGTCCACCCGTGAAGTGGCGCTCCACCAACGACAAAGAAAGCGGCCAGCATGACGAGATAAGCAAGAAAAGTCGTCCAGAACGAAAGCATGTTCAGGACGGGAAATGCCATGTCGGGTGCGCCGATCTGAATGGGTAGGAAATAATTCCCAAAGCCGCCCTGAGGTGCGGTGGTCAACACGAAAAACACCATGATGGTGCCGTGCATGGTGACCAGCGTGAGATAGGTCTCAGGCTTGATTTCGCCGAGAAGGGGCAGCACTGCAGCCGGCCACACCAAGTGAATCCTCATCAGCAGAGAAAGAAACATGCCGACGAAGACTGCCGTAAGCGCGAGAAAGTAATACTGCAGCCCGATGACTTTGTGGTCGAGACTGAAAATATATTTTCGGATGAAGCCTTGAGGGGCCGCGTGCGCGTGGGGTTCCTGGGCAACCATTATTGTTTCTCCGCCTCCCGGGCCGCCAGCCATTTATCGAATTCCTCCCGGCTGACAACCTTCAACATGCCATGCATCTTGTAGTGACCGAGCCCGCAGAGTTCGGCGCACGCAATCTCGAAGTCGCCGGTTTGCGTCGGCGTGAAGTGCATGTGGATCGCAAGGCCGGGCACCGCGTCTTGTTTGAAGCGCATGGAGGGCACAAAGAAGCTGTGGATCACATCGTGTGCTCGCAGAATCACTTCTACCTGGCGGTCGACCGGCACGACCATTGTGCCGGTAACGACGTCGTCTTTGGACGCCGGGTCGGCGGGGTTCAGACCCAAGGCTGCCTCCCCTCCGGCGGACGGATCTTCCAACTCGGCCTTTGTAAGTCCAAACTTCCCGTCGGGACCGGGATAGCGGAAATACCAAGCGAACTGCATGCCCGTGACTTCTACACGGGTCGCTCCTTCGTCAGCGGGCCGGAAGCGCTCCGCTGCCCAAATCTGGCTTCCCGCCAGGTTTAGGCCGACGAAGAGGACGGCGGTAAGGACGGTCCAAATTACTTCGAGCCGAATGTTGCCATGGGAATAACCGGCGGGACTCGCGGAGCCTCGATCCCGGAATTTCCAAACGAAGAGTCCGAGTGCCAATTGGGCGGCGACAAAAATGATGCCCATGAACACAAAGGTGATGGCGAACTGGTGATCAATCACCGCGGTTGCAGCGGAGGCCCCTGCTGGTAGCCACCATGTCTTGGCGACAAAGAAGTATGTGCTGGCGATCGTGATCAGCCAGATAACGCAGAGAAGAACGAGGCCCATGGATCATGACCTCCTGCCCGACTTCAACCACTTGGCTTGCTCTGCCCGTTCAAGGCCGGTCGAACCGATGCGATGGCCTGTAAACGGGCCGGAGTTTATCACAGCTCAATGTGATTTGCGCAAGCGAGTTGCCGGGCGGCCGCGACCACGTGGGTGGGTAGTTTGCGAGGCTGGCTAGTTAAAGGCTAGATCCGGATTGACGAATGTGCCGTTTGTGAGTAACATCGCGGGCGTTTTCTGGGGATATGGGGAATGATGGCGAGGCGCTCAGATCGTGTTGGGGTAGTCCTCTTCCAACTCGGCGGGCCTGATTCGCTTATGGCAGTGGAGCCCTTCCTGTACAACTTGTTCTGTGACCCGGACATCATTGACTTCCCACTGGCGCGGATTGGGCGCCGCCCTCTAGCGAAGCTGATCGCTACTACACGCGCGAAAAAAGCCGCACGTCACTACTCGGCGATCGGAGGCTGCTCCCCCATTCGCCAGTTTACCGAGCAGCAGGCCCGAGCTCTGCAAGCCAGGTTGATCGGCGAAGGGTTGGATGCGCTATGCGTGGTGGCAATGCGTTACTGGTATCCGTTCACTGCGGAGGCGATTACTGCCCTGCGGCACGCCGGCGTCGGCCGCATCGTTTTGCTGCCGCTTTACCCCCAATATTCTCGCACGACGACGGGAAGCAGCTTCAACGAGTGGCGGCGACTGTGGTGCGACGCACTCCCAACTCTTTGTGTCACCAATTTTTACCGTAATCCGCTCTATATTGAGTCCGTGGTGGAGAAGGTGAACGAAGCGCTGGCATCCTTTCCCGACCCAGCGGTGGCGGCGTTAGTCTTTTCAGCACACAGCGTTCCTGTGTCTGTCATCGAAAATGGTGACCCTTACCAACGAGAAATCGAAGAAACCACTGCTCTCGTCATGCAGCATGGGGCGTGGGCCAATCCACATCGGCTCTGTTATCAGAGCAAAGTGGGTGCAAGCCGCTGGTTACAGCCAACGCTCCGAGCGACCCTGCAGCAGCTGGCGGCGGAGGGGCATCGTGACGTCTGTGTGGTTCCCATTTCATTCGTATCCGACCACGTTGAAACTCTGGGGGAGATCGATCATTGTGCGAGGGAGGAAGCTCGATCTCTCGGCATCAAACGCTTTGCGATGACCCAAGGTCTTAATAGCTCGCCCACATTCATCCGCGCTCTCGCTGATTGCGTTCTGAGGGCAATCGCCGAAACACCACAGGCCCAACATCAAGGGAGGAAACTAACGGCGCTTGCTGTGGCCGCCGACTGAGAACACGACTGGAGGAGGACATGGGAGGGGATCAGGACGCAGCCAAGAAGTCTCCCGCAAGAGGAGATACCGTCGGCCCCTACGTTGGTTCATCTGCAGTGGGCACCTCAAAAGCGGCAGCTGCCGCCGGCCTGGCCGCGATCGGCCCAGAAAACAACTCGGTAAATCAGCGGCGCCGGCGCTTCGCCTGGGTTGCTGTGACGGCCTTCCTGAGCGCATGGTTCATTGCGTTCCTTCGATTCTTCCTGCCGCGCACGCTCTTTGAACCCTCCACCGTTTTCAAGATTGGCTATCCCTCCGACTACGGCCTCGGCGTCGACACCAAGTGGCAGCAGAGGTATCGCATCTGGGTCGACCGCAGGCCGGATCGCATCTTCGTCATCTACGCTCGCTGCACACACTTGGGTTGCACACCGGATTGGAAGGCCAGCGAAAACAAGTTCAAGTGTCCATGTCACGGAAGCGGCTACGACGACGAAGGAGTTAATTTCGAGGGACCTGCTCCCCGCCCCATGGATCGCGCCCACGTAGATCTGGCTCCGGATGGCCAAATCACTGTGGATGTCTCGCGCCTGTATCAGTGGCCTAAGGGGCAACCCAGCCGATTCAATGACCCCGGAGCCTTTCTTTCACTATGAGTCGAAACGACCCTTGAATTCGGGGATCCCGTGAGTGATTCGTCGCATTGCGAAAGACAGAGACTGCGAAAGCAGAGACGAGACAAAAATGCCTGAAGACAGCCCATCAAACGGAAAGAACGGCAAGACCACTGGCATCCTGACCCGAGTCGCCGCTGAGTTGAAGGCGGACGTAGAGTCGATCAAGACGGATCTGCCGGCGAAAGCCAAAGAGCAGGTTGATCTGCTCAAGAACCCCACCAAGACGCAGGTTTACACTTCCATTTTCCGCCACAAACACGACGATACTCCGCGCAATCGCGCGCTGGGGGTGCTGTCGAACGTGTTCCTGCATCTTCATCCCGCAAAGATCAATCGTGATGCGGTGCGCTACAGCTACACCTGGGGCATGGGTGGCATCACGTTCTACTTGTTTATTGTGCTCACCTTTACCGGGGTGCTGCTCATGTTCTACTACCACCCCACGAAGGTGCAGGCCTTTCGCGATGTTCTGTACCTCGAGCACGATGTTCCTTTCGGAAAGTTGCTGCGCAACATGCATCGCTGGGCGGCGCACCTGATGGTAATTGCCGTCTGGCTGCACATGTTCCGAGTGTTCCTCACCGGCTCGTACAAGAAGCCGCGCGAGTTCAACTGGAACATCGGCGTTCTTCTGCTCGTTTTTACTTTGCTGCTTTCCTTTACGGGATACTTGCTGCCGGACGATCAACTTGGTTTTTGGGCAGTGACCGTGGGCACGAACATGGCCCGTGCAACGCCCGGTCTTGGCCATGAGGGGCCGTTCGGGCCACAGCTCGGCATGACGCCGTACAACGATGTGCGCTTTGGGTTGCTGGGTGGGTCGATCGTAGACGCGAATGCGTTGCTGCGCTCGTATATCTGGCATTGCATCGGTATTCCCATAGTCGCCTCGGTCCTCATGATGGTCCACTTCTGGCGTGTGCGGAAGGATGGCGGCATCTCCGGCCCGGCGTCCGTGGCGCTCGAGTCCGAAGTGAAGGAGGCGCGGAAATAGTATGGACTGGAAGCAACTATGGGAGATTGCCTCCGCTCCGGATAACGTGCCCATCGTGGGACTAATCCCGCTTCTGGCGTTCTACATTTGTCTGGCCTGGAAGCAAGCGCATGCAAACGACCTGTTGATTGAGCAACTAGAAGGCGACGCGGCTCTGGCAAAGACTCACCATCGGAAGGCATGGCCGTTCCAACCCGGATGGCAGAAAGAAATTCATGTGTGGCCTTTTCTGCTGCGCGTCGAGTTTCTAGCCGCAATCATCGTCACGATCATCTTGATGATCTGGTCGATCACGTTGAACGCGCCGCTCGAAGAACCTGCGAATCCGAATTTGACGATGAATCCGGCAAAGGCGCCTTGGTACTTTCTCGGCCTGCAGGAAATGCTGGTCTATTTCGATCCTTGGATCGCTGGGGTAGTGATGCCAACGCTGATCATCATCGGGTTGATGGTCATTCCCTACATTGATACCAACCCGCTGGGAAGTGGCTATTACACCTTGAAGCAGCGGAAGTTTGAGATAGGGACCTTCCTCTTCGGCTTTATTGTCTTATGGGTCTCAATGATCCTTATCGGCACTTTCATTCGTGGACCTGGTTGGCAGTGGTTTTGGCCGGGACAGACATGGGATCACAACCGCCTCATCTATGAGGTCAACCGCGATCTGCCCGACATCTTCGGCATCACATCCAATTGGCTGAAGGCGATATTTGGTGCAATCGTGGTCGGCGGCTTTTACGTTGGTGGCGGTTTTGCAGTGCACGCTTTGTATCGGCGGTACAACGCCCGCAATTACCAGCGGAAGAGCTTTCTGCAGTACTCGATCATGATGTTTTTTCTGCTCACGATGCTGGCGCTGCCTATCAAGATGCTGCTGCGGCTTATGTTTCACATCAAGTACGTTTGGATAACGCCATGGTTCAATGTGTAGGGGTGCAACTCTCGGGAGAACCTAGTGCCTGAAAAGCCTGTCCCTGAAAACGATCCTCTCGTCAACAAGTCTCTCGCTCTCTACTACGTGATCGCGATGGCGATCCTGGTGGGCACTTTGTTCTGGGCCTTGTGGGATGAGGATTTCGGGCAGCGCCCATGGAAGGCATTCCAGCACGAGTGGAAAGAGCGCTATTCGGTTTTCCTGAAAGCTGCGCGCTCCTCCTCAACCCAGTCTGAAAAAGATGTCGAGAGCGACCGCGATTACCAGAAGCTGAAGCAGAACTACGATCAGGCGAATCAACAGGCATTGCCGCGAGCAAAGGAGATCAACGACCAACTGCGCGTTCTGAGTGCGAAGATCCTCAGTGTACAGAATGTCTTCACAGATCGCCGTGCCTACGTCAACGCACTTACGTATGACATCGAAACCACCACCAGCACATCTTCGAAGCAAAGCAAGCTCAAAGATCTTGAGAAATACGAGCAGCAGACCGCCGTCGTCGAGTATCCGGATGGGAGCCGTGCCAGCTACACCTACCCGCAACTAGAAGAAACCTACAACGACCTGAAAGCGGAGCGTACCAAACTCAGCGCAGAGCTGGGAGAAACGATCAAGCCGGTCAGCGACCAGAAAGCGAAGCTCGACGAGTACGTGTCGGAGCACATGGTCAACCTAACGCCGGCCCAGATTCGCGGTCTGCAGGACAAGACCGAAGCCTGGGACCCGAAGATCATGCAGATCAATGTGGCAGAAGCCAACATTGTGGATCGATGCGAATCCTGCCACATGGGGATTCGCGAGCCCGTCAAGTTGATTCCCGCCTCGATGGTACCCAAGGGCCAAAAGCCCGATGACTATGCCCGCGCATTCACCAGCCACCCGGACCCTGAGCTTCTGCAAATTCACGATCCGGAGAAGTTCGGATGCTCTCCTTGCCACCAGGGAAATGGACGGGCCACTACCAGCGTCGAGAAAGCGCATGGCAATTACGAGCACTGGCTGTGGCCTTTGTTCCCAAAGGCCAACGTGGAAGCTGGGTGCCAGACCTGCCACGCTGCAGACATGATGCTGGTGAGTGGCGATGTGGGCTGGATCCTCAGCGACGGAAGGGATCTCTTCCGCCAGCGGGGCTGCGTCGGTTGCCATCGCTACGAAGGCTTCGACAAGGAACCGGAAGACCTGAATTCCGTCGCGCAACAGATCAAGCAGATGGAAGGGGAAAAGAAAGAGAACGTCAAGCAGGCCGCTTACTTAATGAAGCAGGCCGACTCAGCCGAATCGAATCAGGAAGCGAATCGCTTAAACGATCAGGCGGTGGCGCTGCGGGTCAGCAACAGCAAGCTGGATTTGCGGATTGCTCAACTCGACCGCACGACAAAGAGTCTTCTGCAGGACGTGAAGAAGGTCGGGCCCAATCTGAAGGATGTCCGACTGAAGCTCAACAAGAACTGGATTCCGGTCTGGCTGAAGAAGCCAACGGATTTTCGTCCTTCTACGAGGATGCCGAACTTCCGGCTCAATGACGACCAGATTCGGGCGATCTCGGCGTATCTGTGGCAATCCGGGTTGAGCGACTCGGCCACGAAGCAGCCACCCGGGGACGCTCCTCACGGGCAAGAACTATTCGAACTGCGCGGTTGTCTGGCTTGCCACTCGATCGGGGAGGGTGAACAAATGCGCGGCGGCACGTTCGCCGCAAACCTCACGCGTGTCGGGGAAAAAGCGAACTACGACTACCTAGTGCGATGGGTGCACAATGCCCGTCAGCGTACTCGTCCGTATTGTCTTTACGAGAAGAAGGACATCGGCCCCGAGGACTATGCGAAAAAGGGTTTGCCCTTCGTCTTCGACCTGGAACACAGCAAGTGTCCGAATGACGGGCATGAACTCCAAGTCCAGAACATGACCGTGATGCCGAGCTTGCGGCTCAGCGACCAGGACGCTCGGGACATCGCCTCCTTCCTCATGACTCTGAAAAAACAAGAGCCGAGTTCTTATCCTGATGCCGCCTTCGTGGACGATCCCAAGTTGAAAGGTGAAGGGAAGCGGTGGATCCGGCACTTTGGCTGCTCAGGCTGTCACGAAATCTCGGGCTTCGAGGACGAGGGCCGTATCGGAACGGAGCTGACATTCGAGGGGAGCAAGCCGATTGAGCGTCTGGACTTCGCACTGCTCACCGAAGTTGCGGAGCGCGGCGAGGGCGAGCCCATCACCGATGCCGAAGACCGCGCGCGTTTGCCCGAAGGTCCGGCAGAAGGTCCGTGGTACTCGCACCTGGGTTTCTTCGAGCACAAGCTCGCCGAACCGAACATCTGGGACAAAGGGAAGATCAAGTCGGAGACTGAGAAGCTCCGGATGCCGAATCCGCACTTGACGCAGGAGCAGATTCGGGCGCTCACTACATTTCTGGCGGGCAGCGAGGACAGTGCGCTTCCGGCCTGGTATCAGTACAGACCGCTTGATTATCGCCGCGACATCCAGGAAGGCTGGTGGGTGGTCAAGAAATACAACTGCATGGGCTGTCATCAATTCATTCCCGGCCAGCAAACCGCGCTCATGACCATGAAACGCTACCAGGACGCGCAGGAGCAACTGCCCCCGAAACTATTAACGGAGGGAGCGCGCGTCGATCCCCAGTGGCTGCTGCGCTTTCTTTCGAATCCGCCTCTAAGTGACTCAGATACAAACCGCAATGGAGTGCGCTCGTATATCCAGTTGCGCATGCCGACCTTCTCCTTCTCGGAGAACGAGCTCGGCAAGCTGGTGCGCTTCTTCCAGGCGCTGTCGCACCAGCCGTTCCCATATATCCCTGAGCAGGTGCCAACCTTGACGGCCAAAGAGTCCGACATGGCGCGCAGCTTGTTCTCGAGTACGGCCGCGCCTTGCCTGAAATGTCATGCGACTGGGGATCCGGCGCACGATAAGAATGCTACCGCGCCCAATTTCCTGTTGGCGCGTGGACGCCTAAAGCCCGATTGGGTGGAGCGCTGGATCATCGATCCGCAGGCGATCAGTCCGGGCACCGCCATGCCGTCTGGGCTCTTCAAGCGTCAAGAGGATCACTGGGTGTTTGCTGGCCCGACGCCGCCGTCCTTCAAGGGGTACGATAAGGATCAGACCAGACTGCTGGTGAATTACATCCTCCAACTCACCCCCGAAGAGCAACGCCGGGTGGCCGGAGCCATGGGCCGCAGCCACGCCAGCTCTGGCAAAGCTTCTGGAGCAAAACAAAACGGTGGTAGCGCTCGCCAACTCCCTGCTCGCGCTAACGAACCCCGGAGTGGGAGTGGCGGACAACCATGACATTCGAAAAACTCTGTTGAGATCCATCCCAATCTTGGGGAAAGGTGCAGTGACATGATGAACCAGAAACCATGGGTAACGGTGATTGGCCTCTGCGTGCTGCTCAGCCTCGCTCTCTTGACGGAGTGCAGCAAGAAAGAGAACACAGAAGAATCCGCCACGCCGGCGCCGTCCGCCGCGCCTGCAACCGCAGCCACTCCGATCGATCCGGCCACCACCGCAAGTTTAAGCGGTACCGTGACCTTCGCTGGAACCGCCCCCAAAGGGGCGAAGATCGACATGAGCCAGGATCCGGCTTGTAAGGGGACCAACACAGCCGAAACAGTAGTCGTCGACGGTAGCAACGTGAGCAACGTGTTTGTGTACGTGAAAGAAGGACTCGGGAACCGCACATTTGATGTGCCCAAGGATCCGGTCACGATTGATCAGAGTGGCTGCAAATATCACCCCCATGTTCTGGGCGTGATGTCCGGTCAAACGTTGAAGATCGTCAACAGCGACCCCACCACCCACAATATCCACCCAACACCGAAGGACAACCGCGAGTGGAACGAGTCGCAGCCTCCGCAGTCGGCCGCTCTCGAGAAGACTTTTGCTCGCGAAGAAATTATGTTGCCGGTGAAATGCAACCAGCATCCGTGGATGAAGATGTATGTCAACGTCGTGAAGAACCCCTTCTATGCGGTCACCGGGCCGGATGGGAAGTTCGAAATCAAGGGCCTGCCTCCGGGTGACTATACGTTGGCGTTCGTACAGGAGAAACTGGGCGAGCAGGATCAGAAGGTCACGCTAGCTGCCAAAGACAGCAAAGTCGTGAATGCCTCGTTCAAGTCTGAATAGCGAAGGGCGAAGGACCGACAGGGCCTGCGCGAAATGCAAGGAGGGCGCTTGCTGTCAATGATGATGCTAATTTCTTTCGCGCTCGGGATCATCCCTCTGCTGGGGATCGCTTGGACGATCGTGACCGGCACGATCGCAACGGTAGATGGCTTGTTCATCAGCCTGATCCTGCTCACACTGTCCGGCGTCTTCTTCCTAAACGGATACTGGGAAATGCGGGACCGCGGTCTTTTGTCCTTTCTTCAAAAGGGCAAAACCGCCGGGGGGGAGGAAGGGCCTAAGCCCAAGGAGGGCTGAGTCTGGGATTCGACCATGTCCGCTCAACTCATACCGTTAAGGTCCGACGACGCGGTGGGCGATGTGAAAAGTCCCGAAGCGCGGCCCACCGGCCCTCGCATGTCGACACGCAACCGGCTGCTGTTCTTCCTGACAGCATGGCTAATCGTGTTAATGCCATTCTTGTTCTGGTGGAATACCTGGTTTGGCCGCCCTCTCAGCGATAAGCAGGTGGGCGAATACCTGTGTGACAACAATCATCCGCGACACATCCAACACGCAATTGTTCAATTGGGACAGCGCATCAGCCAGCACGACCCGATTGCCGCGCACTGGTACCCCGATCTGCTCCGGCTGGCGTCTCATCCGCGGGAAGAAGTGCGGAGTACAGACGCATGGGTGATGGGCCAGGATCCGACTGGCCCAGGTTTTCACGATGCACTCTCCAAGATGCTGGGAGACCCGTCGCTGATCGTCCGCGGCAATGCTGCACTCTCCTTGGTTAGCTTCGGCGACAACTCAGGGAGAGAGCAAGTTGTTTCTTTGCTCGAGCCCATCTCTGTCATATCCCCGTCGGGAGGTCGAATCACGGATTCCGCAAAAGTCGGGACGCCGGTGCATCAGGGAGGTCTGGTTGCCACCCTCATAGATGGGCAGCAAGTCCACGAGCTGCGTTCCCCGATCAGCGGCCGAGTTCGGACGCTGGAGGTAACCACGGGTTCCAACGCAGGTCCGGGAACTCCAATCGCCACGATCGATCCTGAAGAACAACAGGTTTGGGAGGCGCTGCGAGCCCTCTACCTGATCGGACGAGTAGAGGACCTGCCAGCGATCCGTCCTTATCAACGAGAGTTGCCTGAAATTTCAGATCGGGTGCGCAAGCAGGCGCTTGAGACCGAGAGAGAGATTGAGGAAAGAGCCAACAAACGCGCGGATTGATCGGCTCCAGGGCGGAAGTTAATACGACATCGGGCCGACTTCTTTTTCTACTTCCGTAGTGTCCACCATCACAATCGCATCCCAAGGGCAGCCGTCGAGAAACGACCCGTCAGGCCCTTTGCTCAGGCATTTCTTGCAGCCAATACAAAGGAGGGGGTCGACCTCAATCCGACCGAATGGCGGGTGGTCGTCGTCTGGGATCCAGAACATGCAGTCCTCCACCGGACAGTACTCCACACACGCCGGAGACCCGGCGCAGCCGGTGCAACACTCCGTGATTACGGCGAGTTCTTTAGGCTTCTTCTTGCGAGGTGTGATAATGCCCTTGGAACGAGGCTCTTGCTTGAGCTCGTCTGGAACCATACCTGGAGCTCTTTGGACTTGAGGCTCGGAACTCATGACGTCGCATTATAGCCTGGATTTCGCTCCTGCCACTTGGATTATCGACGCCTGGACTCTTCCCTTGGGCCTTCACGTTGGTCGGTTTCGTTCCGGCGAGTGGCGACCGGCTCCGTGTGGACTGTTCTAATCTCCATGGTCTCGGCGCACTCGCCCTGGACGTCATAATCGCAAAGACGACCAGGATGCGATTCCTTGCATTTTTTACAAAATTCCGTGCTCATTTTGACCCCGCGAGCATTAAGATTTTCAGCCAGCCGAAGCCGTGAGAACGGCGCAATATTACTCCCGAGCAAACATCTTGGCGGTGACGCCGGTCACATGGTTTTGTGGGCACGTCAATTGTGCTTCGTGCTAATGGGGCGCAGCAAGATTCCAAGTCTTTAAGGGCACAGTGCATGCGGGAGATGTCGCCAAGTTATTGAAGGTCGGCGCTGCCAACCAGCGTCACGCTCTCTCACCCGCAGGGATTCAACTCTATCAACCGTTATTAACAATGGAAAACAGGGAATAATGAAGTAGTTTTAACAAACAAAGTGTTTGCCTACGACAATCTCACCCAGTCAAGCGAAGCTGTGGAACCGGCGGCGTGGGAGCCTGCGGGGATGTTTCGAGGGCTTCGAGCCACGAACGAATGGCGACACGAAACGGCGCGAGCATAATGCCGGCAAACGCCTCTGGATACTTATCCAGACGGTACAGGGCTGATCGGAGGAGCGAGATAGTCCCCGCATAGTTACCGCGCTGAAAGTGGTGGAACGAAGCGGCGACCTGGATCAGCCCCTGCAGAAAAGTCTTTTCAGGCTCTGACGCTGCCAGCCACACCATTTCCCAGTGCTCATGGGCTTCGAAGAAGAAGCCTGATTGGAAGCAGCGCCGGCCTTCGAAGAGGTCTCCCTGGGTCCAGTCGAGAGGCATACAAAAACAGAGCTGTCTATTGCCATGGTACATCCTATTTCCGGCTCGAGCCGGCGCTCGTTCTGCCCCACTCTACACAAGCAAGAGTGTTCTGGCTGGATGACGGGCAACTCGAAAGCTACCTTGTGGTTGGCGGACCATCGTCACTACGCTCTAACCGTACAAGAGGTACGGGGATTTTGTTACACCCTTCTCCAGCTCGCCTTCACTCTGGGCGTTGTAAATATCGGGGGAATATTAGGCGCGAAGAGCGGGCTCGAGTGAGCGACTCAGGTGGCTCGGATGCCCTCCCCTGCTCAGCTCGGGGACTCGGAGGGTGGTCATTTTAGAATTTGATGACGTACGCCACGCGCAAAAATGTGGCATTCATTTCTTGCAGCCAGCTTAATCGGACTGCAATGGCATTATCGGAAAAACGTCAGCCCTAAGCGGAGAATCCCCGATCCCGTACCAATCCGCCCGCGGGTCTGGAGGGCGAAATGTAGGCGAAGACGCAAGCAATCTCAAGAGGCGTATCATATACCCACTCAAACCTCTTCAGAAGAAAACGAGCTTCAAATGCAGAACCTCATTCGCTGCCCATATTGCGTTATTGGCAATGAGTTCAAGGCAATGGTCGCTCACAATGGCGGGCGCTTCCTTTGCGACAAATGTGGCCACGTGGCCCGCCCCGAAGATCACGACTTCAAGTGTCACTGCTTGAAGTGTCAGGAACTTCGCTTTCGCGCTGGCGTGGGATCCAGGCGGCCCACAGCTTCGTGAGGCGTTTACTCATAAAATTCCTTGTACTCAGGTGGAATGTAGGGGGTGCGATCTGTTTGTGTAAAAATACCTCTTGTGTGCTGGAACCGGAATAGATTTCATCTGAAGCGGATCAATGAGTGTAATCGCTGTTTACAACGACTATTCACTCACTTCTGATTCCAGCGCTTGTTCATCGAGGGGAACTCGATACCAGAAGCCGCATTTGTAATGAGTCAGAACACAGGCGCCTTGACCCCAATGGCTGGATCTCCTCTTCCCGGAAGCAGCGTGTGGTCGATCGCGACAACCTATTGAACGTTGAAATTGTGGGCTGGCCCGCAGGAAACTGCTCAGTTCCAGGGCTGTTGATATCATCGCCCTGTTCCGAGTTGCCGTTATTCAAAGGCCCGGCATGTCGACATTCAATCTCTGGCCGACCTTCGCCAACAGATTTATGAGCAAATGGGCCGAATCAGGACAAAGGTGCATTTCACAGATGCGCTGTATGGCAACAGCAATGGCAACGCGCAAGACATCGTCAAGACGGACGGCCACAACGGGAACAGCACATCCGTAGTGCTGATGGCTGGACTGCACTCACAATCTAAACGTTAAGAACAGGGTGTTCTAGGCTCCCCTCAGACTCCTCATCTTCCCAACTCACGCATTGGCACTCGATTTCCTCCACCGAGATGACTAAATGCAGCGGAGTACGAAGCTTCGTGCACCCAGCAAGCATCTCTAGAATCCAACACCTCAGGCACCGACCTCTACGGGCGCTAACTCCGGGTTCCGCCTTAAGGTTTGAAGTATTTGCACAGCGTCTTCCGCCATGAATTTCCCCATAACCAGAGCTAGTTTGCGGTTGGTTGTCATATGAATAGGGCTCGGATCAACCCGTTGCACGTATGCAGGACCTCGGGTCCCGCTTCGGTTCACTTTCACAACAAATTTGGTGGTTTTCATGCTTTTATCCTCGACCGAGTAATGAGTAGGTGAGCTATGTTCATTTTGTCGTGACCGAATACAGCACCGGTGTAAGAGACTTCCCGCACTCCAAGCAAGATGCCTTCAATCGGGATGTGATCAAGCCGCAAGAAGGGCAAATCGTTTGAGTGCCATACCCGGCGATCTGTGGTTCTAGCTTGCGTAGCCTGTAGAACAGCACGATTGTGGACAGCCCAATGAACAGTCCGAAGAACGCATTGATTGCATCCATAGAATCGATCCTTACTGGCGCATTCCGTATCGAACGAATCGGGATGCTCTAACTTATGGAACTGCCAGTACGGTGGCAGTATTCAAGCGCTTGCCGCAATCATCATGAACGCAGCGTCTAAAATGGACGAACTCCGCTCCGCCAGCCCCTCACGGTGACCTAGTGCATCTTCACGCCATATAAGCTACCGGCAGTGGCGAGGACCAAACAGCTGGTGAGAACGACTTCAGGGAGGCAGCCTCATCATCCGTGATTTCGAAGACGGTATAGAGCTTTGTGATCTGCAACAGGTCGTGCACCCGCTTGGTAAGGTTGAGCAGCTTCAATTCGCCACCCTGCTTACGAACGCTTGTGAACGCAGCCACCAGTTCACCCAGACCAGAGCTATCAATGTAGTTGACGTCGCCGAGATTCAAGAGGATCTTCTTCTTCCCTTCGCTTACCAGGTTGCGGACCAGATCTCGTAACCCAGCGCTGCCTTCGCCCAACACGATCCGGCCGCTGAGGTCCACAATGGTGACATCACCTACAAGGCGAGTGCTTGCCGTCATTTTCATAGAGCCTCCTTACAATGAATCTTCTCTGCGTAATTTTCCCGCATCGCTGCAGAGTGCCGTGCACCCGACCGGGTACCCTGCTGGGTAACGTATTAGGTGCACTAACTTGGCTAGCTCGGAGCTGCTAAGAGGGGCGTACTTCAGAGGAGCTGACTTAGCTCAGGAGATCTGACGAAGCGCAAGATGAGATCGCTCACGTTCGACGCTAGTCCTATTCAGTGGCATTGTCAATCAGCTCCACCCAGAAAATATTGGACTTGAGAGGGGCGGATTTTCGAGCTGGTCCTTCCCTTCGCTCGACCAGAAGAGAGCAGTTCTGCAATGGTGGGAGTGTTCGAGTGTGAGCACTCTTGAACAGACAGGTTTGACCTTGGTTGCTATGCTGATGCCCGAATTATATGACCGTTGTGAGACACCCTCCGGATGCGTCACCAGAACCCACCGGCAGTGCTTTTCTCGGATACCCGCGTGGTGTCTGGCCGCTGACAGTCTCCGCCTTTTGCGTCGATTCGGGTACTGACGAACCGCGACATGCTGATTGCAGTCTGCCGGGTTGTAGTTGCCCATGCCATACCAGATTGAGATGAGGCGCTGAACACGAGAATGTAGAGTGCGAGCTTGGCTAGGACCGTCGACGGGGACAGCAGATTAGGGACGGGGAGGGGCGGTTTTGAGATGACCCTGGTTGACATTGCTTATGGCTACGGCGCACAGCCAACGGAAAGCCAGATGCGAGCGCTTGGTAACGCGCGAGAGGTCTATGGTGTCCGACGTATAGTCTTTAATGAAAAGGAGCGCACGCTCCGAGTCGAATATGACGCGTCCCATCTGTCGGAAAGTGCAGTCGTCGGATTGCTGCGAGATGCCGGAATCGATTTGCGCGAAAAGTGTATCCTGACCTAGGCTCGCCATAAAGCCCGAGCAGGCTCTCGTTGGCCCATCCCATTCAGGGCGCGCGACTGGTCCTATGTCAGATCCATCCGATGGTCGGCTGCAGGTCGTGCTAGGTTTCCTGTCTCTGTTCGTGACCATCGGGGGCGCGGTCCTCATCTTCTCGAGCAAGCCCCTTATCGTTCGCCTTTTCCCGTACCCTTCCGAGGCTGAAATCTCAACTTTGCTACTTTTCACGCTGAAGGAGACGGGTGGGTTTGCGCTCATGCTAGCGGTCATGGTCTTCTTTGCCGCGCGCGACCCGGTGCGCAATGTGGCGATCATCGACGCGCTCACGGTGGGACTATGCATACTCGCGGTCACGCCGCTCGTGTCTCTTCGGATGCTGGAGATCCAGAGCATCTATCCGGGACATCTCGTCTGGGCACGGTCGGTGATACGACTGGCGCTGGCGGCTTTGCTTTACTACCTGCGACCGCGCGAAACGCAATGGAAGCTCGCGGGCGATTTCTGAAACAGTGAGCACACACTAATCGCCATCATCGCAGTCTTCTTGAGCTGTTCCTCGGCATTGCGGAGCGGAAACTAGTCGTGGAGAACGACATTTAAGAGTGAACTATGCACCTTCAGCCCGCTCCCGCCACTATAGTCAACGAATCCTAACGTTCTAAACCTATTCATGAAGAAGCTGACCCGTGACCGCGTTGTGCCGACCATCTCGGCAAGCGTCTCCTGACTGACCTTGGGGATTACTGTCTCGGGTACGCCTTCCTTGCCGAAATGAGCAAGCAAGAGTAGCAACCGAGCGAGTCTCTTTTCGCTGGAGTTGAAGAGTTGGTCAACCAAATCCTCTTCGTATCGGATGTTCCGTGCCAGCAGATATGCAACGAACAGATCGGAGAAGGCGTGTTCCCGGTGAACCGCAAGCATCATTGCCTTTTTGTCTATTCGCAGAAGTTCGCAGTCGGTCACTGCGGTTGCAGACCCCATGCGTAAAGACTGTCCGGCCAGTCCCCCTTCTCCGAAAAACGCTCCCTCGCTCAATATACCCAGGGTTGCTTCCTTGCCAACCTTGGATACAACTGTAAGTCTAACTTGACCTTCCTGGATGTAGAAGACTGCGTCAGCCGGGTCCCCCTGCGTGAAGATTGTTTGCCTCTTGGGAAAAGTCACGACTTTCCTGCCCTCGCCGATGGTGGCAAGAAATTTCTTCGGATCGAAGTCGTGCTTCTTCTGGGACAACACGGTTGGTGCCCTCATCGGCTCGTCCTTGGGGTAGAGCCACACCCTTAGATATATTGTCAGTACGTTGACCACCGAGGATGTTCACTTTAGCTCACAATTGATAAAAGCTGGTGATCGATCCAAGGAAAACTGCATCGTCGCCAATCTGTTGAAAATGAGCTATATTGGGCATTTCCC
>Ga0210392_10000472_pt1 | contig 24786 bp, 22 predicted proteins | sample IncBWC30OmetaG_FD_161057 | JGI IMG/M metagenome (GOLD analysis project Ga0210392, IMG submission 161057) | Forest soil microbial communities from Barre Woods Harvard Forest LTER site, Petersham, Massachusetts, United States - Inc-BW-C-30-O ...
CTTGGCCGAACGCAAGCCCTTTTATACGGTCGATCTCCCTTATCTCTGGGGCAGGCTCCTCGGCGACAGCGTGATCTTCGGCAGCGGCTTGGTTTATGCCGGCGACTGGCGAAAGCTGGCAGACATGGACGTCACTCAGGGCCAACCCGAAGATCTCCTGGCACTCCTCGAAAAACGCATTCACGGCTTGCACCCCGCATTGCACAACGTCAATTTCACGCATCGCTGGGGCGGGCCCATCTGCATCGCCGAAGGATGCAAGCCCGTTTTCGAATTTCATCGGGAGAGCCGCAACGCCATCATTCTCGGCGCTTACTCCGGCCACGGTGTTGCTCAATCAGTTTATCTTGGGGCTTGGGCCGCCGAAACACTTCTCGGCAAAAGGGAATTGCCTTCCTGGAAATAGTCGCTCGGCTGACTGGCATTGCAATTGGCCGGCGCGAAATGCGGACTAGTCATTCTGAGAGCATCCGGCGAGGATGCTCGAAGAATCTCAACCTCGACAGCTCCACTCACTTCTCCGGGCTCAAGTCGTCCGTGTCACAGCCCCGGAATAGTCTTCAACAGCGTTGCTACCCCGTTCCAGATAATCTGCACGCCGATGCACACCAGCAGAAACGACGACAGCCGCATGATCACACTCATCGCCGTGGAGCCCAGTGCCCGTGCCAGTCCGTCCGCGAATGCGTAGCAAAGGTACACGCTGGCCGATATCACCAACGAACCGATCACCGCGCCGATGATCGACAGCAAAATCAGGTGATCCGTGTGCGGCTCATTTGCGCCCAATGTAATCGCCACCGAAATCGATCCAGGCCCTACGGTCAGTGGCAATGTAAGCGGATAGAACGCTTTCTCGAACAGGTCGCGCCGGTCCACTGTCCGGTTCACGCCTTCTTTGGTTTCATCCTCATTTGATTTCTGCTTCAGCATTGCCCAGCCCGTCGAAGCCAGCACCAGCCCTCCGCCCACCTGCACCACCGGGATGGAGATTCCGAAAAACGACAGGATATGTGTCCCCGTCAGGTACGACGCGATCAACAGGAAAAAACCATTGATCGCAATCCGGGTGGAGAGCAGTTTTCGATCTTCCTCGGAATAGTCGCGAGTCATCGAAAGAAACAGCGGCGCGCCCCCCAGCGGATTCACGATCGGGAACAGCGCCGAGATAATCAGAACCGTGCTTTTGAGCAATGGATGCATAACAATGAGCGCAAATTATATCCGAACCGCCGCCAAAATCCCTTCGATTCCGCGAACTAACGCGCCTGTCATTCTGAGGGCACCCGATGAGGATGCCTGAACAATCTCAACCTCAACTCCTCCCACAAACTTGGCCGCCTTTCACTACATTCCCGCAACCACCTTCGCGGTCGTGATCGCCTGCCCCACATGCCGCTGCGTGTGATCCGCTATGTGCACCAGCAATCCGCCAAGCGTCGTCGGCAATTGTTTCTTCCCGACCACGCGTTCCACGTCCAAATCAGCCGCTGCCAGCGCCCGCACGCGTTCAGCGCTATGCGCAAAGGCCCCTTCAATCTCAGCGAACAGTGCGTCACCACACACCTCCGCATCCCACTCGCTTTTCAGTGCCGAAACCTGCGCCTCTCCCAATTGCCCTTCTTCCGCATACGTCAGCAGTCGGTCCATGCTCCGCGCGATGTGCCGCAGATGAAATGCAACTGGAGGCAATCCGCCAGGGCGCGCTTTCAGTTGCTCCGCTGTCAACGGTCGGCACCATTTTCCCAAATCCTCCTGCGCCAATTGCAGCGCGTGCAAGACTCCCCGGTGTACCGTCGGGACGTCCCGCAGCGTCCCGCGCAGCCATGGTTCCGGCACCAAAACACTCGTTTCGCTCACGTGGCACCTCTCCTCAGCAAAGAACATTTGCCGATGAATTGACACTTTTGTACGCAACACATAGGATGGAAAAAAACTTTTGCACACGCAAGTGCCGCTGAGAGCGAGAGGAACTTCTCCCGCATGCGAAAAGCAATCGGAAATGGCTGCGGCACAATCGCAACGGAAGGCTCCTCGCGGTACCAATATTTTTGTCGCTGATTGGCCTGACTGGCTGATCTCTACAACCAAAGGAGTAGCCTGCTTTGCCCAAGAAAAGAAAACGCTCCATCAAGGAAAAACCCGGTCACCGTCCCGGGGAAGCCGTTCACGTCCTCATTCCTCACGCCCGGCTCAAACAGCGCATCAAGCAGATGGCCCGCGAAATTCGCAGAGATCTTCCCCACGACCCGCTTCACCTCATCGGTGTCCTCAAAGGCTCGGTATTTTTCCTCTCCGACCTCGCGCAGGAACTCGGCGGCGAGGTTTCTTTCGATTTCATCGCCGTCTCCAGCTACGGCAAGGGCACCGATTCCACCGGCGAAGTTAAATTGATCAAGGATCTGGACGTGAGCATCGAAGGCCGAACCGTCCTCATCGTTGAAGACATTCTGGATACTGGCCTGACACTGAAGTATTTGCTTTTGCTCTTCGAGGAACGCCGCCCCAAACATCTTCGCATCGCTGTTCTTCTCGACAAAATCGAGCGCCGCATCGCTGATTTGAAGGCCGATTATGTTGGCTTCGTGATCCCCAACGAATTTGTCGTGGGCTATGGCCTGGACTACGACGAGCGTTACCGCAACCTTCCCGATGTCTCCGTTCTTCGTCTCGGCCCCCGCGGCAAGACCAAGATCGAGTAGCGCAACCCCTTCCTGCGCTGGCGCGCTGGAATCCCATTCCGCGATTCAGCTTTGTGGAAAATCGCCGCCTGGGTGCCTGCTATAATAGATTAGTTCATGGACGCCACGGACCCTAAAACCCAAACGAGTTCCGCTCCTCTTTCGAAAGAGATGTCCGCCGAGGTGCTCGCCACTCTCACGGAAATCGGCGAGGAAGTGAATGCCTCGCTTGACCTGGAGGAGGTCCTGGCCCGCGCTGCCGCTCTGATCAAGCGCCACATAGACTATGAATTCTTCGGTGTGCTGATGGTCGATTGCGATGGCAATTGCCTCAGGCATCGTTTCGCCGTGGGCTATCCCCCTGGCTTGGCCGAGAACCTTAGAATTCCCATCGGCCAGGGCATTACCGGCACTGCTGCTGCTACCGGCCATTCCGTTCGCGTTGGCGACGTCACTCAAGATCCGCGCTACATCAATGCCATTGACACGGTTCGCTCGGAGCTTGCCGTCCCTCTCATGTTCCGAGGTAATTGCATTGGTGTCCTCGATATCCAGAGCCGCCAGCCGGACTACTTCACCAAAGATCAGCAGAACATTCTCACGCTTCTCGCCAGTCGCCTTGCCATCGCGATTGAGAATGCGCGCCTCTTCCAAAAAGAGCGCGCCCAGGGCGAAACCCTCATGGTCCTCACGGAAGTCAGCCGCGAGATCAGCTCGATTCTCGATGTCGAAGAGCTTCTCCGCCGCGCTGCCGAACTCGTCAAGCGCGTCATTGACTATCAGATTGTCAGCATCATGCTGTACGACGAAGAGCAAAAAGTCTTTCGTCATCGTCTCGACGTCAAGCACGGCCAGCGCGTCCAGGGAAAGCTGCGCGTCGCCGCCAGCGAAGGCATTGTCGGCGCTGCCGCAACGCTGCGTGAACCCGTGCTCGTTCCCGACGTCACCGTGGACGAGCGCTACCTCCTTGTGAATCCTGAGACGCGCTCGGAACTCGCGATTCCCATGTTGCATAAGGGCAAAGTCATCGGCGTCCTCGACCTCGAGAGCCCTCAGCTCAACTATTTCACCGAGGAGCACGTTCAGACGCTTTCCATCCTCGCCGCCAATCTCGCCGTTTCCCTCGAAAACGCCCGGCTCTACGAGCGGGTGGCCAAAGACGAAGCTCGCCTCGAGCGCGATCTTCAGGCCGCCAAGCGCATTCAAGGCGCACTGCTTCGACCCGTGCCCACCAGCGACTATGGCCTCGACGTTGCCGCTCGGTACCTCTCGGCCCGCGAAGTTTGTGGCGATCTCTACGAATTCCTCCGTTACGGCCCCCAGCAATTAGGCATCGCGCTTGGTGACGTCAGCGGCAAGGGCACCGCCGCCGCTCTCTATGGAGCTGTTGCCATCGGCATCATGCGAAGCCTGGCTCCTCAAAAGCTTCAGCCCGCTGAAATGCTTCGCCAAATGAATCAGGTGATCGGTGAGCGCCGCATCGAAGGCCGCTTCATGACTGCCTGTTTCGCCACCTGGCAAAAGGGCCGCCAGAAGCTGCGTGTGGCGAATGCCGGCCAGTCACAGCCTCTTCTTTACAAGGGTGGAAAGTGCGATCGCATCGAACTAGCCGGTTTTCCCCTCGGCATCTTCGAAGAAGTTCAGTATGACGAGTGGGGCGTCACTCTCGACGTCGGCGACATTCTTGTCTTCCATTCCGATGGCATCGCCGAAACCGCCAACTCCGAGGGCCAGTTCTTCGGCACCACTCGCCTTCGGCGCCTCATTGAGCAGCACCACGAGATCACTTCCGCCGAGCTCGCCGATCTGATTCTACGCGAGGTCGACTGGTTTGCTCAGAGCGCTCCGCTCTCCGATGATCGCACCCTGGTTATTTTGAAGGTGAAATGAGCGTCCCCGGGCAGGCTCGTCGAAATCTCCGGTACGTCGACCCAGCAGCATTCACTCCGCACTTTGCCTGGAAGAACACTCGCGCGGGCCGGCGCGTTTTTTGCGAGGGCCTGCCGCTTCAGGAAATCGCCAATCGTTTTGGCACTCCCACGTACGTTTACAGCCGCAGCGCCATCGCGGATGCTTTCGACGAACTCGAGCACGGCCTCTCTGCCGTTCCTCACACCGTATGCTTTGCCGTCAAGGCTAACGGTAATCTCTCCATCCTGAAGTTGCTCGCGCAGCGTGGCTGCGGCTTCGACATTGTCTCTGCCGGTGAACTCGATCATCTTGGCCGCATTCGCGTTCCTGGCAATTGCATTGTGTTCTCCGGCGTCGGCAAGACCCGCGAAGAAATCCGTGCCGCCCTTCGCTACAAACCTTCCAGCAAAGGCCCGCCGGGAATTCTCCAATTCAATATTGAGTCCGCTCCTGAGCTCGAGATCCTCCTCGAAGAAGCTTCGCGATCAGGTTCCGTTCCCGGCGTTTCTTTGCGAATTAATCCCGACGTGAAAGCCGGCGGTCACCCGCACATCTCCACAGGCTTGCACCACCACAAATTCGGCATGAGCTGGCCCGAGGCGCGCGCCTTTTATCTCGCTCAGGGCTCCACGAAACACATCCGCTGGCAGGGAATTAGCGCCCACATCGGCTCGCAAATTGTCGATTTGGCTCCGTTCCAGCAAGCGTTGCAGCTTCTCGCCGGTTATCTTCTCGACCTTAACAAGCAGGGCGTTGCTCTGCAGTATCTCGATTTCGGTGGTGGCTTGGGCGTTCGCTACACCGACGAGCGGCCCATCTCGCGTACCGCCTACGCGCGCATGATTTCTCGCATCATCAAGCCGCTCGGTGTAGGACTGCTTCTTGAGCCAGGCCGTTCCATCATCGCTCCCGCAGGGGTTTTGCTTGCACGCGTGATCTACACCAAGCACAATTCGCACAAATCGTTCGTCATTGTCGATGCCGCGATGAACGACCTCGCTCGTCCCATTCTCTATGACGCCCCGCATCCCATCACCAGCGTCAGCCACAATAAACGCGTTCCGGCGACGTCACGCACCCGTGTCGATGTCGTCGGCCCAGTCTGCGAAACCGGCGATTGTTTCTTGCAAGATTGGCCGTTGGGAGAAGTCTCTTCCGGCGATCTGGTGGCAATCTGGGCTGCCGGGGCCTACGGCATGGTGCAAGCTTCGAATTACAACGGCCGCTGTCGTCCCGCGGAAGTTCTAGTTTCAGGTAATCACGCCAACTTAATCCGCCGCCGCGAAACCCAAGACGACCTCCTCCGCACCGACGTCCGGTCCTGAACTCCTGTGTTTACTCCGGTAGCTCACCCCTTCAGGGGCGAGGCCTTTCCGATCCGCGCCAGTAGCTCGCGTCCGCCAGGGACGCGGCGTTTCCGGTCGCAACTCACCCTGTTATTGCAGGGTTGAGGTATTTTCGATCCGCACTTAGCGGGGGCCTGCCACCCGTGAGCCATTTCTCCTGTCTATTTTGGTTCCCCAGGATGGGCAGGAAAATTGTCATCCTGAGCCCGGCGCAGTTTGCCGGAGCGAAGCACCTCGACTCTAACCAGTCTTCAGACCAAAATTAGTCAGAAGATTTCACGTGGAGGTGTGCGGCCAGCTGTTCCATTAAGCCTCTCCCCACTTCAACTTGCTTCGCAATATCTCAAAATAGCTCTTATTTGGCGGCTGAATCAGTTTCAATCGTTCCTCCGCCCGCGTAATCCGCACGCGGTCTCCCACCTGCATCGGCACGCCTGTCTGCCCATCCAACGTTAGAAATACCGATTCCGAGCTTTCCGCCACCCGCAATTCAATCTTCGATGTATCGTGGATCACCACCGGCCGGTCGCTCAGCGTATGCGGGCAGATCGGCGTAATCAGAATCGACTCCACCATGGGATGCACAATCGGCCCGCCCGCCGCCATCGAATACGCCGTCGATCCTGTTGGCGTAGCCACAATCAACCCGTCCGCCCGGTACCGGCACACAAATCCGTCGTCGACGTACAGCTCCAGCTCGATCATGCGCGCCAGTGTGCCCTTGTGCACGACGGAATCATTCAGTACGCGCTGCTTCGTCAGAATCTCCCCGCGATTCACCCGCTCCACCAGCAGCAGCACCCGCTCATTGATTGTCGATTCCCCCGCCAGCGTCGCTTCTAGCGCCGGGTACAACTCGTCCACCGTGAAGCTCGCCAGGAATCCCAGACTGCCCATGTTGACCGGCAAAATCGGAACACCTCGCGGAGCCGCTTCACGCGCCGCTGCCAGCAGCGTTCCATCTCCGCCCAATACCAATAGCAGATCGGCCTGTTCGGCCACCTGGTGCCGCGTCTTTCCCAGCCCGTCGTTCTTCAGCGATCCCGCGGTCTCCGTATCCAGCACCGTTCTCACGCCATGTTCCTCCAACCACGCCAAAAGTGGCGGCACAACCTCCGCCAGATTCGAACGCCGGGGCCGCGAGATGATTCCGATCGTTGTAAAGGTTGGTGTGGGCCGCATGGATTACCGCGATTCTACCCCAGCCAATTTTCTGGCGTGAAGGAAATACTCCTGGTTGCCTTCCGCGCCAGCCAGATGGCTGGGCATAACTCCCAGGCATTCCAGCCCCAGCGATCCCACGGCATCCTTCACGCTATCGATCGCCCTCTCATGCAGCGAAACGTCCCGCACGATTCCGCCCTTGCCGATATCCTCGCGCTTGAGCTCAAACTGCGGCTTGATCAAGAGCAGTAGCTCCGCGCCTGCCTTAGCGCATTCCACGGCGCCCGGCAAAACTTTGTTCACCGAAATGAACGACACATCCGCCACCACCAGTTCCACTTGCTCGGGCAAATCTTTCGCCGCAAGCTCACGTGCGTTCTTCTGCAAGCGTTTTACTCGTTCATCGCCTCGAAGCTTCCACGCCAGCTGATCCGTATTCACATCCACCGCGTACACTCGTTGCGCTCCATGCTGCAGCAGGCAATCCGTAAATCCTCCGGTTGAGGCCCCCACATCCAGACAGATTTTTCCCTCCGCCTTCACTCCAAAATCCTCCAGCGCACCTTCCAGCTTGAATCCGCCCCGGCTGGCATACTTCTGCAACCGGCTGTGCACCTCGATCCGCGATGCTTCGGCGATCGCCAAGCCCGCTTTATCCACGCGCTTGCCATCCACTTCCACTTCTCCCGCAAGGATCATCGCCTGTCCTTTCTGGCGCGATTCGGCAAGTCCGCGCTCAACCAGAAGAACGTCAAGCCGTTTGCGTTCACTTTTCGCATTCATGAGGTAATTTATCCGAACTGTTTCAGAATCGAATAGCTTGGACAAACTAGATTTGCCAGTTATGCAATCTCAGCCATGCGCCGTCATCCTGAGGGCCGCGCTGTTCGCGGGCCGACGGATCCCAACTTCACCCTGGCCGAAGAGTCAACGTTACGTGCGGCGCAATACCAGAAATTCCGCTATCGAGCGTAGCCGTTTTGCTCGCTCTCCGTATGGCTGCAATTCGTCAATCGCCTTGGTCGCCAATTCCTTCGCGATGTCATGCGACTTCTCCAGTCCATACACCGCCGGATATGTCGCCTTCTGCTGTGCGATGTCCTTACCCGCAGTTTTCCCCAGCGCGGCGGAAGATTCTTCCACATCCAAAATATCGTCCGTCACCTGGAATGCCCAGCCTATCGTCTCACCGAATCGCCGAAGCCGCTTCACGTCTTCGTCCTCAGCCCCTGCCGATAGCGCCCCCGCCGTGATCGACGCTCGTATCAGCGCCGCCGTCTTTGACCGGTGAATGTACTCGAGTATCTCCGGCCCCACTTTCCGGCCTTCACTTTCAATGTCCGCCACTTGCCCGCCGACCATTCCATTCACGGTGCCGGCCGCCGTCGAAATCTCCGTCAGCATCGCCACACGGCGTTCCGCAGCCACTGGCGACGCGCCAATCGTCTCAAACGCCAGCGTCAACAGCCCATCGCCCGCAAGAATGGCGATGGCCTCTCCAAATTTCTTGTGCGAGGTCGGCTTCCCGCGGCGCAAATCGTCGTTGTCCAGCGCTGGCAGGTCATCATGAATCAGTGAATAGGTATGGATGAACTCGACCGCGCATGCCGGATACAACGCCGCCTCCACATCCTCGCCAAATATCCGTGACGTTTCCAGGCATAGAATCGGCCGGATCCGCTTGCCCCCCGCAAACACTGAGTATCGCATTGCAGCGTGAATCGAGCTTGGTGGCGCGCTTTCCGCCGGCATCAGCCGCTCCAGGTGCGCGTCCACAGCCAAACGGTCTTCTTCAAAAAATTCCGAGAGTTTCATCGGGTAAGCGGGTTTTCCTGTCGGCGGAATTTGGAGAACTTTACGAATTGCTCTCTCCTTCAGGCTCAAACACCTCCGCGGCCAGCTTGCCATCGGCTTTCTTCAACAAAATCTCTACTCGCCCTTCCGCTTCTTCCAGTTGTTTCTGGCATTCGCGCGAAAGGTGTACGCCTTCTTCGAACAATTTCATGGCCTCGTCCAGTGAAAGCTGCGGGCTCTCCAGTTTCCGCACCACTTCTTCCAGCCGCGATAAGGACCGCTCAAAATCCGGCTTTTTCGTTGCTTCTGTTTTTTTCGGAGCAGGTGAATCCACGCCGGTTCCTCAGTCTCCGCCTATTTCTGGCAGTGTAAGCAGCAGTATGTCGACCTTCCGCCCTGTTCAATCCGCTGGATCGTTTTTCCGCAGCGCTTGCAATCCATTCCTTCACGTTGATACGCACACAGGATTCTCTCCAGTCCCTGAAACCACCACGTTTCATCTCGAAAGTCAGGCGCAGGTTCTAAGCAGCATTTTAAAGCACGCCGGAGAACGGACACAATCGCTTTGTGCAGTTTCGCAACCTCTTTGCTCTTCAATGAATTCGCGCTCCGCCTCGGATCCACACGTGCCCGCCACAGCGCCTCGCACGAGTAGATGTTGCCAATCCCCGCGATCTCTGTCTGGTCCAGAAAAAACTCCTTCACCGGACGCCTGGACCGCGAAAGCCGTGCTCGCAACTCCTGGGCGGTAAATTCTCGCGACAGTCCATCAATCCCCAGCGCTCTCAACGGTGGGCAAGCCTCGGCCGATTCCCACGCGTGCACTCGCCCAAAGTGCCTGTCATCCGCGAATCCGAGCACTCCCTTGCGCAACTCCAGCGCCACATCTACATGCACTCCGTCGTCGGCGGCATTGGCGCGCTTCAACAACTCCCTTGCGCTTGAAAACCACACCAGTTGCCCGTCGAGCCGGAAGTGCATCTCAATCAACCCGCGATCCAGCACCAGCAGCAGATATTTCCCTCGCCGCTCTACCTCTACCATTCGTCGGCCTTCCGCCGTCTTTGCAAAATGTCGCGCGGATTGCGGCCGCGTTGCAATAGGATGAAAAACGTGAACGCACCGGATGCGTTGCCCTCGCACCAGCGGCCTCAACGTTTGCGCAACAGCTTCAACTTCCGGGAGTTCCGGCATTTGCTTAGATTAGATTTCCTGCCAGGTAGAGATTTGTCAGTTACTGAATCTCAATTGCAACCCCAGCAACCCATTGTCATCCTGACGGACGCGCAGTTTCCGATACAAGGGCAAGACCAACGATTCTAGTGGGTGGCCGCGGCACCCGGCTGCAGAGTCAGCGTATGCTTTTTCGTCTTTGCCTCGCCTGCGTCGCTGAACGGCCCGTAGATCGGCTTGCCATCCAGCCAGTAGGAGAACTGATCCCTGTAATGCTCGCTTCCCGGTTGCCCCGATTCCCCCGCCGGAATCAAGATGATCGATTCATCCCAATTCGCGGTATTCGCCACGAAACGCATCGCCGGACCATGGTCGCGCGAAGCGGCCCGCGGGCTCCAGTCCGTCCCCGACTGCGCCTGGTCCGTGATGCTCAGCAATTTCTTCAGCACGCCTTCGCGTCCCAGTGGGTGCAGCATGTCCAGATAGTTGAATCTCTTCCAATCCCAGTCTTCCGGATCTGCGTCCTTAGTTCCTTCTTCCAATCGGTGCACGGCTTGGTCCGCCGCCGCCGTCAACAATTCGTCATAATTCTCGAATTGCGAAGGCAGCCACTTTGCCGGACGCTCCTGCAACGTACGCTGCAGAAAATTGAATTTCCGCCAATCATACTTGTCCGCATCATTCCCCAGTTGCGCTTCCAGAATCAAATTCAGCGCCCGGTACATCGCCGAATTCAGGAACGCCACCACCGTGGAATTCGGTTCCGCAATTCCGTTCCAATCCTTGGCCTGCTCAATTAACTTTCTCGCCCGTGGATCTTTCGCTGGCGCCACTTTTGCCGCCGCCACAAGCTGTTCCGCAATAAAGGCGTGCGGAATGCTGTATGCGTCCGCTTGTACTTTCAGCATATCGTCGGGCCGCAAATCGTGCTTGTCACTCAGCAAGTCATAGATCCGCGCCGTCCGGTACGGCTCTTCCCAGTTGTCCGTCAGGTACGGTTTGTAGTCCGGCCCAACCACTCGTGCGTTCGCCGTGACGATAAATCCGCTCTCAGGGTTAAAACTCTTCGGCAATTGCTCGAACGGGATGTACCCGGTCCACTCGTACTCATCCGTGTCTCCCGGCACCGGCACATCGCCCCGCCCTTTCTTCCGAATCGGCACCCGCGCCGCCATGATGTAACCGATATTTCCATCCACATCGGCATATACCGTGTTCTGTCCTGGACCCCACGCCGTCTTCATGATTCCCAGAAACTCATTCCAGTTCTGCGCTTTGCCCAGCCAGAAATACGAACTGGACAATCCTCCCGGCTCCAACGCCGTCCACTTCATCGCGTAGGATTTGTCTCCATCCTGCCGCACCACCGGGCCGTGCCGCGTCACCGCCAGCCTCATGTGCTGGTCAGCGCCTCCTTTTACTTTGATCACCTCATCAAAAACGTCTGCCTTCTTCCATTGACCGTTCACTCGGTACTCATCCGGATTGGCCGGGTTGAACGTCTCGATATACAGGTCCTGAACATCCGCGCCGCTGTTCGTGAATCCCCATGCCACCTTGTCGTTGTGCCCAATCACCACCAGCGGCGCTCCCGGAAGCGTGAACCCCTTCACGTTCCATCCCGGCGCCGTTATGTGCACCTCGTACCAGATTGGCGGTATCGACAATTCCAGGTGCGTATCGTTCGCCAGCAGCGGTTTTCCCGATGCCGTGTGCGCCCCGCTTACCACCCAATTGTTGCTTCCCAGGGAATGGCGGATATCCCGTTGCGATTCCCGCACCCAGTCCTTTACTTCCATTGCCAGCAGGGAAGTAAGGTCGGGCGCGGCCGTTTCGCCGGCCGCCGCAGGAGAGACGCTTTGCGCCTTAATTACGTCGTCGTAATCCATCTCATCATCGTCATCGTCCGAATTCGCTTGCGATTGGTCGCGCACGCTTTTGTCGAGGTTGGGATCGCCTACCACATAGTGGTCCAGCGACGAGGCTTCGCTAAACAGGTCTTTCGCGATCCCTGGGCTCACCTTCGCTAGAATGATCGCTCGATTCATTTCCGATTTGCGCGTATCCGCCAGCGTCCGGTACATGTATCCGGCGATCACCAGCGTGTCGGTGGGATTCCAGGGCGTCGGCTGGTATCTCAGAAGCGTAAATTCCATCGGCAGTTTCGACCCATGGTGCTCGATGAACTGGTTCACTCCCCGGGCATACGCTTCCAGGATTTTTCGCCCCTCGGGGTCCATCTGTTCATAGTCACGTTGCGCGGCTCGCGCAAAATTCAACACCCGGAAGTCCCTGTCCACGCCCACCGTCACTGGCCCAAGAATCTCCGACAACTGCCCCTTTGCCACGCGACGCAGCAGGTCCATTTGCCACAAACGGTCCTGCGCCATTACGTAGCCTTGCCCTTCCGCCATGTCTTCCACGGAACCAGCGCGGATGTGCGGCACTCCCCAATTATCCCGCTCCACCGTCACGTTGCTCTGCAACCCGCCCACAGACACTTTGCCGTCCAGTTGCGGCAATGGCCGGTACACTAACCACCAGATTGTTGTGGCAAGTACGATGACGGCGAGGGCAAAAATCCACAGCAGCAGTCGCAGGGCTGTACGCACGTCCAAGCTCACCTCTTTGCCTGTCAAAGAAGTGTAGTGGACGACGCCCACCCGCGCAACCTGACCATCGCCCGGGCTAATTCAGTTCTTCCACACGTCCGTGCTACACACCAATTCGATCATCTCCTCGTACGTCTGCATCGCGTCGTCCACTAACGGCCTGGCCGTCTCCATTGCCGCGTTCAGATTGCTTTCATGCAAGTCAGCATGCTCCGGCTTCTCTGCTACCGTCCTCCGCAAGTCTGTGACAGGGGTCGCCTCTGCCCGGGCCGTGTTTCACTTCCCGCACCACCTCGCTCGACCTGTCCTCCACCTGCCTTTGTGCTGCTACAATGTGCGTCTGGGGGCTCGCGCAGGCATGATTCTGTTGCGGTTAATCGGTGTGCTGTTGCTCGTGGTGCTCAATGGCTTCTTTGCGGCCGCGGAGTTTTCTCTGGTGGCCGTCCGCATCTCCCGGGTCCGCCAGCTCGTTGTCAAAGGCAGTCCTCGGGCCAAGATCGTCGAACTCCTCCTGGGCGATCTTCACCGTGTCGTTTCCGGCGTACAGCTCGGCATCACCCTCACCAGCCTAGCCTTAGGCGCGCTCGGCGAATTGACGTTGGCCCAGCTGGTCCAGCAGATCATGCCCGCCCACGGCAGCGTTCGCATGCTTCTGCTGATCCACGGCATCGCCCTCACGATTGCGTTCATTTTCCTCAGCGCCATTCACGTTGTCTTGGGTGAATTGGTACCCAAAACCATCAGCCTGGCCCGTGCCGAACGTGTTGCACTGATGATTGCGCGCCCGTTCCTATGGTTTCTGACCACCTTTCGCTGGGCTATCGATTTCCTCGACAATATCTCTGGCGCCATCGTAAAAGCTCTCGGCTTGGCCATCCCCACCGGACATGGCGTGGCCCATTCCACCGAAGAGCTCCAGATCCAGATCCAACAAGCGCGCGAACGGGGCCTTCTTGCTCCCGGGGAAGAGAAGTTCATCCTCAGCGCCATCGAGCTGGGTCATCTGCAGGTTCGCGAGATCATGGTTTCTCGCCCAGACATGCACGTTCTCCCCATCGAAGCCGCCCTCGATGAAGTCATGAGAGCTTTCGCCACCACGCAACGCTCCCGCATTCCCGTGTACCGCGGCAGCGAGGACCACATCCTCGGCTTTGTGCACATCAAGGACATGATGTGGGTCCTGCTCGATACCGAGCGCCGTCTGGAAGAGAAGCTTCCCCCGCCCGCACCCTTTGATCTTCGCCGCGTTCTTCGCGAAATCCTCATGGTTCCCGAGACCAAGCCCGCCGGCGAGCTCCTCCAGGAACTACGCAACCGCCACATCGGCATGGCCATTGTCGTCGACGAGTTCGGCAGCGTCCTCGGCCTCGTCACTATGGAAGACCTGCTCGAGCAGCTCGTCGGCGAAATCCACGACGAATTCGACGTCGTCGAACGCCCGCTCACCCTTGCCGACGGCGCGGTCATCTTCGACGCCGCATTAAATGTTCGCGACCTCGACTCCCAGTACAATATCTCCCTCCCGGAAGATCCCGCGTACGCCACCGTTGGCGGATTCGTCCTCGATCAACTCGGTTTCATTCCTCGTGGCGGCGAGAGTTTTGAATTCGGCGGGTATCGTTTCACCGTTGTTGAAATGGATGGCCGTCGCGTCGCGCGCGTCAAAATTCAACGCTTGCGTCCCGCCGAAAACAGTCCTCCCTCCGATGTCGCCGAGACCTATTCGCCTCTCGTGGCCGCCAAATATCGGGCAGCCGGAAAGGAGCGCTGAGTCCGCCACAAAATGGCGCGCCATCTCCTCAACCGCTTTCTGCTTACGCTCCCCGCCCTTTGGCTGGTGCTCAGTCTCGTTTTCCTTTTGATCCATATCGTCCCCGGTGACCCCGTCGAGCAGATGCTCGGCGAAGGTGCCGCTCCCGGCCAGGTCGCCGAACTGCGTCACTCTCTTGGCCTCGATCGCCCCTTACTGGTGCAGTACGGCCGCTATCTCTGGGAGGTGGCTCACGGCGATCTCGGTCAGTCCTTCAAATTTCAAGCCCCGGTTCGCCGCATCATCTTTGAGCGCTATCCCGCCACAATGCAGCTGGCCTTCCTGGCCTTGCTCGTCTGCGTTGCCATTGCCATTCCTGCCGGCGTCATTTCTGCGCATCGTCGCGGCCACGTCACCGATCGTGCCGTCAGTGTCTTCACTCTGTTTGGACTCGCCGTTCCCAATTTCGCTTTCGGGCCCCTGCTCATCACTCTCTTCTCCATTCAACTGGGCTGGCTGCCCGTTTCCGGCCGTGGCGGCCTGCTCAACTACATTCTCCCTGCCGCCACTCTCGGTGCGGCCCTGGCCGCCATCCTTACGCGCATGGTTCGCGGCGCTATGCTCGAAGAACTCTCCAGCGATTACGTCCGCACCGCACGCGCCAAAGGACTTTCCACCTCTGCCGTTCTGGTTCGCCACGCTCTCCGCAACGCGCTTATTCCCATCATCACTATTCTCGGCCTGCAATTCGGCACCCTGCTCGCCGGTACCATCGTCACGGAAACCATCTTCTCCTGGCCCGGCATCGGACGCCTCACCGTCCAGGCTATCTCGTCCCGGGACTATCCATTGCTTCAGGGCTGCATCCTGGTCATCGCTCTTTCTTACGTTCTCGTCAACCTGCTCACCGATGTGCTCTATTCCTTGGTTGATCCTCGAGTGCGCCTCTCATGAACAGCCAATCGCACCTCTTCGATTTCCTCCGCCACAGTCTTCTGGCCCGTATCGGCTTTGCAATCGTCCTCGTGCTGATTCTGGCTGCACTATTCGCGCCCTGGATCGGCCACGCCAATCCTTCGGCTCAAAACCTCGCCACTCGCCTCCAGCCGCCATCCATGCAGCATTGGATGGGCACCGACGAACTCGGCCGCGACATTTTCTCACGCATCCTCTTTGGCGCTCGCATTTCGCTTCTGGTTTCCATCTGTGTCGTGCTTGGTTGCGGCACCATGGGCCTCACTCTTGGCCTGCTTGCCGGTTACACCGGCGGCGCGTTTGATCGCGTCGTGAATCGCCTTTTCATCAACGCCTTCCTTTCTTTCCCGGGTGTTCTCCTCGCCATTGCCTTCGCCGCCTTTTTCGGCCCGGGCATCGGCAAGGTGATTCTCGCGCTCATCATTACGGGATGGGCAGGCTACGCCCGTCTCGCTCGCGCTCAAGTTTTGAAAGTGAAGGAATCCGAATACATCCTGGCGGCGCGTTCGCTCGGCGCGTCACCACTGCGCATCATGCTGCGTCATCTCTTGCCCAACATTCTCCAGCCTGTCCTGATCCAGGCGACCATCGGCATGGCCGGCGCCATTCTTGCCGAAGCCACTCTTAGCTTCCTCGGTCTCGGTGTTCTCGCTCCCATTCCCAGCTGGGGCGCTATGCTCAACGACGCGCGCAGCCACCTCTTCGATGCGCCTTACATGGTGGTCTTCCCCGCGCTCGCCGTCATGCTCGCCGTTCTCGCCTTCAATCTGCTCGGCGACGCCTGGCGCGATTGGCTCGATCCCCGCACCCGCTCCCAACTGACCGCCCTGGAACACTCCCGCTGACGCCTGCGCATTTCTCTTCAGTTTTGCAGTGTGCGGTGGCCAGCCTAGCCCGCTTTTCCCACCGCACCGCTCGACATTTGCTGTTCTCTTGCCTATGTGGGAACCGCCTTCCGAGGCGGTCCGCTGTTGGGGTGGCTTTCTCGCTCCCTCATTCTGAGGCGCGCGCTCCGACTTTTTTTCTGCTACGTGACGCTGGCTTTTATGCTAGCCGTTAGTTTTCACCCGCGCAGCGTAAGGTCCCGTCGGCTTCCCCCGGCAGGGGGGAGGCAGTCCGTTCTTGGGTTGCTTCCTATTCCGGGCCTAGCAGCATTGGTTACAAGCCTGTCATCCTGAGGCGTCCGCCGTTTGCGAGGACTTCAACCAATACGCCCTGCAAGATCTACCCGACCAACCCGCGCCGCCCACAAACACCCATTCCAACCGCGAAAAATTCCTCGCGCTAACTCCACTCAAATGTTCCAATGAAGAATCTCCCGTTCTACCCCTTCGTCAACAACACCGGCGCACCTCTTCCAATCCCCAAGGTCTTCGCCGCATTCCCTTTATTCACGCCAATCTCTAAATACCCGCTCGATCCGATAAACGCAATCGCTTCGCCCGTATTGCCATTCGCAAACGTTGGCACCAACCGCGTAATCGCATGGCTCCCCACCTGCAAACTCAACTCGCCTTTTTCTAGCATCTCCGGCGACAAATCCTCGGCCCGGAAATTCGTCAGCAGGTTTCCAAAATTATCCACTTTCAGCACTACGCCTTTTTTCAAACCGTCCGCTTCCTTCGGCTTGGGCATCGCGAATTTCTTGTAGTCGGAAATCTCTTCGCCCATGCTGGCTGGCTGCCAACTCTTCGACAGCCACGCAGCCACTGGGGCAAACACATCGCGTCCATGAAACGTCTTGCTCACCGGCTGCGCGAAATAATGCTCCGAAGTCAGATTCCGCACCACCACGTTCTGTTCTTTCTCATACACGCCCGAAAGCACACCGTTATCCGGCGCCAGGAAATACTGATTCTGCCCGCTCACGAGCAGCGGCCGCCGCTCCGTTCCCACTCCCGGGTCCACCACCACCACGTGGATGGAACGCGGCGGAAAATAGGAGTACGAGTTCGCAATCGCCAGCGCGCCCTCCAGCAGATCGAACGGCGCCACCTGGTGCGTGATATCCACGATCTGCGTGTCAGGATTAATTCGCAGAATCACCCCTTTCATCACTCCCACAAGGTGATCATTGATCCCGTAATCCGTCGTCAGCGTAATAATTGGATTCGTCAAATCTCTCTCCCCCCGTTATTTGGCACTGGCCATGTCTTCGCGGAGTGGGGAGGCACCCGCACCTTTGACGCTATCGGACCACGCCCCGCGAATCAAGCCTGCCCGCTCTCAGCGCTGCGCAAGTGCCAATGCTCTTCTCGCAAGCTCCTCTCAACAGATGTTTCATACGGCGTGGGCAAGCAGTCTTCCGCGTACTTGCTCTCATTCGGCAGAATTTGATCACGCGTCGGCCGAAAAAACAGCTCCTACCCCTCACGCCGTCGCTTGCGTTCGACGCTGCCGCATCGTACGATTTCTGTTTGGTGTGCTTGACAGATTTTGCTCTGAGCCTGTCCGTGTGTGCTGCCTGCTTTTCGGCCGTCTGCGCGGTGGTGCGGAGCATGGGAGAGTCCCGGCATGAAATCGGTCGTCGTGGTTGGCGCGCAGTGGGGCGATGAAGGCAAAGGAAAAGTCGTCGACTATCTTGCCGGCTCATTCGATTACATCGCTCGTGTTGCTGGCGGGCACAATGCTGGCCACACCGTAATCATCGGCAAGGATCGCTACGTCCTCCAACTCATCCCCTGCGGCATTCTGCGCCCAAAACAGCACGCCATCATCGGCTCCGGCGTTGTCGTTGATCCCGCCGCCCTGGTCGCCGAAATCGAAACTCTCGCGAAGGCCGGTCTTAGCGTCGAAGGCCGCATGCACATCAGCAATCGCGCTCACCTCATTTTTCCGTATCATCGCGAACTCGACCTCGCGGCGGAAAATGCCCGCGGCGCCAACAAAATCGGCACCACTTCCCGTGGTATCGGCCCGGCCTACGAGGACAAGATGGCCCGCCGAGGTCTGCGCATGGCCGACCTGCTCGATCCCGATCTCTTTCGCGAAAAAGCCGCTCGTGTTGTCGACGAAAAAAATCGCATCGCTCGCGGAGCCTATGGCGCAAAAATCGATTTCACCCACGAAGTCGAGGACACCCTGAAGCTCGCCGACAAAATTAAACGTTTCATTTGCGATACCGCCGAACTCACCAACCACGCTCTCGATGAAGGCAAGTCGGTCCTCTTTGAAGGCGCACAGGGCACCATGCTCGATATCGACCACGGCACCTATCCCTTCGTCACTTCTTCCAGCGCTACCTCCGGCGGCGCCAGCACCGGCATGGGTGTTCCTCCCACAAAAATCCGCCACGTCCTTGGAATTTCCAAGGCCTATACCACCCGCGTCGGCGGCGGCCCTTTCCCTACGGAAATGCCCGACCTAGAAGCCAAGGAAGTCCGCGAACGCGGCAAGGAATTCGGCGCCGTAACCGGCCGTCCGCGCCGCTGCGGCTGGCTCGATCTTGCCGAACTGCGTTACGCCAAGATGATTAACGGCATCGATTCGCTGGTCATCACCAAGCTGGACGTCTTCGACACTCAGCGCGAAATCAGTGTCTGCGTCGGGTACTCCTACAAAGGTTCTCCCGTTAACGAAATGCCCGCCTCCGCCGAAGAATACGACCGCGTCACCCCGGTCTACCAAACACTGCCCGGCTGGTGCGATAACACCTACGGTGCGCAAGATGCCGCCAAGCTTCCTAAAGCCGCCATCGACTATCTCCGCTTCATCTCCGACTTCCTCCAAGTCGAAATCGGCATGATCTCCACCGGCCCCGAACGCGACGCCACCATCGTCCAGCCCGGCACTCTCCTGGCCCGCTGGCTCTAGCCAATTTCTTGTAATGTCCAACTTGTAGGTCACCCTTCAGGGGTGAGGTCTTTGGTCGCATTTGTAGTGGGCGAACTTTAGGTCGGTTCTTCTTGATGTCATCCCGACCGGAGCACCAGTGCTGGGATCATGGCAAGATCTTCCCTCCATCTCGATCCTTGAATTGCATTGTCATCTCCAACGATCGGGACCTGCTTTTCCGTACCTAATTACCTTCTTACTCCCTTTCGCCGTCCTGCCCTGCGCTACAATATTCCACTTCATGCTCTCCTTCGAACAAGCCCGTCAACTTGTCATTACCAACACGCAGTCTCACCTAACTTCGCCTCCTACCTCGCTACTCCCCGTTTCCGACGCCCTAAGCCACATCCTCGCCCAAGAAATTCGTGCCGACCGCCAATATCCTCCCTTCAACCGCTCCACTCGTGATGGCTACGCCGTTCGCGCGCGCGAAGCCAAAAAAAATTCAGCCCTGCGCTGCATCGGCGAAATCAAGGCGGGCGACACCGTCTTCGCTGCTCTGGACCCCGGCACCTGCATCCAGATCATGACCGGCGCCGCCGTCCCACCCAGCGCCGACGCCGTGGTCATGATTGAGTGCACTCGCCGTTCCGGCGAGGCCGTCACCTTCGATCGCGACACTCAGCCTGGCCAAAATATCGTTCCGCAGGGAAGTGAAGCGCACGCGGGCGAGCTGATTCTCCACCCCGGCCTACGTCTCGGCTTCGCGGAACTTGCCATCGCCGCTCAGGTCGGCGCCTCCAATTTGCTTTGCTACCAAAAGCCCCTCGTCGCCATCCTCTCCACCGGCGACGAGGTTGTTCCCATCACCGAAACGCCCGGTCCCTTTCACATCCGCAATAGCAATAGCGTCTCCCTCGCCGCACAAGTCCGTCTTGCTGGCGGCCAACCCGTCCCTCTCGGCAACGCTCTCGATCGCGTCGATGACCTCAGCGCAAAAATTGAATTCGGCCTCCAACGCGACATCCTCGTCCTCTCCGGCGGCGTCTCCATGGGAAAGTACGATCTCGTCGAAACCGTCCTCAAATCCTTCGGCGCGGAATTCCTCTTTGACGCCGTCGCCATTCGTCCGGGCAAGCCCGCCGTCTTCGGACGCTGCCGCAACAAACTCGTCTTCGGCCTGCCCGGCAACCCCGTCTCCACCATGGTCACCTTTCAACTCTTCGTCGCCCCGGCCATCGATCTCCTTAGCGGCGCCCCCGCTCGCCCTCTTCTTCTCTTGAACGCCACTCTCTCGCAGGCGCTCCACGAAAAATCCGGCCTCACGCACTTCTTGCCGGCTCGCCTCGAATGGTCGGCCGCCTCTCCTCTGGTCCACGCCTTGTCCTGGCAAGGCTCCGGCGACATCGCCACCCTCAGCCGCGCCAACTGTTTCCTCGTCGTCCCCGCTGACCGCCACGACATTCCCGCGGGAGAGATCGTTTCCGTTCTCCCTCGTCCCGATGTACTCTAAAAGCCCTTTGGAGTGTCGTTTACCCTGAGCTTCTTTTGGCCAAGGGTCGCCGTTTTGCAAGGCTGCCCGCGCCAGGTGGGTGCCCCACACGCCGTCTTTGCGCGGGGTTGTGCTCTTCAGGGGACGGAGCTTTAGCTCCGACATCAAGTGCTTGGCTATCATTGGGCTTCAGCCCCTGAGGAAATGATTTTGGTATTTTCCGCAGCCTGTTTAGCCCGGCCGTAAGTGGGAGTTCGACCAACCCGGCTTTAGCCGCTGAAGGTTCTTTCGGTGCCCTTTCGGTCGCAAACGTACTAGACTCTGAGGCTCAATTGCCCAAGCTGTCTCACTACACCAAGCGCGGCGAAGTCCACATGGTCGACGTCTCTTGCAAATCCGTCACTTCTCGCACCGCCATCGCCCACGCCTTTGTCCGCATGTCTCCCCGTGTGGTCCGTGCCGTTCGCCGCCTCGAAAATCCCAAGGGCAATCCTTTGGAGGTCGCTCGCATCGCCGGCATCACCGCTGCCAAGCGCACTTCGGAGTGGATACCTCTTTGTCACCCCATCCCTCTCACTCACATTGATGTGACCCCGCGCCTGTGCAAAGATGGAGTAGAAATACTTTCCAAGGTGACGGCAACCGCGCAGACCGGTGTCGAAATGGAAGCGCTCGTCGCCGCCACTTGTGCCGCTCTCACGGTTTACGATATGTGCAAAGCCCTCGACAAATCGATGCAGATTGCCGACGTTCACCTGCTCCTTAAAACTGGAGGAAAGTCCGGTGAATTTCGTCGCGCGGCCTCCAAAAAATCGCGCGGAGCTCGCTCATGAGCGCCGCCGCCTCCAGCAAAACCGTCAAGCTTCTTCTCGCCGACGACAACCCTCTCATCCGCGATCTGGTATCCAAGGGCCTCGACCCCTTCTGTGAAATCATGATCTGCTCCGATGGCACCGACGCGATCCTCCGCGTCATCGACGACCTTCCCGACGTCATCCTCTGCGATTTCAAGATGCCCGGCCTCGATGGCCGCCAGCTTTTCGAAAAACTCCGCGGCCGCGAAGCCACCCGTCACATTCCTTTTCTCTTCATGGCCAGCCGTGCCGATATTGAAGAACGCCTTCGCCCGCTCGTCGACGGCGTCGAGGATTTCATCGCCAAGCCGTTTCTGCTGAAAGATCTTGTCCGCTCGGCAAAAAAAGTCATCGATCGCCTGCACCTCGAAAAACTTCAGAAGCGCGCCTCGCGCCCTGGCGTCATCCAGGGCCGCCTCGAAGAGATGAGCATGATCGACCTTATGCAATCCCTCGAAATGGGCCAGAAATCCTGCCGCTTGGTCGTCCAGAAGAGCGGAGAACAGGGCGAACTCTTCTTCGCCAACGGCCAGTGCCGCGACGCCAAAATTGGCAACCTCCACGGCGACGCCGCCGTCTACAAAGTGCTCCTCTGGACCGACGGCGAATTCGAAATCGATTTCAACGCCGCCAACGCTTCCGACCGCACCACCACCACCCGCAGCACCACCGGTCTCCTCATGGAAGCCATGCGCCTGATGGACGAATCCAATCGCGACGCCGTCAGCACCAACTAACCCTCGCAAACCTGTAGCTCACTCCTTCAGGTCTAGCTACACAGATGCTGCCACGTCTTTCGCGTTAGCTGTCATTTGTTCATTTCGAACGAAGTTTGCGGAGTGAGGATCTCTGCCCCATCGCACGCCTTTTGGGCGATGAATCCTTCATTTTTTTGTTTTTTCGCTGTGCTCTCTGTGAGCAACCTGTACCTATCGCACACACCCCATATCTCCCTGGCGCTTTTCCTTTCCTCCGCATATAAAATAATCCCCAGCTATGCGTGTCTCCGTCCTCACCATCAGTGATTCCGTCACCCGCGGTGAACGCGAAGATCTCTCCGGCCCCGCGCTCGTCAAACGCGTTCGCGAACTCGGCTGGGAAGTCACCTCCGCGCTCCGCTGTTCCGACGATCCTGCCGGCCTTCGCAGCCAACTTCGCGAACTCGCCGACTCTCGCCGCGTCGATCTCATCCTCACCACCGGCGGCACCGGCCTCGGCCCTCGCGACAATACTCCCGAAGCCACTCTGGACATCGCCGAGCGCACCGTTCCCGGCATCGCCGAGGAACTCCGCCGCAAAGGCGCCGAAAAAACGCCCGCCGCCATCCTCTCTCGTGGCGTCGCCGTCATCCGGCATCGCTCCCTCATCGTCAATCTTCCCGGCAGCTCCAAAGGCGCCGTCGAATCCCTGGACGCCGTGGCCCACCTTCTCCCCCACGCCATTGCTGTCCTTAACGGCGCCCGCCACGACTGATTGTCTCGCTATGATTCTTGGATTCCTAAGCCGCATTTTTTTGGGACAAGGCCTTCTTGCAAGCGCAGTCCTTCCCGGGTCAGCGGCTTCTCGCTGCACTCTTTAGGGGGTCAGGGCTGAAGCCTGACATTAATCCTGCAAACGCGAATTGGGCATCTCAGGAGGGCGCGACTTCAGTCGTGCCGAAGAGAGTTCCCATATGGGTTTTAGCCCCTGAGGGTCCTAATCCGTGACACCACGTGCCCTGCGGGGAAATCTTCTGCCGCTTCTGAAGACGCCCCACTTCGTTCCCCCAGCGGTGTCATCTTGTAATGCAGCCGCAATATCGTCAGTCCAACAAACGAAATCTTGTGATCCGTCCGCAACACTCCCTCCGGATCCACATACACCCGGAACAATTCGTGCAGCGTCGTAAAATTCCTCACTCGCCAATGTTTCGGCCCCGATTCCACCAGCCGGTAGAACCCCGATTTTCCAAACCCCGATCCCGACGAATCCAATTCAAACGAACCATCCGCACGCGACACCGGCCGCAAATACACGTTCGCACTTCCTCGGCACGGAAAGGTCACCTTCACGCACGGATTCTCTTCGTGTGGAATCCGAATCGTCGAATAAATCCCCGCGTAAATGACTCGCCCCGTGGACTTCATCCTCCGCAGCCAGCCCGTCGACACCACCCTCTGCGTCGCCGGCTCGTAGCGTTGCACAATCTCGCTCGTCATCCCTTTCGCCAGTTCCAGCGAAGAAATCGGAAAATTTAATTGATCCATCCGTCGGCTCAGAAACTCCACCAACAGCCACAGAAAGAAGCGCCCTACGAAGTAGTACACTTCGCTCCACACTTCCAGGTGATATTCTGCCGCATGTTCGTAAAAGTGCCGGATTCGCGAGTCCACCGCGCCGGGATCGAACATTGGTCCTCGCAGCGCTCCAAAATCCGGAATCAGCCCGGCTGTCTGGGGCATGCGAAGTTTCAACTGATCCTGGTCCGCTATCCTTTGATAGATTCCTGTGCCGATCAGCCCAGGCTCACCCAGAAAACACGTGGGCCACGGCGCGTCGCTGCGCCGAATCCTCCGCCCCGTCGTCCTCACCATCCACTCAATTCCCAATTCCAGCAGCGCCGCGAAGGCACCATGCAGCGCGCCACGCGGAGCCCGTTCGCCTTCTCGCACGCTATTCACCTGTTCTGGCTTTTGCATCATTGCTTTTCGTAATTATCGCATTCGCGCCGCGCAGTCTGTCAGTCGCGCTCGGCGCCTGGGCCCCGCTCATTACCACTCCGATACCTGAGCGCCGGAGATCCACCAGAAATTAGCCCAGTGCGTAAGCACTGGGTACCCATCGCATTAAGGACTCCAGCGCCGTAGGCGCGGCACCGGGGGTGTTCAACGCAAGGGTGCCCGACACGTCGGTTTTACGTGTGGAGTCTTTGATTTTTCCTGGTTCTGAACCGCGTTTCTTGCGGCGTGGAGTGGAGGGATCGCATCAAAATCTCACGGCGAGAGGATTCTCCGTCGTTCTCGTACCCAGCGCACTAGAAAGTCGGGCGCCGTAGGCGCGGCACGCCCACTGCACCCAATCAACGAGCGCCTCCGGACCCCACCACCGGCAAACCAATCCGCGACGCATGTCCCGCATCATGGTGAATCTTCAACGTCCCCACCTTCATCTCCGCCGAATAAATCTCCGACTCCCCAGTCTGTAAATTTCGCGAGAAATGTGGATAAAACGCGCCCGAGATCTGTACCCGAATTCGGTGTCCTTCCAAAAACGTATTGCTC
>Ga0210392_10000473_pt1 | contig 24776 bp, 22 predicted proteins | sample IncBWC30OmetaG_FD_161057 | JGI IMG/M metagenome (GOLD analysis project Ga0210392, IMG submission 161057) | Forest soil microbial communities from Barre Woods Harvard Forest LTER site, Petersham, Massachusetts, United States - Inc-BW-C-30-O ...
CCCGTCCGCCCCACCGGTCCCCACCCCACCCGTCCACCAGCGCCATGTACAGCACCGGCACGTTCCCAAGCGAATTGATCACCGAGTACCGCCCGGACCCGCTCTTTCCCGAGCTTCCCATAAATTCCAGGAACACCGCCGTAGCCATCGCATAACAGCTCCCCACGGTAAACAGATACAGCAACACCCCCACAAAATACGTTCCCGGCGCCAATGGCCCCAGCCACAGCACCGCCATCGCCGCGCAGTTCATCAGCGCCACCACCATGTATTTCACCGGGACCCGCATCCGTTTCCCCACCATCGCCGTCACCGCCGACCCCGCCGCTACCAGCAGTCCTCCCAGCAACCCGTTGATCCACGCCACGTTGTCCCCACTCACCCTGTACTGGATTGCCGCCCCCGTCAGCAGCCCCACCGCCGACCCGCTCGCCATTGGAAACGTCAGCAACGCGATATACGGAATCGCCTCCTTCCGAAAAAACGTCGCCTTGCACTCCATCCACACGCGATGCATCGTCTCCCCCAGACCGTGCGTCACGATCGTCTCCTGCTTCGGAGCCGCCAGCGCAAACAGCGCCGGAATCCCGATCATCCCCGCAGCCATCAGCCCCAGCATGTCCTGGCTCGTCCTCGCACTCATCCACACCAGTACCGACGCCGCCAGCGCCCCGAACCCCATCGATCCCGCCTGGTACGCACTCCCCGCCACCTGCTTGGCCCGCTCCGACCGCATCGCCCCCATCATCCCGCCGCAGCTCGACACCACCAGCTGCACGCAGCACGCGCTGATCAGCATCAGCACCATCGCACCCCGCCCCGACAGGTTCCGCTGATGAAACCCCGCCGCCATCAGCACCGCGGCCAGCAATCCCCCCAGCAATACCCACGTCCTTCGCCGCACAAAGAAATCCGTAATCGGACTCCACAGAAAATACAGACTCGTCGGCAGCGCCAGCAGAAAGATCATGTGCGACTGTCCGCCGCTCCCCACTCCCTGCCGGCTTAGAAGATATCCGAGCGCCCCACCCTGCACCACCCCATTCGCCAGCACCGCCGAAGGCGCAATCAGCAAGCCATAGATCCACGGCCGCTCACTTGCTTCCACACGCACAAGGCCCCCAGCGCCCGCCGTTGCGCCGACCTCTGCCCCAACCGCTTCCAGCTCGTTCATTGCTCAGAAAACTACCACATCCCGGCCAGCTCCCGCCGGGATCATTGACTCGACCGCCCCAACTCACTACGCTGAGCCAAATGGCTTCCGACGCAACCCTCAGAGATCTCCCCCCGGACTCGTCCGCTTCGTCCGATTCCCCCTCCGGACCTTCGACCCTCGCCGGTACCATTGCCCCCAAAACCCGACGCGACGCCGCCCTCGACGGCCTCCGCGGCCTCGCCATCCTCCTCGTCTTCATCTTCCACTACGGCGGCGGCCTCCAGTCCACCCAGCCTGCCCAGCGCCTCGCCGGCTACTTCACCCAGTTCAGCTGGTCCGGCGTCGTCCTCTTCTTCGCCCTCTCCGGCTTCCTCATCACCGGCAGCCTTTGGGAAACCAACCACACCGTGCACCGCCTGCGTAACTTCTACGTCCGCCGCGCCCTCCGCATCCTTCCCCTCTACATCGTTGCCCTGCTCGCGGTCGCCATCGCCGCCCTTCTCACCGGAGCCCACTTCACCCAGCTCCGCCCGCTGCTGGTCTTCGTCTTCTTCCTGCAGAACTTCCCCCACCTCTCCAGCTACGCCCTCAGTACCCCCTCCCCCCTCCCCCTCTACCACTTCTGGACCCTGGCCGTCGAAGAGCAGTTCTACCTCATCTGGCCGATCGTCCTGTTCCTCGCCCACAGCCGACGCCACGCCCTGCGCCTCAGCCTCTGGTTCTTTGGTATCTGTGCGTTCTTCCTCTTCTCCATCTACACCATGGCCCCCTTCGTCGGCGCCGTCACCCACCACCTCTACGACTACTTCCTGCTCACCCAGGGCGGCGCCATCGCCCTCGGCTGCGCCCTCTCCCTCGCCATGGGCAACCGCGCCAGCCCCATCGGCCGCAAGCCCGGCACCCACCGCCTCATCCGCAAGTACGCCCAGCCCGCCTTCTTCATCGGACTCGCCATCTATCTCTTGGCCGGCATCGCCTGCGGAACGTTTTATATCACCTACCCGGTCCAGTTCTGGCTCGGCCTCCCCGCCCTCAGCATCGCCGCCGCCGCCGCCATCCCCCTGGTTCTCCGCACCGGCCTTCCCCGCAAAATCTTCTCCTGGGGGCCCCTCGGCTGGCTCGGCCGCATCAGCTACGGCTTCTACGTCTTCCACATCCTCCTCGAGCCCCTCTACGACCGCCTTGGTGCCAATATCAGCCACACCAACGCCGGCGACTACTATCACATCGTCCGTGCCATCGTTGCCTTCCTCCTCACCTGCGTCATCTCCTGGCTCTCGTTCAACCTCTTCGAGATGCCCATCCTCTCCCTCAAGCGCTTCTTCCCCGTCAACGCCTCCCTCCCCTGGGGTGAGCCCATCGCCGACACGCATCGCGCCCGCCACAAATCCTCCCGTTCCAAAGGAGCCCACGCAAACGAATAGCATCCCTTCCCCCCTCCGCACATCCAACCCTTGTCTATATCTCTGAGACGACAGCATTCCAGGGACGATCCCCCGGGCCCCCCTGAAACGCACGCCGCCTCACCCACCTCTTCCCCGAGAGTCGAGATCGCCCGTATGGCCGCAGCCGCTCCTTCCGCGCCGCCTTCCGCGCCTCAAATCGCGCCTCAAGCCGCCGCCCCCACCGCCCCCGCGTCCGACGCCACCCATGAGCTGACCCACGGCGTCAATCCCTGGTGGATCGCCGCCGCCGTCATGCTCGCCACCTTCATGGAGGTCCTCGACACCTCCATCGCCTCCGTCGCCCTCCCCTACATCGCCGGTTCCCTCTCCGCCACCAACGACGAAGCCACCTGGGTCCTCACCAGCTACCTCGTCTCGAACGCCATCATCCTGCCCGCCTCCAACTGGTTCTCTCTCCGCTTCGGCCGCAAGCGCTTCCTCATGGTCTGCGTTGCCATCTTCACGGTGGCCAGCTTCGCCTGCGGTGCCGCTCCCTCGCTCGGCCTGCTTCTCCTCTTTCGAGTCATCCAGGGAGCCGGCGGCGGAGCCCTCCAGCCCATCTCCCAGGCCGTCCTGCTCGAAAGCTTTCCCCCCGCCAAGCGCGGCGCCGCCATGGCCGTCTTCGCCCTCGGCGTCGTCGTCGCCCCCGTCCTCGGCCCCACCCTCGGCGGCTGGCTCACCGACACCTACTCCTGGCGCTACGCCTTCTACATCAACATCCCCATCGGTGTCCTTGCGCTGTTCATGATCAACAAGTACATCCACGATCCCAGCTACATCAAGAACGCCAAGGTCTCCCGCTTCGACAACATCGGCTTCGGCTCTCTCATCGTCTGGGTAGGCTGCCTCCAGATCATCCTCGACAAGGGCCAGGAAGTCGATTGGTTCGGCGCCACCTGGCTGCGCTGGACCTTCGTCGCCATGATCGTCGCGCTCGCCATCTTCATCTACCAGTCCTTCTGGGGCAAGCAGCCGCTGGTCAACCTCCGCGTGCTCAAGAACCGCAACTTCCTCGTCGGCTCGACCCTCATCTTCCTCTTCGGCATCGCCATCTACTCCACCGTCGTCGTCCTGCCGCTCTTCTACCAGGAACTCCTCGGCTACACGGCCTTCACCGCCGGCCTGGTCGTAGCTCCGCGCGGTCTCGGCGCCATCTGCGGCATGCCCGTCATCGGCTATCTCTCCAACAAGGTCGACCCGCGTTACCTCCTCACCTTCGGCTTCGGCATCTTCGGCCTCACCACCCTCTACTTCGGCTCCATCACCCTGGGCATCTCGCCCAACACCCTCTTCCTCCCCATCCTGATCACCGGCTTCGGCCTCAGCTTCGTCTTCGTGCCCATCTCGACCGCCGCGTACGGCACGCTCACCAACGAGCAGATGGGCAACGCCAGCGGCGTCTTCAACCTCCTGCGCAACGTAGGCGGCTCCATCGGCATCTCCATCGCCACCACCCTGCTCACCCGCCGCACCGACGTCCACCAGAACGAGCTCACCAACTTCATGCCCCAATCCGGCCTCGCCTACGAAAACGCCGTCGACGCCGCCAAAGGTTTTCTCAACAACCACGTCGGCAAGGCCAACTCCCTCTACGCCGCCAAGACCAACCTCTATCAGCAGCTAGGCCAGCAGTCCGCCTACTGGGCCTTCATCGACGTCTTCCGCTGGCTCTCCCTCCTCAGCGTCTTCTGCATCATCTTCGTCTGGTTCTTCAAGAAAGTAAAAGCCGGCAAGCCCCCCGCCGGCGTCCACTAATCTCCCTATCGGCCCTGCCCTTATTTTTGGATGTCATCCCGTAGGGATCTGCTTTGGCCTGTGCTCTTGCCTCTGCCTGTGCTCTTGCCTCTGCCGTTGCTTTTGCCTCTGCATTTCTGGCTGTCATCCCGCAGGGATCTGCTGTTGTCTTTGCGCTCGACCGTTCTCCGCCGTCATCCTCTGGCCTCTAAGCCATCGGCAGCAGAAGCCACCGCTCTCAAACCCCCGCCGTCCGCGCAGGACCAAACCGCCCGCGATACGCCCACAACCCCAGCCCCGGGTTCGACACATAAAAAATCTCCTCCCCCTCCACCACATTCCACCCATCCTTCAACACCGCCGGATCATACTTCGCCGAATACTTCGCCAGATCCCCATACTCATACCCCACGCCCTCAATCTCCGCGCGCGTCAGCTCCCCCGGGCAATACCGAATCGCAAACCGACCCTCGCTCGACCCATGAATCAAGTGCGCCGCCGCACTCAAATTCGCCGCCAACTCCGCATCCGTCTTCACCGCCTCTAACGTAGCCGGCGTCCCGCAATACCCATACCGCCGAATCAGCTCATCAATCTTCCGATCCTCCCCAAACTCCCGAACCCCCGGAGCCAGCACAATCAACTCCGCCCCATCCGCCAGCGCCATCCGCGTCCGGTATACGCTCTTATTCCCCAGCCACGTCGAGTGAAACTCATCCGGATCAAGAAACACCACCGCCTTCTTAATCTCCCGATCCATCATCAGAAAATTGCATTCCAAACTAAGCGCAGCCGCCCTCTCAAAACACTCGTTATCATCCCCGATAAACAACCCCCGCATCACCAACTCACCGGCAGCATTCTTATTCACCACCGTCTGCACATAAACAATCTGCGGCAGCAACCCGCCAAAATGCTCACTCGCATAATTCAACACCCTCCGCACCGGAGTATCCGCACGACCCATCATGCGTTCCATCCCATACACCGCCCCCAGAAAATGCGAGCGATGAATCCCCATCACCCCACCCGTCCCAATAAAAATATTCTTCGACCCATTGGCCATCCCCACCACCTCATGCGGCACCACCTGCCCAATGGACAAGATCAAATCATGCCCACCATCCCGCAGCAATTTATTCACCTGCGCCGGCCACGAGTACTCCACCATCCCCTCGCTCACCTCGCGGACAAACTCCCCCGGCACCTCGCCCAGCGTCACAATATCCCTCCGCCAGTCATGCACCCGAAACAACTCCCGCGGCGTCTCTCCAAACATCGTCGCAATCTGCGCATCGCTCATCGGAGTATGCGTCCCCAGCGCCGGCAACACATCCACCAGCGCAGCGCCATAGAACTCCCAGGCCATCTCCGTAAGCTCCCCAGCCTTCGAATGAAACCGCGTAAAATCCGGCGGCACCACCACCACCCTCTTCCTCTCCCCCAGCTTCCCCAGCGCCTCATTCAACCCCGCGCGAATCTCCTCCGCGCTCATCTCCATCTCCGCCGAACCCGCCGCAAAAAATAAGCTCATAGACCGATCATTTTATGCCAGCCCTAGCGCAACGCTCCTATAATCCTCACCATGAAGCGAAGCCTTCGTCTCTCCGCCGCCCAACTCGCTGCCCTCAGCCTCCTCGGCGGCCTCATCGGTTCCAGTGCCTTCCTCCTCCTGATCTCCCCGCTTGTCGGCGGAGGTCAACACCCTTCCGACCTCTGGTGGGCTTTCGTTATCGCGGCCTGCCTAATGCTTGCCGGCTTCTCTATCGCCTATCTCGCCGCTTCCAATCTGGAGAGCGGCATCGCCACCGAGCGGTGGCCCGAAAATGAAATCAACGATGTTCGTGCTCGGCTCCTGTCGCCTCTCACCACCGTTCTCGCCCTCGCTCTCTTCGCTGCATACCTAGTGTTGGCATTTTTCAACCACCGATATCGCATCGTGTGGTTTCCCCCATTCATCCTTCTCCAGACGCTGGCCTTTCTCCGCTCGTCTGTGGGTCTCAGGTCCACACCCCCCCACGAGTCTAAGTGGAGCCAGCTCTCGCCCATTCGCTCTGAGCATTGGGGCCAGCACTAAACCACTCCGCCACCTCCACGCGCATCACATAAAATGACACCAGCAGCCAACGCACTAGAGTAGAGGAAGTTCCCCCTTGCCCGAAACCACCCCCGCCCTCCGCCTAACCACCCCCGACTTCCACGCCCGCGTCCACAGCCTAAGCCCCACCATCGCCGTATTCGACTGCGACGGCACTCTCTGGTCCGGCGACGCCGGCTCCGCCTTCATGCACTGGTCCATCGACACCCAGCTCATCTCCCCCTCGCAAATCGCCTGGCTCAACCAACGCTACGACGGCTACAAGCGCGGCACCGTCTCCGAGTACGACATCTGCGGCGACATGACCCAGGTCTACCGCGGCCTCCCCGTTGAAACCCTCCGCTCCGCCGCCGCCCACTTCTTCGCAGACTACATCGAGCCCAACATCTTCCCCGAGCTCGCCGTCCTCATCGCCGAACTCCGAGAGAGGGGCTGCGACATCTGGGCCGTCAGCTCCACCAACAACTGGGTCATCGAAGAAGGCGTCCGCCGCTTCAACATCCCCGCCAACCACGTCCTCTCTGCCCGCGTCGAGATCGCCGACGGCCTCATCACCGACAACCTCCTCCACGTTCCCACCGACGAAGACAAAGTCGTCGCCCTCCGTCGCGTCGGCATCACCGCGCCCGACGCCGTCTTCGGCAACTCCATCCACGACGCCGCCATGCTCTCCATCGCCCGCACCCAAAACGGCACCAAGGGCGCCTTCCCCGTAAACCCCTCTACCGGCCTCCTCGCCCGCGCCGCCGCCGAAGCCTGGCCCGTCTACTACCCCGCCTCCGTCACCCCCTGAATCATTGACCGCAGGAAGCCGCCGCTCCCTCCGCGTAAACCATTGCACCCCCACTCACGTCTACACTGTTGTAGAGACGTGAAAGACTCCATCCGCAAGCTCGATGAACCCCGACCCTCTCCTGCCGCCAGACCTCTGCGACGCGTCGTAGCCGCGCTGATCCTCCGCGGCGAAGGCCCTGCCCGCGAAATCTTCATCTGCCAGCGCCGCGCCGGCCAGCCCATGGGCCTCAAGTGGGAGTTCCCCGGCGGCAAGATCGAGCCCGACGAAACCTCCGTCGAAGCCCTCGCCCGCGAGTTGGACGAAGAGCTCGCCATCCGCGCCACCATTGGCCCCCGCATCACCACCATCCGCCACACCTACCGCAACGGCGGCGCCATCGAAATCGAATTCTTCCTCGTCCGCGATTTCCAGGGCGAACCCGTCAATCGCATCTTCGAGCAGATGCTCTGGAGCCCCTTCTCCCGCCTCCCCGACTACGACTTCCTCTCCGCCGACCTGAACCTCATCCGCGACCTCGCCGACGGCAAACTCCTCTAAAGAGTTGTCAGTTATCCGTTCTCAGTTCCTTATTGTTCCTGGCGCAGCGAATCGTCACGGCTGTACCACAGCTTCCAACTGACAACTGAGAACGGACAACGGACAACTAGCTCTTGCCCGCAGCCACCGCATGCAGCTGCTGCCACACCATCACCACCGTCAACCCAATCACAATCACCGTAGTCGCCCACGCCACTACATTGAACCAGTGCGAGTTCGTGTGCCGCCCCATCAGCGCCTTGTTGTTCACCAGCTTCAGCATGAAATACAGCACGAACGGCAGCAGCACCCCATTCAACACCTGCGACAGAATCGTCATCGTCACCAGCGGAAAATTCGGGATCAGCACCACCGCCGCGCCCGCCACAATCAGCAAGGTATATAGCCAGTAGAAGAACGGTGCCTGGCTGAACTTCTTATCCACCCCACTCTCAAATCCCAACCCTTCGCACACGCTGTACGCGGTCGAAATCGGCAGCACACTCGCCGCAAAGAACGACGCGTTGAACAGCCCTGCTGCAAACAGAATGTACGCAAAGTCCCCCGCCAGCGGCCGCATCGCCGCCGCCGCATCCGACGGCACATTGATATTCCGCATCCCATGCGTCCACAGCGTAGCCGCGCAGGCCACAATAATGAACCACGCCACAATATCGGTGAAGAACGACCCCACAATCACATCCAGCCGCGACGCCTTGTACTGCTTGATCGAAACGCCTTTCTCCACAATCGACGACTGCAGATAAAACTGCATCCACGGCGTAATCGTCGTCCCAATCACGCCGATCACCATGTACACATAGTTGTGGTCGCTCCACACCGCGCGTCCCGGAATCTTTACAGTCTCCACCAGAGCCGTATGCCAGTCCGGTTGCGCCAACACCCCGGCGATGATGTAGCAGATGTAAAACAAGCTCGCCACCAGGAAGATCTTCTCCACGCTCTTGTAGTTTCCCTTGACCACCAGCGCCCAAACCGCCACCGCGCAGATCGGCACGCTAATGTACTTGCTCACCCCAAACAACTGCACCGACCCCGCAATCCCCGAGAACTCCGCAATCACGTTCCCAAAATTAACGATGACCAGTAGCACCATCAGGAAGAACGTCATCCGCAGCCCGAACTCTTCGCGGATCAGATCGCTCAGGCCCTTGCCCGTCACCACGCCCATGCGCGCGCACATCTCCTGCACCACGATCAGCGCCAGCGTAATCGGCAGCATCGTCCACAGCAGGTGATACCCATACTGCGCACCCGCCTGCGAGTACGTAAGAATCCCGCCCGCATCGTTGTCCACGTTAGCCGTAATGAACCCCGGCCCCAGCACCGCAAAAAACATGATGATGCTGACCTTGTACCGCTTCAAGAAACTCAAGCCCGCACCGCCACCCTCGAAATCGCGTCGCCCTCACCCCAGCCACAACTCCGGGTGCCCCAGGTCTCGCTTCTGAGACCTGGGTTCGCACGATGTTCGCGCACCCAACAGACTCTCTCCCCACCAACACGTGCCCCCACCGCGGCAACAAACAAATGTGTGTTTTGCATATTGCCTCCTCGGCTCGTTCTAGACTAACCCGGCTGCAGCCTCAATTGGCTACCCCTTCGAAAGCCGTAGCAAACTTTGATAGGAACACCTCGGACCCGACCCTGAATCTCCAGTCAGCCGCGCGAAGCCTCTCGCCGTCCGCGCAGGACCTCCACAATCTTCGCCACCTGCGCGTCATTCGAGTACCCATCCCGCACCGCCCGCGCCCTCCCCGCCTTCGCAATCCGATCCCGCGCCGCCTCATCCGGCAGATACCTCCGGATCTTCTCCGCGCACTCCTCAAACCCCGTAAAAAACACCGCCTCTTCCCCCTCCACAAACCGCGCCTCATGCCCCGCCGACCGCTCCGCCAGCAGAAATCCCCCGCACGCCGCAATCTCAAAGCTCTTGTGCACAAACTCATCCTGGTTCGAGTGCGTAATAAAACTCAAATTAATCTTCGACCGCCAAACCGCCTCGCGATAATCCTTCCCATACAACTCCGTCCCCGTATACAAAGCCTTCGCCGCCTCCGGATCCAGCCTCTCCCTCCACATCCGATCCCCCGAGATCACCACCGGAAACCCGCACTCCCTCCACAGCCGCGTCAGAAACGCCGGCCGGTCATCATACGACGTCCCAATAAAACTCACCCCCCGATCCCTGTCCCGATCCGTCCACTCCCCCTCCACCGGAAAGTGAATCGTCGGCTCATACGCGGTCTGAATCTTGATTACATCCCGAGCCCCGCGCTCCATATAATCCGCAATATTCTTATCCCGCTGCACCACGTGCAAATCGAAGTGTGGAATGTCCTTCATATACAGCCGCCACCCGGGATCCCTGCGCGGCCCAAACGCGTTATCGATCATGTAGCTGACGGTCTTCACCCCCATCGCCCTGAGCCGGTCAAGAGTCTTTGGTGTGAGCCCCAACAACTTATCCGCCCAGAAAACATCCGGCTTCTCCCGCTCCGCCGCCGCCAGAATATCCCGATTCAGCCGCGCCACCCACGGCCCCACCTGCGCCCGATACACGACCTTCCGCAGCAGCTCCCCCTGCGGCTGATATGGCAAACAATCCAGCGCCACCACCGTATGCCCCAACCGCTCCAGCGCCCACATCCGATACAGCGCCGAATCATTAGGCGACAGCTGCCCCACATACAAAATCTTCACCGCAGAAACTCCGTTCTCAGTTCTCAGCTCTCAGTTGTTAGTTGTTAGTTGTTAGTTCTCAATTGAAGGTTCGAAGTTACTACCGCCCGCCGCGTCGACTCATCCGTGTTCACCACTGCTGACCCAACTGAGAACTGACAACTAAGAACTGACAACTCTTTACCCTTCCCGCAGCTGCGCAATCACCTGTTCCGCGTGGATCGCCCCCGCCACCCGTCCATGCTGATCCACCACCGGCAGCGACCGCAGATTGTACTTGTCGAACAGCTCCGCTACCTCGCCCGCGCTGGCATCCAGCCCGCACCGCACGTTATGTCCCTCGCTCAGCACCGCCAGCGTCGTCTCCGCAGTCGACAGCACCAGCCGCGGCAGCATCACCACCCCCGCCAGCTTCTCGTGCTCGTCCAGCAGATAAATCTCCGTAATCGTATCCGGATCGCCCTCAAACTCCCGCAACGCCTCGATCGCGTCCGCCACCGTCACCCCCATCGGCACGCTCACATAGTCGGTCGTCATTCTCCCGGCAGCCGAGTCAGCCGAGAACTCCAGCAGCTCCTCCACCTCGTGCCGCTCCTCCGGCTCCATCTCCTCCAGAATCGCCTCGGACTCTTCGTCGCTCATCTCGGCCAGCACGTCGGCCGCCGCGCCCGGATCCATCTCTTCCAGAATGTCTGCCGCCCGCTCCGAATCAAGCCCCTGCAGCAGCGCCTTCTGCATCTTTGGATCGACTTCCTCCAGCGTCTCCGCCGCCGTCTCCTCCGGCAGACTCGAGAACACCGCCTCCCGCTCACCCGGCGCCAAATCTTCAAGAATGTCCGCAATATCCGAAGGATGCAGCTTCGACAGCCGCTCCTGCCCAATCTTCAACCGCACCCGCCGCGCCGGATCGCGCTCAATTAAATCCACGCATGCCCACGGAATCACCCGCGGCTTCAACCGCTCCGTAAACCCATCCACCATCGCCACCGGAAGTCCTTTGAACAGCCGCCGCATCGCGCCGCGGTTGCCCACTTCCACTTCCTCAATCCGCAGTCCCGACGTCTCGCCTTCCTTCGCACCCGGCTCCCACGCCAGGTTCACATCATTCACCCGCACCACCTTGCGCCCATCCACATCGATAATCTGCTGATCCAGCAAGTCATAATCCAGAAGCAGATAATCGTGGTGCTCCTTGTACGGCACCGGCTTGGCCTTCGCCCTCAACTCCGCCTCATTCGACACCGGCAGCACCAAATCCACCACCGGCAGCAACACCTTCTTGGCCTTCTTTCCCCCAGCCGGCCGCAGAATCAGCGCCGCCACATGCGCCTGGTCCTTGGACACGTCCACCGCCAGATCCTTCACCTGTCCACAGACCTTCCCATCCGGCCCCAGCACACTCCGCCCCAATAGCGCAGACGCGCTAGTAGCCACCATCGCCGGAATGAGCTGCAATTCAGACATCGCTACCCCTAAACTAACCCATTGGATGCCAAGAAGTCGTTGCCGCTATTTGTTCCCCGCAATTCATCCGGCGCATGTCTCCATCCGCCCACTCACCGAAAAGCCCGCACCCGCCGTTGCCGTTGCTTTTCTTTGTGTCATTCCCTCTGGGATCTGCTTCTATCCGGTTTCCTGCATCCGCCGCAGGTGCGCATTCCTGATTCTCAAAAACGGAACTATCATCAACCCCAGGTTGAAAGGAGATGCACCGAAGAGACCTGACGCAACCGCCAAAGACTCACCTCTTGCGTCCCATATCCCCATCCCAAACCCACTGCCAGCACCCAGCGCTAGCATCGAATTGAAAAACCCAAACCTACCCCTATTCTCGAGTTCCGCCTTCGCAAGTATCTGTTCTCTTTCGGCGTGATCCGTAACAGACCCCCTCCGATACAAAACGAGTGCCGCAACCACCGTTCCCAGCCAAATCGTCCCGTAAATCAGCTTCTGCCATTCGAGACCCATCCCGGACATGAACAAAACTCGCGAGACGGCGAAGGCCACTACCGTGAAGCCACCCCACAACTGAACGAACCGCTGTCTGAACGCCCTCTCCGTCATCCGCGAATTATTCCACAAAAGCAAAACGGCGAAGCCCGAAAGCCCCGCCGTCCGCCTTCACTACTCACTACTCACTACACACTAACCGGCTCCAGCACCGTCGCAAACTTCTTCCCCGCCCTTGCCTTGTACGCATCCTTATGGAACGCATACCCCGCAATCAGCGGAACCGCAATCGTGGCCTCGGCAAACACCATCTGCTCATACGTCAAATCCACCTTGCCCCAGCTCGAAGCCTCCTTCAGCGTAGACCCCGACAGCGCACCATCGCGCGCATCCGCAACCGTAATCTGGATCGCGTACTTGTGCATCGACGCATCCACACCCAGCACATCAGCCGCCACCACAATATCCTGCGCAAAGTTCTTCGGAACGCCGCCGCCAATCATCAGCAGCCCGGTCGTCGGATTCGCCATCTTCAACTGCGTCAGCTCGTAGAAATCCTTAGCCGAATCAATCGACACGACAGCCTTCCCGCGCCGCTCATGCTGATGCGCCACCAAACCAAACCCCGCCGAGCAATCCGAGAACGCCGGGCAGAAGATCGGCACGTCCTTCTCATAACAAGCCAGCACAATCGAGTCATGCTCGCCATCCTTCGGCGTCCGCTTGTGGTCGACCAAATACTTGCCCATCGCCTGGATGAACTCCCGCGAAGAATAAGCCCGCGGCTCCAACGAATCCGTAATCTGCTTCATCGTGTCATCACAAATCCGCAGCTCATCTTCATCGATGAACGTGTCATAAATCCGATCGATCGCCAGCTCGCGCAACGTGGCATCGCCCGCGCCATACTTGTACTCATCGCCGGCAATATAGTGCCGATAACCCAGCGCCTCAAAGAAATCCTGGTCCACAATATTCGCGCCCGTCGACACAATCGCGTCCACCATATTGTTCCGCACCAAGTCCACAATCACCTTCTGCAACCCAGCCGAAATCAGCGACCCCGCCAGGCACAGAATCACGCCGCACTCCGTATCGCGCAGCATCATCTCGTAAATCTTCGCCGCCCGCGCCAGGTCGCGCGAGCTATACGCCATCGAACTCATGGCATCCACCAGCGCCACCACGTTGTGCTGCTTGATGTCGATGTGCTGAATCTGGTCGTTGAGGAGTTCTTTTTTGGTTGTCATATTCCTTCTAGAATATCGCGTCTCCCCTACTCCGACGCGCCGATTCTATTAATTTCCGTTTCGCGGTCGCCACCCTACCCCAGCACAAACCGCCCCCGCCGAATCGCCACCCACGCTGCCACCACAAACAAAACCAGCGCCGCCAGCTTCGCCACGTTCGTAATCGGCTCAGTCCCCTTCGGCGCCAACTCGTGCAGCGGCGCAATCTTCATGAACGACTGCACAATCAGCACCAGCACATTGAAAAATTCCGCAATCGTCGCCGTAACGATATACGTCTTCGCCCACTTCTTCTTCCACGCCAGCACCGCCACCGCCAGCACCACCAGCGAAATCGCTCCCACCACGATCCCCGGCGTAACCCCATGGAACGGGAAGAAAAATCCCGTCACGCTGGTCAAAATCGTCATCACCAGGAAGACCGCATTCCACCCCGGCAGCCGCGCCCCGGTTAAAAATCCATACACCACCACCAGCCCGGCCGCAATCCCGATCAGGCTGATCGCTACATGAATCAAGGTAAGCGTAGACATGACGGCATCCTTCCGCAAGCAAGAGTTTTCTGCGAAGAGCCTGGCCCGAAGTCATGTCTATCCTACAACGCCCTACTTCAAAAATCCCTCCACCGCCGCATCGAACTTCGCCGGCTGGTCATACATAATGAAGTGCCGCGACCCATCCACCCGCACCAGCGTCACATGCGGCATCGGCGCGTACCCTGCCTTCATCGCCGCCTCAAACGCCGCCGGGTCCGGCTGCTGCTGCATCGTCGAGTCATACTCATACAGCACCAGCGTCGGCGTCTGAATCTTTGCCACATCCTCGCGCAGATCTGTCAGCAAATCCTCCACCATCGCCTCCACCACCACCGCGCGATCGCTGGCCCCAGAGCTCGCCGCCACCAGCTTCTGCCCCGCCGGATCCTTCACCATCTGCGCCGCAATCATCGTCTGCATCCCCGCATACTGGTCCGCCGGAATCGCCAGCATCTGCTGCTTCATCTGCTCCGCGTAAGGCTTCGTCGCTTCCACCGTCGCGTTCGGATTGAACAGCACCGCATAAAACGGCAGCGTATCCACGATCACCATCTTCCGCACGTCCCCCGGATATTTATCCGCCAGCATCAAGGCCAGCAGCCCGCCCAGCGAATGTCCCACCACCACCGGATGCATCCCCGCCGCCGCAATATATCCATGCAGCTCGTCCACCATTCCCGCCAACATTGGCCCCGTGGCATTCACACCCGCCGGCGCGCCAGCAAACCCATCCACCTGCACCAGGTGCAGCCGATAGTTCGGCGCGAGCAGTTTCGCCTCCCCATCCCAAACCGCCCGCGAGCTCGACAGCCCCGGGATCAGCACCACATCCGGCTTCCCCACCGTCCCGGCATCGACCACCGTAAACCGCGTCGGCCCCGCGGTGAGGGAACCTGCCTTCGCCGCCGGCTCCTGCGCATGCGCCGTCAACGGCTTCACCAGCAGCATCACACCGGCCAACACCAGCGCCACCGTCGCCAACCACTGCATCACCTTCATCGCTCGCTCCATCGCCGTCTCCTCTAAACCTTCCGCGCCCGAAACCCAATCCACTGCGCCGCTGCTGCCGTTGCTCTTACTTTTCTGGCTGTCATCCCGCAGGGCTCGGCCGTTGCCGTTGCCTTTTTTCCTGTCATTCCCCCGGGGAATCTGCTTCTGCGATTGCCGGGCCGCCCAATCTCCACTTCCGCGCGACCAGCGTCTCGTCTATCTCATCCTCGTTCTCACACCCAGCCACTCCCAGTGCCATGCATCAGCAATCCCGCATGACACTTGTCATCCCGCATCAAGCCCGGCAACTCCCGCGCCCGCTCAGCACGAACCCCGCAGCCACCATCAGGATCAGCGCGACCCGCACCGCCAAACCATAGCCAATCAGCTGCGAGTGCCTTCCCCAAGGCATCGCCAGCAGCGCAAGGATCGAGTAGTAAAGAACATTCTGAGCAATCGTCTTCGGTCTAATATTCAGTTTCATTTCATTTCCTCTCACCTGCGGGGTGATGTTGCGTTAGATGGAACGAAGAGTCGCCTCTGCAAGTACGTTCGACTCACCACGAATTACGCATTCTCTACGCTTGGCTCTCGACTCTCTGCCTTCACTCCCCATCCAGAAACATGGTGTCGATCTTCCTTCCAAACAGCCGCGACAGCTTGAACGCCAGCGGCAGCGACGGATCATACTTCCCCGTCTCAATCGCATTCACGCTCTGCCGCGACACCTCCAGCTTCTCCGCCAGGTCCGCCTGCGACCACCCTCTCTCCGCCCTCAGCTCCCGTATCCGGTTACGCATCGTCTTTCACCCGATTGCCCATCGTCTGCACCGTCTGCGCCAACCCGAACACCAGGAAGAACACGATCCAGCTGGTGAAGACCGGAAGCGCCCCCGCCCCGCTGATCGATCGCAGAAAGTCATTCACCACCAGCATCGCCAGCAGCGCCGCCGTTCCCACCAGCAGCGATCGCATCGTGATCAGCCGTATGTACTCGTCCTTCTCTTCCTGCAGATACACGCCCAGCGCGCCCATCATCGCCAACATCGGCACCGCCGGCACCACTGCAATCGTGTACAGCAGCCAGCCATGCGGATGCGTATGCTTCACGATCCATACCGCCGCCACCAACACCAACACATACAGCGACATCGTTACCATCACCCGCCGCTGATACTGCTTGCCCGCAGGCGTACTTGTTCCACAAAGAATCATCGCGCTCCCTCTCTTCCCATAAACCCATCCGCATCCGCCGGCACCCGGTTCGCCACCTTGTACGTCACCTTCGCCGCCAGCATCGCTACAAAGAACATCCCCAGCTCTACCCCCGCCGGCCAGTTACCCTTCCATCCCAGTAACTGCAGCAACCCGTGGAAGCACACCGACGTCATCACCGCCGCCGTTCCCCACAACAAGCACCGCACCACCAGCAGCCGATGAAACTCATCGACCTCTTCCCCGAGGTAACGCGCCATGACCCAAATCAGTCCCACCACAGGAAGCGTCGTCAGCGCCGCGGGTACCCACAGCATCGGCCCCTCCAGCTTCGCGCGATCGACCCACAAATATGCGACCGCCCACAACACCTCATACGCCACCAGCGCCACGGCTCCGCGCCGGATCAAACTCTTCTTCGCCGAGTTCATCTTCTTCCAGTTCCAGGCCATCTCAACTTCCTCCTCCGAGCCGCCAGCACCCGATGTCAAACTTGATCGATGTAAAGCACGCTTTACATGTCAAGCAAACTTTACGACAAGTTTCCTTTACATGTCAAGTCTCCTTTACAAAAATTTGAAAAATGTAAAGCACGCTTGTCAAAACGTCTCAAATCGACCCCCGAATTGCGTCCCGAAACCGGGCTAAAGCATGCGATTTGTAACCCGAAACCCACCTAAACCCGCACGAATTGATAGGCTATTACTCACCATGAACGTCAACTTCGCCGAACGCGCGCACAACCACAACTGGAAGCTGGACCCCATCGTGCGCTCGCTCCTCGACACCGACTTCTACAAGCTCCTCATGCTCCAGTTCATCTGGAGAAACTTCCCTAACACCCATGTTACCAGCGAGATACACAACCGCACCACCCAGATCCGCCTGGCCGACCGGATCTCCGCAGCAGCCCTCCGCGAGCAGCTCGACCACGTCCGCACCCTCCGGCTCCGCCGCAGCGAACTCGTCTGGCTCGCAGGCAACACATTCTACGGGGTTAAGCAGATCTTCCACCCCGACTTCCTGGCCTGGATCGAGCGCGATTTCCGCCTCTCCGACTACGAGATCACCGAGCTCGACGGCCAGCTAAGTATCCGCTTTTCAGGCCTTTGGACCGAAGTCACCATGTGGGAGGTCTACTCCCTCGCCATCGTCAGCGAGATGAAAACCCGAGCCGCCCTCGCCACCCTTAACGAGCTCGAACTCGACGTCCTCTACGCCCGCGCTAAGACCCGCCTTTGGAACAAGATAGAGCTCCTCCGCAACGTCGAAGGCCTCCGCCTCTCCGACTTCGGAACCCGCCGCCGCCACAGCTTCCTATGGCAGGAGTACTGCGTCCAGGCCCTCGCCACCGCCCTCAATACCACTCATTCTGAAAGGTTTAGCGGAACCTCCAACACCGCCCTCGCCTACAAGCACGACCTCGAAGCCATCGGCACCAACGCCCACGAGCTCCCCATGGCCATGGCCGCCCTGGCCTCCCAGGGTACCGACGACGACCTCCGATCTTCTCAATACAAAGTACTTGAGCTCTGGCGCCGCTCCTATGACAACGAGCTCCTCATCATGCTCCCCGACACCTTCGGCACCTCGCAGTTCCTGGCCAACGCCCCCGACTGGACCGCAAAGTGGACAGGCGAACGTGTTGATTCCAAAGATCCTTTCGTAGCCGGCGACGAGTACATCGCCTGGCTCGAATCCCGCAACGAAGACCCCCGCACCAAGCGCCTCATCGCCTCCGACGGCCTCGACGCCTCCACCATCGTCCAGCTGCACGCCTATTTCGACCAGCGCATCCGCTTCTCCGCCGGCTGGGGCACCTTATTAACCAATGACTTCCGCGGCTGCCACCCCCGCAACGAAGACACCTTCGAGCCCATCTCGCTGGTCTGCAAACTAACCAGCGCCGACGGCATCCCCACCGTCAAACTAAGCGATAACCCCAGCAAATCCACCGGTCCCGCCGACCTGATCGCCCGTTACCGCCGCGTTTTCAATACCCCAGTCCAAACCGAAGTCCCCGTCCTCGTTTAGCCCCCAAAACGTGCACTTCACGTAAGACATAGCCCGGTTTCGCGTTACAAATCGACGTCTTTAGCCTGGTTTCGATACACATATTCCGCGATATTTCGTGGCACCACAACCTATCCGCTAGATACGTGGGTGAAATGACGCAGGCCGTCCGGTTATCGCTTCGGATGGGCACGCGGGTGCCGCCGATCACTTGTTTGGAGAGCTCCATATTGCGGAGGACCGCCGAGTCTTCAACACCCCGGTCCAAACGGAAGTCCGCATCTTGGACCAGCCCTCATCGCGTGCGCGCCTCAATTGCTATCCTCTTGTCATGCATTGGGAAATCACGAAAGACTCCAACCTTCTCACCCTGCGTCTCCAGGGTGAGCGGAGAAGGAGTGACATCGTTCACTTCATCGCGGTTGCTATCTGCCTCGTTGGAATGCATTTTTGCTTTGGCGAAAGAATCGAACGAGTGATCGGTCTTACTCTCGGTCTTTCATGGGCGACATTCATTCTGGTTCGCCAACAATTTGGAACCAGCACACTGTCCGCAGGCGACGACACCATCACACTTGACCGGCGTACTCTCGGCATCGGTCGGACAAGAAGGTTCAAACGATCTGACGCAGAACGCCTGGGCTTCGAGGCCGCGAATCAGCAGGAAGACGCTGCGCTTGCGCTGATGGTTCGCACCGTGATGATGCCGATGCGTTTCTCCCACGGCATTACTCCAGACGAGGCCACCGCCGTGTTCGCGAAAGTGAAGGAGAGCGATTCCTGGCTTGCCGGTTTTATCCGGCCCGTCGGTACGCCGATGTTTTGAGCCCCTCGATATACTTTCTCAATGCGCCTCACCCATCTCGCCCGCATTGTTCTCGCCGCCACGCTCCTGCCGATCCTCACCGCTCCATCCGCCCATGCCTGGGGGCGCGACGGCCATATGCTCATCAATAAGCTCGCCGCAGAAAATCTTCCTGCCGACGTCCCCTACTTCCTTCGCAATCCCAATGGCGTTGACGTTATTGAGTGGATGGGCCCGGAGCCTGACCGGTGGAAGCAGCGTGACGCCGAGCCCGAACTCGTCGCCACCCAATCTCCTGACCACTTCTTCGACTACGAGTGGGGCATCTATGGAGCAACAAGCTGCACCCCTGGAAGTAAAGACTGTATCGACGGCTACAACTTCCCGCGCAAGCGCTACGACTTCATCCGCAACCTCGCAGCCGCGCTTCCGCAACACCCTGAAATCAAGACCTTCGAGACCGTCGGCTTCCAACCCTGGCAGGTGGAAGAGGTCTGGCAGCGTCTCAAGTCTGACTTCCGCGAGTACCGCAAGGTCACCGCCGCCAACGGCAACACCGCCCCCGTCCAGGTCGCCATCCTCTTCGACGCCGGCTGGCTGGGTCACTACGTCGGTGACGGCTCGCAGCCCCTGCACAACACCATCCAGTACAACGGCTGGACCGGCCCCAATCCTCACGGCTACACCACCGAACACAAAATCCACGCGCAGTTCGAGTCCATCTACGTCTCCGCCGACATCAAGCCCGCGGACGTAGCTCCCCTCGTCGCAGCCGCCCAGCCCACCGTCATCGACGACGAGTGGACACAGTACTGGAACTACCTTCACCACTCCAACACCCTTGTCGAAAAGGTCTATCAACTCGAAAAAGACGGCGGCTTCACCGACGCCGGCACTCCCGAAGCCAAGTCCTTCACCGCAGAGCGCCTGGCCGCCGGAGCCATCGAATTGCGCGACCTGATCAACTCCGCCTGGGTCCACAGCGCCGACCCCGTGCAGGAATACCACGGGCCACAATAGCGGTTCTTAGTTCTTAGTTCTTAATTCTCAGTTCTCAGTTCTTAGTTCTTAGTTCTCAGCAAAGACTGTCGCCAGCTCTAACTGACAACTGAGAACTGAGAACTGAGAACTGACAACTAAGCGTCACCGGCGTTCGGCCCCGCGCCCTTCGCCATCTTCCGCAGCACCGGCTCGATCGCCATCGCGACCGCCGGCGTCGCCGCCGCGGCAAAAATCGCCCACACCACCAGCGCATGCCACTCCCATCTCCACAGCAGGCGCGTCGTGTGCCAAGGATGATGCTTTGCTGCATACCAAAGCGCATGTCCTTCGAGGGGCAGCTTCTCGGTGCCAAACACCGCATCTCCCACCTTGATGAACACCGGGAACAGCAGCCACTCCAGCGGATACACCGCGTGATTGCCCACCTGCGACGCCACAATATTCAACCGGAACACCGCCGCCAGCGCCAGCACCACCACGGTCGTCGACCCCAGCAGCGGATTCACCCCCACCACCACACCCAGCGCCAGCGACCACGCGAGCCTATTCGGATCGGCCCCCATCCTCAGCAGGCCCATCACCGGGTTTACGATCCATCGTTGCCAAAGACTCGCCACACCCCCAGCATATCGGTACACTCACCGCAGCGCCTCTCTTGTTCTCACTGACCCCTTTGAAGGATCCCGGCTTGTCTCTTCTCCGCACGGCCCGCCGCATCTACCGCGTCCTCGCGCTCGCTGCCGTCTTCGCTTACTCCATCCTCGAAGTCCTCATCACGCGCCCGCGTACCCGCGCCCTCCGCGCCGCCTGGCTGTGTCGCATCGGCCAGCGCCTTCTCCGCACCCAGGACATCACCTTCACCACCGTCGGCCCAGTCCCCATGCACGGCGCCGTGATCACCAACCACCTCACATACATCGACATCGTCATTCACGGCTCGATCCGTCCCTGCGTCTTCGTCTCCAAGATCGAACTCCGCAAGACGCCCGTCTTCGGCTGGGTCAGCATGATGGCCGGCACCATCTACATCGATCGCGCCTCCAGCCGCGCCGGCAGCATCACCAAGGCAGCCGAAGGCATGGCCAAGGGCTTCCGCGACAACCTGCCCGTCATCTTCTTCCCCGAAGGCACCACCGGCGTTGGGGATGTTCCCACGCTCCCTTTTCGCAGCGGCCTCCTGCATCTGGCGATCGCCAACAAACAACCCGTCACCGCGGGCTTCATCCATTACGATCTCGGTCCCTACGACCTCGCTCGCGGCAAGTCTACCCGCAACGACGTCCACTGGGGCCACCAAACCCTGTGGCAGCATCTCTGGAACTTCGCCGACCTCCACGGCGTTCACGGCACCATAACCTTTGCCCCGGAACCTATCACGTTTTCGGAAGCTGCTCTCAAGAACCGCAAGATCGCCGGCCACGAGGCCCAGGCCGCCATCAACGCGCTCGCCGTTCCCATCCAGCAACCATTTCCCAATCCCTGTACTACTGGCACTGCAGCGAAGTCCATACCCCAGCCGTAGTCCCTGACGCCGAGGTCACCGCAAGATCAATAAAGTTTCCGGCCAGGATCGCCACCGCGCCCGTCGAGGTGCAACTCCTGTTCGTCGCCACCGAACATGCGATCGCTGTGTCCGTCATTGCTCCCGGGGTCCCGGACCGCACCGTTACCGTAATCGTCGCCGACTGCTGCGAATACACATCCAGCTCCGTAGCCGTGCATCCCAGCGGTACCCACGCCATCGTGGACGGCGTCTCCGTCAGGCTCGCATTCAGCGAATTTACCGCGTAGTACCGCGAATTAAAACTCACCGCGTGATACATCGCCGCAAAGCTCCCGCTGCTGGTCCCTGTCCCCGACCCGCCTGTCCCCGCCGCACCCTGCGGAATTCCAAAATTCAATACCGCTGCCTGCGCGGTCCCGCTGTTGGTCACCGTGGCCTGCAACCCCGCCGCCAGCGTCGTCACGGTTCCTACACTCACCGTCGCCGCCGCACCCTGCGCCCCCGTTGCGCCTGTACCTCCCACTTGAGCAAGTACGGCCCAACTGGATGGGTATAGGTCCGGTTCCGCATTACCCCCCGCCACCTGCGCCAGGTAGGTCGACCCAGCAAACGTCACCGCGTCATTCACCGCGTACTCGGCGGCCGCGCTCCACACCCCGCGAAAGTTCATTCCCACTGCGCCTGCGACACCCGTTGCGCCCTTAGCTCCGGTCGCGCCTGTAGCCCCCTGCGGCCCTGCAACTCCGGCTGCCCCGGCTGCTCCCGTAGTTCCGGCCGCGCCTGCGGCACCCGACTGCGCCAGCACCGCCCATGCCGCGGGAAACAGATCCGGCCGCTGCCCCACATTCCCCGCCACCACGGACAAATAACTCGCGCCCCCATAGTTCACCGCATCATTCACCGCATAGCTCATCCCGGAAGTCCACGCCCCCGACCATGTCAGCCCCGGTGTCCCATTCGACCCATTGGTTCCGTTCGCCCCTGCTGGCCCCACCGGACCAGCCGCCCCCGCAGCTCCTGTAGCTCCCTGCAATCCCGTCGCACCGGCCGCCCCCGGAATTCCCTGAGCCCCCGCCGCTCCTGCAATCCCCTGCAATCCCTGTGGTCCCGCTGGTCCCACGGCCCCGGTTGCGCCCGTGAGGCCCTGCATACCGGCAGGCCCCTGCATCCCCATCGGCCCCGCCACTCCCGCCGATCCTGCCGGTCCTGCCGCGCCCTGCAAGCCCTGTGCGCCGGTCGCACCGGTAGCACCCGGCAGCCCATTCGCCCCCGCAGGTCCGGTTGCCCCTGGAGCCCCCGTCGAGCCCGTTGCGCCAGTCGGCCCCGTCGCTCCCGGAGCCGAAAACATCGCCCAGGCTGCTGGACTCAAGCTCGGCGTGTTCCCATGATTACCTGCGATCAACGATACCCATCCCGCGCCCTGCCACAGCACCCCGTTCCCTACCGCATAGTTCATCGTCGAGTCGTACGCCCCCACAAAACTCATCCCCACCGGGCCGACCGAGCCCGTCGGGCCCGCCGGCCCCTGCAACCCCTCCGCACCCGTTGCTCCCGCAACCCCCTGCGCTCCTGCCTGCCCCGCCACGCCGGGCAATCCCTGCGGCCCCGCTGGTCCCACCGATCCCGCAGCTCCCGTCAATCCCTGCGCCCCCGCCGGTCCTTGAATCCCCATCGGCCCGGCGGCGCCGACCGGTCCCGCAGCCCCAACCGTACCCTGCGGCCCCGCCGGCCCCATCGACCCAGTCGTGCCCACCGGCCCAGCTACGCCCTGCGCGCCCACCGTGGTCAACACCCCCCAGTACGCCGACCCAATCGCCGGAGTCTCCCCGACATTCCCCGCCGCCACCAGCGAAACCCAGCTCGCGCCACCGAACACCACCACGTCGCCGAGGGCATAGTTCCCCACCGAGTTATACGCGCCGCGATATACCAGGCCGGGACTCCCCGCCACACCCGGCGAACCCGCAGGCCCCATCGGCCCTGCTGATCCCGGCAGACCGTTCAGCCCATTCAACCCCGCCACACCCGCCGGCCCCTGCGCCCCGGCTGCCCCCGCCGCTCCGCTCGCCGCAAATATCCCCCAGTCGAAGGGGCTTGAACTCGGCGTATTTCCATGGTTGTTCGCAATCAGCGACACCCATCCCGCTCCCTGCCACAACACCCCGTCCCCCGGCGCGTAATTCCTCGTCGAGTCATACGCTCCCTGGTAACTCATTCCCACCGGCCCCGCCGGACCGACCGCACCCATCGGCCCCGACAATCCCGTCGCCCCAGCCACGCCTGGAATCCCCTGCGCACCTGCCTCGCCCGGAATCCCCTGCGCTCCCTGTGCCCCTGTCGCTCCGGGAGGCCCAACCGGCCCCAGCGAGCCCTGCGGCCCCATTGACCCTGCTGCTCCTGAGGCTCCCGTCGGCCCGGGCGGTCCCTGCGCCGTCAGCACTCCCCAGAACGCCGGACTTGCCCCCGGCGTCTGCCCCACATTGAACCCGGTCAGCGACACATAGCTGGACCCCTGAAACACCACCACATCTCCCGGCGAATAGTTCTCCATGGAGCCGTACGGTCCGTGGTAGACCAGCCCCGGACTTCCCGCTGGTCCTACCAAGCCCGCGACTCCTTGCGGCCCAGCCGGCCCCTGAACGCTCTGGCCCATGGGCCCTTGCGGCCCCATCGCGCCTGCCACTCCCGGAATCCCCTGCGGCCCAACCGGCCCCGCGACCCCCGGCACACTCAGCCCCATTGGCCCCTGAGGTCCCACCGCGCCCATTGGCCCCTGCGACCCCGCCGTCGCCAGCATACCCCACATCAACCCCGACACCCCCGGGACGCTCCCCACATTCCCCGCCGCCAGCGAAACCCAGCTCGAGCCGCCCCACTGCACCACCGCCCCCACCCCGTAGGTCACCCCCGCGTCATACACCCCCGCAAACGCAATCCCGCCACCCGTCCCCGAAATCCCCGGCACACCCTGCGGCCCCGCAGGCCCCGGCGCTCCCGTCGCCCCAGGAGTGCCCGCCGCTCCCGCCTCCCCCTGAATGCCCTGTGCCCCTTGCGCCCCCACTC
>Ga0210392_10000474_pt1 | contig 24741 bp, 21 predicted proteins | sample IncBWC30OmetaG_FD_161057 | JGI IMG/M metagenome (GOLD analysis project Ga0210392, IMG submission 161057) | Forest soil microbial communities from Barre Woods Harvard Forest LTER site, Petersham, Massachusetts, United States - Inc-BW-C-30-O ...
CGGAGTGAATTCTCTACGATGAGCGCGTCCAGCGAACTCGAACCTCACCCTAGCTGTCCCTTGGGTAGGCGCCGCCACTTGACCGCTTGGCTCATTCGGCATTCGGGGTCCACCCGGGCTGAGGGTGTTCTTGATGCTCTCATCCCGCGTAGACGCCGCCGCCTGATCCCCTCTTCTGGAGCATTCCCCACCGGCTAGTGGCTGTTTCACCGACGTTTCTTTGCCCGTGGCCGGCCCGTTCCGTTCGCGGGCTTTTTGTTGTGCCCCGCTGGCTGCAGAGGCGGTTTTACCCCGCCACTCGGATTGTGGGTGCCGCACCCTTGGTTTTTAAGGGTGCGGTTTTTTGACTTTTTCGTGGGTGTCCCGGTTTTGACTTGTTTTTTCCGGGGTGCCCCAGGTACCGGTTTTGTAGCTGGGCTCTTGGGTTTGCTTGTGAGGGATCGCCTTCCGAGGCGGTCCGCCCTTGGGTTGCCGTTTCTTGTTTGTCATCCCGACCGAAGGGCGCTCCTTTTGCGGCCCGTAGTGCGGGGATCGCGGCAAGATCGCAACCTTGAGCAGAGAGTCTGATGCAGAGCTCGGGTTTTACCGATTATCTATTTTCCACTTTCACCGAAAGGAGGTGTTCAATGCTCTACGCCACCGAACTAATGGGCTCCGCTGCCTACGACTCGCAAAACAACTTTGTCGGCCGCGTCCGCGAATTTTTTATTGAACCTGCTGACCAACCCAATCGCGTCTCCCATTTCCTCATCTCTCGTGGACGTTTCCAGCCTCTCGTCGCCCGTTACGACCAGGTCGCCAAGGTCGCCCCCGGACGCATCGACCTCACCGTCAACGAACGCGCCCTCGAAGCCTACCAGCCCAACGAAGGTTGGCTCGCCGTCCGAAAAGATCTCCTCGATCAGCAAATCATCGACACCGCCGGCCGCAAAGTCGTCCGCGTCAACGACGTCGACCTCTCCGAACTCCGCGCCAACAACCACGTGGAACTCCGCATCGCTCAGGTCGATGTCGGCCTTCCTGGCGCCGTCCGCCGCCTTCTCCAAGGTCTCGCGCCTTCCAGCATGGTTCGCAGACTCCAGACTAGGCTTCCCCAGCGCTCCATCCGCTGGGAATTCGTCAACCTCATCGAGCCCGACCCGCTCCGCCGCGTCAAGCTGCGTATCACTCACGAAAAACTTGAAGACCTTCACCCCGCCGACCTCGCCGAGATGATGGAAGAGCTCTCTGCCGCTGAGCGCCAGGGCATCATCGCCTCGCTCGATGAAGAGACCGCTGCCGCTGTACTCGCGGAACTCGACGAGCGCCTCACCACGCAGATCGTCGAAAAGCTCGACCCCGAAAAGGCCGCCGACATCATCGAGGAAATGGCTCCCGACGCCGCCGCCGACCTCCTCGCAGATCTTCCCAAAGAAACCTCTGAGGAACTCCTCGAAGAAATGCCCAACCAGGAAGCTGAGGAAGTCCGCGAACTTCTCGCGTTCGATCCCTCCACCGCCGGCGGCATGATGAACTCTGAATTCGTCTACGTCAGCGGCGATTCCACGCGTGATGAAGTCCTCCACTGGATGCGCACGCAGGAACTGAACCTCGAGCAGTTAGACACGATTGTCCTCATCGACCGTGCCGCGCAATTCTCTGGCACTGTGCCCGTTGCGCGTATGCTCCTCGCCGCTCCCGACCAAAAAATGTTCGAGCTCAAAACCGAGCCACTGGTCTCTATCACCCCCGAAAGCAGCGAAAAAGATGTCTTCGAACTCTTCGACAAATACAATCTCCGCATGCTCACGGTCGTCGACAACGAAAATCGCCCCGTAGGCACGGTAACGGTTGACGACGTAGTCTCCCGCCTGGTGAACGCATGACCCCCTCATCGTTTTTCTTTTTAGCGGGTCGGAGCTTTAGCCCCGACGTCACGCCGGGTGCCCCAGGTGCCGCCTTTGCACCTGGGGTCTTGGGTTTTTCTTGGGTTTCTCTTCTCCAGCAGTTTCAACTCTCAACTTGCAACTTTCAACTTCCTTCCCGTTTTCTGATCTCTGATCTCTGGTCGCTGATATCCCTAAACTCACGGCAATATTTCTGCGATTTCCCAATCGTTCCTTCAATCACGATCGCTCCTCATCTACCATGAACCTCTCCTCCATCAACGTCTTCATCGACGGCCTCCGCGCCCGCACTTTCAATTTCTTCTCCCGCGGCAATGCCTGGCGCCGTCGCATCTTCCTTTTTCTCGCCGTCATCGGCCCCGGCATCATCACTTCCAATGTCGATAACGATGCCGGCGGCATCGCCACCTACACCCAGGCCGGCAGCGCTTACGGCTATGCGCTGCTCTGGTCTCTTGTCCCCATGACCGTCGCCCTGTACGTCACCATGGAAATGTGCGCTCGCATGGGCGTCATTACCGGCAAAGGCCTCTCCGATCTCATTCGCGAGGAATTCGGATTCCGCTCCACGTTCTTTGTCATGACCACGGGCTTTCTCGTCGATCTCGCCAACGTCGTTGCTGAATTTGCCGGCGTTGCCATCGCCATGGAACTTTTCGGCATCACCAAGTATGTCTCGGTTCCGTTGGCTGCTTTCCTCGTTTGGATTCTGGTTTTGAAGGGTACCTATCGCCAGGTTGAAATCGTTTTCCTGATCGCCTGCGTCTTCTACCTCACGTATCTCTTTTCCGCCATTTTCGCTCATCCAGACTGGCTCCAGGCCGCCCGCATGACCGTTGTCCCCAGCGTTCATTGGGACACCGGCTACCTCATTACCCTAACCGCTCTCGTAGGCACAACCATCGCCCCGTGGCAATTTTTCTATTTGCAAGCAGGCTTCGTCGAAAAGAAAGTTGGTCCACGCCAGTATCCCCAGGCCCGCCTCGACGTCCTCTTCGGCAGCATCAGTTGCATGGTGATTGTATTCTTCATCATCATTTGCACCGCCGCCACTCTTCACGCCAATGGTATGACAAACATTACCGATGCTGGCGAAGCCGCCAAAGCCCTCATCCCATTAGCAGGGAAGTGGGCTGGCCTCACCTTTGCGCTCGGGCTTCTCAACGCTTCTCTTTTCGCCGCCACAATCCTTCCGCTTTCCACCGCTCACGTCATCTGTGAAGGTCTCGGCTTCGAAGCCGGCCTTGACCATAAATTCCGCGAAGCCCCGGCCTTCTATTGGCTCTACACCATGCTTATTCTTGTGGGCGCTGGTATCGTCCTTCTTCCCAATGCGCCACTCTGGAAAATCGCCATTTTCTCTCAGGTTGGCAATGGCGTCTGGCTACCAATCGTCATCATCTTCATTCTTCTTCTCGTCAACCGCAAAGATCTCATGGGGGAACACACCAACACCGTCGCCTTCAACATCATTGCCTGGGTCACCGCCATCTTCATGATTGCCCTCACGTTCGTTCTCCTCTTTCAAGGTATTCAGCAAGCCCTACACGGCCCTTCCGGCTGACGTTTCGGTTGTCCACAAAAGCCCAACCCAACCCCTGTGTTACAATTGAAGATTAAACACACAGGAAAGTTGCGGCATGTCTGAATTTCCCCTCATCGACAATACCCAGTTTGACCCCGAGGACGAGTACCGCCCGGAACCCGAACCCGAGCCGCAGTCTCCCTCCTGGATGGACGGCAGCCTCCGCATCGGTATTCACACCTCCATCGCGGGCAGTCACCTCAACGCCCTGGAGTCTGCCAGGAAGCTCGGCTGTAACGCCCTGCAGATCTTCTCGGCCAGCCCGCGCATGTGGCACACCGCCAATGTCCGCATACCGGAGTCGGATGCCAAGGCCTTTCGCGCGCGCCGTGCTGAACTCCAGCTCGGGCCCCTCGTTGTCCATGCAAATTACCTGATTAATCTTGCAGCGGCACAGCCCATGCTCCGCACGCGCTCCATTCAGGGATTTCACGAAGAATTGGTTCGCGCGGTCATGCTCGGTGCGGATTTTCTGGTGGTGCATCCGGGAGCCAAGGGCGAATCCTCCATGGAATTAGCCATCGCCACCGTAGTCGAAAGTGTCAAGCAGGCCGCGCGCCACGTTCCCATGGCCGGGATGCGCATCCTCATCGAGAACACCGCCGGTATGGGCACCTCAGTGGGCGCGCGCCTCGAGGACGTAGCCCAAATCCTCCGCGGCCTCCGAGAGTTGCAAGTGGGCGTGTGCCTCGATACCGCGCACCTGTTCGCCGCAGGCTACGACATTCGCAGCGAGGCCGGACTGGCGAACATCATCGCGCATATCGACCACACCATCGGGTTGGATAATGTGCCGGTGTTCCATGTGAACGATTCCAAGATCCCGCTGGGCGGAAAGGTCGACCGCCACGAACATATCGGCAAGGGCAAAATTGGCGAACAAGCCTTCATGCGCTTTCTACAACATCCGCGGTTCGGCTCTGTGCCTCCCGAAGGTGTAGCCGGACGAGCCTTCCTGCTGGAGACGCCCATCGACGATCCCGGCGACGACCGGCGCAACGTCGCAAAATTGTGGGAGCTGGCGGGCGTGCAAGGTCCGGAACCCGAGAAGGGTTTTTCGATGCTCACGCCGGCAATGCGCAAGCTGAAAAAAGAAATGGCCAAGAAAGGGAAGAAGTTCGCCAGTTCCAGGCACCTTCCGGCGCCCAAGGCCAAAGGCAAGGCCAAAGTTTCCAGGAAGAAAGGCAATAAAACCGCGAAGCGGAAGGGATAATCACTCGTGGGGGACTACAACCCGCAGGCGGTAGAATCGAAGTGGCAGCAACGTTGGGAAGAGAATCACGTCTTCGAATCGGAAGCTAATCCACAGAAACCTAAGTATTACGCGCTCGAAATGCTCCCGTACCCCAGCGGCACGTTGCACATGGGGCACATGCGCAACTACACCATCGGCGACGTGGTGGCCCGCGTAAAGCGCATGCGCGGCTTCAACGTGCTTCATCCCATGGGCTGGGATGCCTTCGGCTTGCCCGCCGAAAATGCGGCCATCAAGAACCGCACCCATCCTCGCGAGTGGACCAACAAAAATATCGCCGAGTTTCAGCGCGTGCTCCGCCGCTTTGGCTTCAGCTACGACTGGCGCCGCGAAATTTCCACCTGCGAGCCGGAATATTATCGCTGGAACCAGTGGTTCTTCCTGCGCATGCTGGAGCGTGGCATTGCCTACAAGAAAAAGAGCCGCGTGAATTGGTGCCCCAAATGTTGCACCGTGCTCGCGAATGAGCAGGTCGTCAACGGCGGTTATTGCTGGCGCCACGAAGACACCTTGGTCGAAGCCCGCGACATCGAGCAGTGGTTCCTCAAGACCACCGCCTACGCCGAACAGTTGCTCGATGATTTGAAACTGCTCGAAGGTAGCTGGCCCGATCGCGTCATCGCCATGCAGCGCAATTGGATAGGCAAATCCATTGGCGCGAAAATCTTCTTCGATGTCCCGGACCTCGGCGAAAAAATCGAAATTTTCACCACGCGCATCGACACGATTTACGGCGCCAGCGCAATCATCCTCGCCCCCACGCATCCCCTGGCGGGAAAACTGATTGCCGGGGCAGGGAATTACGCGGCCTTGCAGGCCAAGCTCACGCTCATGAAGCAGTCTTCCGTGAAGACGGAAGACGTCGCCACCGCGGAGAAGGATGGCTTGTTCACCGGGCGAAACGCCGTCAACCCATTTAATGGTGCGGAGACTCCCATCTGGGTCGGCAACTTCGTGCTTCTCGAATATGGCACCGGTGCCATCATGGCAGTCCCGGCGCACGATGAGCGCGACTTCGAATTTGCAAAGAAATTCGCACTGCCCATACCCGTCGTGGTCGAAAAAACAGCCGGCAGGGCGGTGGGTTCGCAGAATCCTTCGGAGCCGTTTACCGACTATGGCGTCAGCGTGAACTCCGGACCTTACTCCGGACTCGCTAGTGCCGACGCCATCGAAAAAATGGCTGCCGACGCCGAAGCTCGCGGCTTCGGCAAGAAAGAAACGATCTTCCGCCTTCGCGACTGGGGCATTTCCCGTCAGCGTTATTGGGGGACGCCCATCCCGGTGATTTATTGCCCAAAAGACGGCATGGTCCCGGTCCCCGACAAGGATTTGCCTGTGGTTCTTCCGGCGAATCCGAAACTCACCGGTGAAGGCGAATCTCCGCTCGCGACGGATCCCGAATTCGTCAACGTAAAATGCCCGAAGTGCGGGGGCCCGGCGCGCCGCGAGACCGACACGATGGACACGTTCGTCGATTCCTCCTGGTACTTCTACCGCTACTGCGATCCGAAAAATGACACAGCCCCTTTCGATTCCGCCAAGGTTGGCTACTGGTTCCCAATCGACCAGTACATCGGCGGAATTACGCACGCGATTTTGCACCTCCTCTATTCCCGCTTCTGGTGCAAGTTCATGCGCGACCTTGGTTTGGTCCAACATAGCGAGCCGGCCGCGCGCCTCTTCACCCAGGGCATGGTCCTCAAGGGTGGCGAGGCCATGTCGAAATCCAAGGGCAATGTCGTCGGCGCGATCGACATGGCGGAAAAGTACGGCGCGGATACCGGCAGACTCTACACGCTGTTCGCCACTTCCCCCGAAAAAGATCTGGAGTGGAGCGAGGAAAGCATCGAGGGCGCGTGGCGATTCCTGAATCGCGTGTACCGTTTGGTCGAGAAGCACGGCGAAGCCGTCAGCGCCCTGCCATCACCGTCCGGTCAAACAACAAGCGCTCCGACGACGGAAAATGAAAAAGTGCTTCTCCGGAAGGCCCACCAGACTCTGCGCAGAGTCACTCAGGATTTTGAAACGCGCTGGCACTTCAATTCAGCCATCGCGCAAATTATGGAGCTGACCAACGCAATTTACGCAGCAGAGCCTTTTCAGGAGGGGGTGCGCCCCGAAATCCAGAAAGAAGTGCTCGAACTCGTCACGCTCATGCTCGCCCCGATGACCCCTCATTTGGCCGAAGAACTCTGGGAAATGCTCGGACACAAAAATGGACTGTGGACAGTCAGCTGGCCCGCGTTCAATCCAGACCTGGCCAAAGAAGAAGAGGTCGAAATTGTCGTCCAAGTCAGCGGCCGCATGCGCGGCAAAGTGAAAGTGCCGGCAGGCGCGGCTCAGCAAGACGTCCTGCAACTCGCGCAGTCTGAAGCGGGCGTGACCGCGCATCTCGATGGAAAGAAAATCGTGAAAGTGATTTATGTCCCGGACAAATTGCTGAATATCGTTGCGGGGTGACGGCAAGGCCCGGCTTTTGCCGCAGCACGCGAGGGGGAAACGATGGAAGGTACCGCGGAAGTGAAAGCATCCACGGAACAGGCAAAGTTGGCGATGGAAAACGGCGGCGTCGTAGTTCTGGATTTTGGCGGCCAGTACACTCAGCTGATCGCGCGTCGCGTCAGGGAACAACAGGTCTTCAGCGCCATTCTGCCGTGCACCACGCCGCTCGGAGATATACGCAAGCTGGAGCCCGCGGGAATCATTCTGTCCGGTGGACCCAGCTCGGTCTACGATAAGGACGCCCCCAAATGTGACCCGGCGGTCCTGGCCATGGGTATTCCAATCCTCGGCATCTGCTACGGCATGCAGTGGGTGGCGAAGAACCTGGGCGGAAGAGTGGAACCGGCGGAGCGGCGCGAGTACGGCCCCGCCCAACTAAACGTCCACAAGGTCGATAGCCAGCTATTCAGAAATTTCCCCGATACGATGAAAATTTGGAATAGCCACGGAGACAATGTCCACGAACTCCCACCCGGCTTCCACGCAACGGGGAGAACCTCGAACGCCATCGCCGCCGCAGAGGATCCCAAGCGGAAGATCTACACCGTGCAATTTCACCCGGAGGTCAACCACACCGACCGTGGCACGGAAATCCTCAGAAACTTTCTCTTTACGGTCTGCAAAGCCGAGCCCAAGTGGAGTGGCACCGCGTTCATCCAGGAAACGGTTGAAGCCATTCGCACGAAGGTAGGCACGCAGCACGCCGTGTGCGGCCTCAGCGGTGGCGTCGACTCTACGGTCGCGGCAGTACTAGTCCACCGGGCCATGGGCGACAAGTTGACCAACATCTTCGTGAACACCGGCATGCTCCGCAAAAACGAGTTCGAGCACACCCTCGAGATGTACCGCGACAGGCTCGGACTTCGCGTTGTCGGCGTCGATGCTTCCGATCATTTCCTCAACAAACTAAAGGGCGTTAGCGACCCGGAAACGAAGCGCAAGATCATCGGGGGCGAGTTCATCGCCGTTTTCGCCGCAGAAGCGCAAAGGCTGCAGAAGGACGAAGCCCACGGCGACATCAAATTCCTCGTGCAAGGCACCCTCTACCCGGATGTCATTGAATCGGTGTCCGTTAAGGGGCCATCCGCTACCATCAAGACGCACCACAACGTTGGCGGCTTGCCCTCCGATATGCCCTTTGGCCTCATCGAGCCTCTGCGCGACCTCTTCAAAGACGAAGTCAGGCGCATCGGCAAGGAGCTGGGTTTACCACAAGAGATATTGGTGAAACATCCGTTTCCGGGGCCTGGTCTCGCCGTTCGGCTTCTCGGCGAAATTACCAGTAAAGACTTGATAACACTGCGCGAAGCCGATGCCATTGTCGTCGAGGAGATCCGCCGCGCCGGTCTGTACGAAAAGGTCTGGCAAGCCTTCGCCGTCCTTCTCCCTGTCCGCAGCGTCGGAGTCATGGGCGACGGCCGCACCTATGGTCTCACCGTTGCTGTCAGAGTCGTTCAGTCCGACGACGCCATGACGGCGGACTGGGTCAGGCTCCCCGGCGAAGTACTAGAACGCATCTCCACTAGGATCGTCAACGAAGTCCCAGGCGTCACCCGCGTCGTTTACGACGTCAGCAGCAAGCCTCCAAGCACCATCGAATGGGAGTAGGGGGAAGGGAACGCTGCCGTGCCAAGCAACAACCGAAACGGATATCCATATTTCTACTGAGTACAGTACTACTCTTTGTACGCTGCAAAGCAAAAGGCCGCTCTGGCTGGACAAGAGCGGCCTTTTGGTTAAGAATTCGTCCCGGGGAAGACGAAGGGAAGGACGCAAAACTACCGATTGGCCATCTTTTGCGCCATATACAGTAGCAGTTTGCGGTCTTCGTCGTCGGCCTTACTCAGCAAGCGGCGAAGCTTGTTGAGGTATCGTGCTTCTTTGCCTGCGCTGCCCCAAGCGATGTCATCCGACGATTTCCGCTTCGGTAGGTTAGGCAGTTGTGGCGGCTCTTCGCCGTCGTAGAATAATTGATAAAGTGGGCATTCGAGAGCACGCGCGAGTTTTTCCAGCGTTTCAATAGCCGGGACAGTGTGGCCATTTTCTACACGGGAAATGTAGCAACGTAGAAGACCCGTACGCTTCTCGATATCACCTTGGGAAAGTTTCTTTTCTTCGCGCAGAGCGCGAAGCCGGTCACCGATAATCATGGGTCGAGTATTCCACATATAGTAAGAGGTAGCAAGTCTAAACTTTCAGCGGGGTATTGAAACAATTGTAACTGCCCCTCGCACTCCACCTCCTGGTGATGCGCAGTAAGTAACGAGCCAAGACTCCCGCATGCACCGCTGATTCTCCTGTAGCACCCCTCCAGGGGTAAGGCTGTTCCTCGTGCCCATCGACCGGCTTTCAGCGCAAGTGGCATTTCCCTCTAGCGCGCATCCGCTCGTAGCATCGGGAAGGCACGACCTCAGTCGTGCCCTAACGACCGAAAATTCAACGAGGCGTTAGCCGTTGAGGTGAGCTCTGCGCGGCGTTCCCGCCAACGAAGGCGGACGCGTAAAGAACGCCCTCGAAACCAGCGCTGGAAACGCTCACAGCGTTACCACTCGCCATTCCCAACGCCCGCCTCATCCTCCCCGTGCCTTGCCCCACAACCCCTTAGCGAAACGCCCCGCTCCGTTGCATACTGTACCGGAAGGCCAAATTAGCGTAACCAATTACCTATGGCTCACGTCCCAAAAACAGGTGAGATGGCGGCCCAGGCTCTAGCTCCTGTTATGACGCCCGCGGCGGAGGCGCTCCGGCGTGATGATGATCGCGAACTGGTGCGGCTCGCGAAATCCGACGATAAGGAGGCCTTTGAGCTTCTCGTCCGCAGGCATCAAAGCCGCGTGTTTGCGGTTGCCGGTGGCATCCTCCGCAATAAGGAAGATGTGGAGGACGTCGCGCAGCAGGTCTTCGTGAAAGCTTATTTCTCGCTCAAGAGATTTGACCAGCGCGCCGCGTTCAGCACCTGGCTCTATAAGATCACCGTGAATGAATGTTGGGACGTGCTGCGCAAACGCAAAGTACGCCCCCTGTTGTACGAGTCGGATTTAAGCGAGGAGCAAGCCCACGAGTATAACGGGTTCAGCGAAAAAGCCACGGTGCCCGATGTTAGCGACCGGTTGGAGGCTCGCGAAAGAGTCGAAAAGTTGCTGGTGGATTTGGACGAGCGCGACCGCTTGATGCTCATCTTGAAGGAAGTTCAAGGATTTTCCGTCGAGGAGATTGCCGAAATCCTGGAGATCAACGGTAATACCGTCAAGGTGCGGTTGTTCCGCGCGCGGCGGCGAATCATGGAAAAAGTCAAGCGGCGCGATGCAGCGAAGTAGCGGGAGAGAATTGGCCGACAGGAATTTAGAAACCAAGAGGTGAAGCGGATGCCAACTGGGCCCAATCGAGAAGTACGCGGATGCCAGGAGTTCCGGGAGGAACTGGAGGCTCTGCCATTGAAGAATACAGAATCGGTGCTGGACGGATTGTCGCCGGCGTCGCTGGCGCACGCTTCCGGATGCGCCGAGTGCCGTGAGGCAGCGGAAGATCTGGCACTGACGCGAGCTGCCTTGCAACCGCTGGGAGAACTGTCCCCGGAACCCGGACCGTGGTTTGCCACCCGCGTAATGGCCGCGATCGCCGGCCGGGAATCCGAGATGGATTTGAGCGATGCCTTGTGGGTCAGCATCAGAAGGCTCGCGCCGCGCCTCGTTGCAGTCTGTGCGTTACTCCTACTGCTAGCAAGCACGTGGACATACCAGCTTCGCCGCGTGGAGATCGTTGGCCCCCCGCAAGTCGCGTCGAACGAAGCCGTGCTGGAGCCCGGCCAGTCGGCGCCGCTCAACGACGACGTGCTGATCAACGCCACTGAGGGTCATCGATGAGTCCCGACACTAGGCAAAAAGCCGGCCTGTGGCTGGCTGTGGTCTTTGCATTAGGACTGGCCATCGGCGTCGTCTTTGGATACAACTTCGCTCACAAGAGCTTCGCCGCCAGTACCGGTAGACCTCCGGCTAACTTGAGTGAACCAGAACGCCGCGCGGCCCGCGTTGCGGATCTCACCAGGGAGGTGCAGCTAACTCCCGAGCAGAGCCAAAAGGTCGATACCGTGCTGCATCAAGCCCACGACGAGATGAGAACGATTCGCGAAAAGTCCGACGCCGACATGGATGCCGTCAAACAAAAAGCTCGTTCGGAAATGCGTACTTTTCTCACACCCGAGCAGCTCCCCAAGTACGAAGCCTTTGTGAAAAAGCTCGACGAAGAACACAAAAAACAGCAAGCTCAATCTCCCAGATAAAATCACCGGCCGACTGCACATCGATGCTATTGTTTGGATGCCAGCTCGTAAACCGGGGGCACCGCTTCACTGCTTGCCGAAAAAGCATAGTTCGTTTCTGAGCGATGCGAAGGATCTGCTGTTCGCAAAATGCCAGGGAATTGTGAACAACGAGTTGTTGCCGCGAACAATGCCGGCGGCGTACCATAACTGCTCTCCGAATTCGTTTGGAAGGGAGTTCCTATGGCCGTCACTGTAAAGAAAATCACCCTTTGGCGCAAAGAATTGGAAAATCAAACCGGCACTCTTGCGAGAGCACTGGAACCACTCGCGGGCGTAGGCGTCGACCTGCAGGTGGTAATGGGCTACAGGCATCCCGAGGGCGGCACAAGAGCCGCGGTTGAGGTTTATCCCATCACTGGCAAAAAGTTCGCCGCAAAGGCCCAGGAAGCGGGGCTCGCCGCATCTTCCATTCCTGTACTGCTCGTCGGGGGCGACAACAAGCCCGCCCTGGGACACAAGATCGCCAAGGCCATTTCCGACGCGGGCATCAACATGGCCTTCCTCATGGCCCTGGTCATCGGCAAGAAATATTCCAGCGTAATCGGCTTCGAAAACGAGTCCGACGCAAACACCGCCGCCACCCTAATCAAGAAAGCGGTAGCCGCCAAAAAATAACAAAGCGACCGGGTCTATCCTGTAGCTCAGGCCCCTCAGTCGGGCCGAGGCTTTTCGTGCGGATGAGCAGAATTGGAGCTTTCTTGCCCTCGCCCACCATTTCCCTTAGCATAAACAGGCAATGACCGACATACCTCCAAAGAAGCCATCGCCGCTAGTAGCCTGGGAACAAAACACACTCAAGCCCGCGCTGGAGAAGAGCCCAGAGCGGCAAAAAGAGTTCACTACCGTATCCAGCTATCCCATTCGCCGCCTTTACACCGAAGCCGATTTGCAAGCGTGGGATCCTGTGCGCGAACTCAGCTTCCCCGGCGAGCCGCCCTACACCCGCGGCATCCATGCCACCATGCATCGAGGCCGCCTGTGGACCATGCGCCAGTTCGCTGGATTTGGCACCGCTGAGGATACCAACCAACGCTTCCGTTATTTGCTCGCGCAAGGCCAGACTGGGCTCTCCACAGCTTTTGATCTGCCCACGTTAATGGGCTACGATTCCGACCACGCTCTATCTGAGGGCGAAGTTGGCAAATGCGGTGTCGCCATTAGTTCGCTCGCCGACATGGAAGTCCTCTTCCACCAGATCCCGCTCGCCGACGTCACCACCTCGATGACCATCAATTCCCCCGCCGCGGTGATTTGGGCCATGTACCTGGCCGTCGCGGAAAAACAGGGCGCTGAATGGAAGAAACTCTCCGGCACGCTGCAGAACGACATCCTAAAGGAATATATCGCGCAGAAGGAATACATCTACCCGCCCGAACCTTCGATGCGCCTGGTGATTGACACCTTCGAATTCGCCGTCAAGCACACCCCGAAGTTCAATCCGATTTCCATCAGCGGTTACCATATTCGCGAGGCCGGCTCGACCGCCATTCAGGAACTCGCCTTCACGTTGCGTGATGGCATGGAGTACGTCGAATGGGGCATGCGCCGCGGTCTCAAGGTCGATGAATTCGCCCCTCAGCTCTCTTTCTTTTTCAACGCCCACAATGATTTCTTTGAGGAAATTGCAAAATATCGCGCCGCCCGCCGCATCTGGCACCAGGCCATGACGGAACGCTACAAAGCCAACAATCCGCGTTCCTGGGCGCTGCGCTTCCACTCGCAAACTGCAGGCTGCTCCCTCACCGCGCAGCAGCCCATGAATAACGTCGTTCGCACCGCCCTTCAGGCGCTCGCCGCGGTTCTTGGCGGCACGCAATCACTGCACACCAATTCCCTCGACGAGGCTTGGGCGCTTCCCACCGAATTCGCCGCCACCATCGCTCTGCGCACGCAACAGATCATTGCCCACGAAACCGGCGTCACCAACTCGGTCGATCCTCTCGGCGGTTCCTACTTTGTCGAGACGCTTACGAACGAGATGGAACAAGCTGCGTGGGACTATATGCGCCGCATTGACGCCATGGGCGGCATGGTGGCTGCCATCGAGAAAAGCTACCCGCAGCGCGAAATCGCCGAAGCCTCTTACCGCTATCAGATGGCCGTCGACAAAAAAGAAAAGATCATTGTCGGCGTCAATGACTTCGTCACACCGGAAAAGCCGCTGAACATTTTGCAGATCGATGAAACCGTGGAGCACCGCCAGCACGCGCGCCTGCAAAAACTCCGCGCCGAGCGCTCCACAGCCGAAGTGGACCGCCGCCTGAACGCGCTCCGTAAAGCGGCCGAAGGCCGCGACAATCTCATGCCCTTCATTTACGACGCCGTGAAAGCCTACGCCACTCTAGGCGAGATCTGCGAAGCCATGCGCACCGTCTTCGGTGCCTACGAAGAAGTCGCCGTCACATAAGAGTTCTCAGTTCACAGTTCTGACTGTTCAGTTCACGGCCTGCTTTTGCGTCGGCGTGCCAAAATACCCCGTTCGGCGCTATATTCAGAAGGAAACGGACTCACCACCGAGAGCACAGAGAATGCCCGAAAAGAAGATTCGCGTGTTAATTGCCAAGCCCGGCCTGGACGGCCATGACCGCGGCGCGAAAGTGATTGCGCGCGCGCTGCGTGATGCCGGCATGGAGGTCATCTACACCGGTCTGCGACAAACCCCGGAAATGATCGCCTCAGCTGCGGCCCAGGAAGACGTCGACGTCATCGGCCTCTCCATTCTCTCCGGCGCACACAAAACCATCTGTCCGCAGCTCATGAAGTTGCTCCACGAAAAAGGCATGAACGATGTCACCGTGCTCGTTGGCGGCATTATCCCGGAAGCCGATTTCCCCGCCATGAAACAATCCGGCATCGCCGAAATTTTTCTTCCCGGCACCTCCACGCAAGACATCATCGAGTTTATCAACAAGCGCGTAGTCCGCGCGTAACCCGCCCCAAAATTCCTGTACTCGCACTGTTCCTGTAGCTCACCCCTTCAGGGGGTGAAGCCTTTGCTTTGTCTTTTGTAGCCGCCCCTTCCGAGGCGGACAATTTCTTAGATGTAGCGCTAGCTCTCATGCTAGCCCGACTTGAATCCCTCAAGGCCTGAGCGGCCTCAGCTAAGCCTCTAGCTTTTTGCGCATTTCGCGCTAAAGTAGTGGCGCCGTTCCCGCCCCGAATTGAGGCCGCCATGCCATCCCCAGCCGCGAATCCCGAACGCGTCCGCCTGGACGACTGCGCTCTCGAGAGTGTCCCGTGAAAGAAATGGGGTCCCTATCTCAGCGAACGCCAGTGGGGCACTGTGCGCGAAGACTACAGCGACAATGGCGCCGCCTGGGACTATTTCCCTCATGACCAAGCCCGTTCGCGCGCTTATCGCTGGGGTGAAGATGGCATCGCAGGTTATTCCGACGACAAGCAACGCCTCTGCTTCTGCTTGGCTCTCTGGAACGGCAACGACCCCATCCTGAAGGAACGTCTTTTCGGCCTTACGAACAGTGAAGGTAACCACGGCGAGGACGTCAAAGAGTATTACTACTACCTGGACAGCTCGCCCACGCACTCGTTCATGAAATATCTCTATAAATATCCGCAAGCCGCCTATCCCTATGACCTGATCGTCAAGACCAACAAGGAACGCAGCCGCACCGAAAAGGAATACGAACTGATCGACACGAAAGTGTTCGACGACGACCGCTATTTCGACGTGTTTGTGGACTTCGCCAAGTCTTCACCGGAAGACACGCTGATTCGAATCACCGCATGGAATCGCGGCTCGGAAGCGGCTACGCTCCACATTCTTCCGCAGCTTTGGTTCCGGAATACCTGGTCCTGGCGTCAGGGCACTGCCAAGCCCAGGCTCGCCGCCTCCGGGTCCCACACGGAATACGGCTCCGTCGCCGCGCATCACCCGGAAATTGGCGAGCGCTTCTTTCTTTGCGAAGGCCAGCCTGAATTACTTTTCACCGAGAACGAAACGAACTCCGAGCGTTTGTTCCATAAGCCCAATTCGAGCATCAAAAACCGCCGGCTTGTAGAGTCGGTGTTTCCGGAGGGCAGGCTGGAGAGCTTGCGGAAAAAATTCTTATTTGTCTTTCCGAACGGAGTCTGCGCAGTGAGGAATGTACCTCTTCCTGGCGTTTGGAGAAAAGTGCATCGATCGCTTCGCGCGGGATGACAACGAATTATAGTTTTTCCGCAAACCGCTTAGTCAGCCACCCCTTCAGTGACACTAAATCAACCCGGCTGCTCAGGGTTTCTCTTCTTCGTTCTCACACCCACTCTGCAGCTCAACCCTTCACGAAGAGATGAGCTACAGCTGCACGGAACGCTGACTGTTTAACCGGAGAGGTGGTAGGGGGAGGAGAGGGTGAAGACGCGCTGGTTGCCCTGGACCATTAAGGCCCATTCGAGGAGGCGGCCGCGCTGGTTGTGCAGGAAATATTCGTACCAGCGTTCCTCAACGAGTTCGGGAATGACGACGACGATACGGCGGTCGGGATGCTTCCTGGAGAGTTGCAGAACATATTGGACGACCGGAACGATAACGAAGCGGTAGGGGGAAGGAAGAATTTCGAGCTGGGGAGGTTGTAAGTTTGCCTTGCGGAAGGCAGCTTCGACGTAACGCTCCCAATCGTCGTGAAGGAGTTCGGAATGTTTCTCGGGCTGGACGTGGATGGCGACGATTTCGGTGGAAATTCGGGAAGCGAATTCGAGGGCCTGTTTGGTGATGCAGTTCCAACGATCGATGGGAACGACGACGAGGGGCGGTGCTTCGTGATTTGCGGGCACGATCGGGGTCAGGCAGCGAGTTGCTACGGCGACCTTGTGATAGTGAAGGCGTACGTAGCGGAAAAGGAAAATCAGAAGAGGAATGAAGATCGCGGTGAGGTAGGCGCCCTCTTTGAACTTCGCGACCAGAACAACGACAACGGTGATGCCGGTGACGAATGCCCCGAGGCCGTTGATGAAGACGCTGCGGACCCAGTGCGGTCCACGCTTTTTGAACCAGTGCCGGACCATGCCGGCCTGCGAAAGGGTGAAGGCCAGAAAGGCGCCAACGGCGTAGAGGGGAATCAGGCGTTCGGTGACGCCGCCGAAAAGAACAAGGAGAAAACAGGTGAGCAGTGCCAGAACAACGATGCCGTAGGCGTAGACGAGGCGGCGTCCACGGTAAGCGAAGACGTGAGGCAAATAATTGTTTTGGGCGATGGCGCGACAGAGGCGGGGGAAATCCGCGAACGCGGTATTGGCGGAGAGGGAGAGAACCAGGAGGATGGAGGCGATGGTCAGATAGTAGAAAGCGCCTTTGCCAAAGACGGCGAGCAGAAGCATGGAAAGAACGCTTTGGTAGCCGGGCCGGCCGGGGTCGGTCGCGACGATGCCGTAGGACTTCAGCAGATAGGAAGTCCCGGCAAGCAAAACGGCCAGAACGAAAATGATGACGGTGAGGGTGAGTTGAGCGTTCTTCACACGAGGTTCGCGAAACGCCTTCACGCCATTGCTGACGGCTTCGACACCAGTGAGAGCGGTACATCCACTCGCGAATACTTTCAGGAGCAGCCAAAGAGAGACGGCGGTGGTGACTGGTCCGGGCTGCGGCAGCGGCGTAACGGGGATGGGATGCCCGTCGCTGAGGAGAACGCGAACGACTCCCGCGGCGATCATGATGAGCAGAGTGCCCACGAAGAGATAAGTGGGAACCATGAAGGCAGTGCCGGCGTCGTGCACTCCGCGCAAGTTGAGAATGGTGATGACCAGGAGAATAGCGAGGCACAGAGAAACCGTGTGTGGCTGCAGGGGAGGAACCGCGGAAACGAGGGCGCCGACTCCCGCGGAGATGCCAACGGCGGCGGTGAGGATGTAGTCGGTTAGCAGGGCCGCGGCTGCGAGAAGTCCCGGGAAAACGCCGAGGTTGAAACGCGCCACGGTGTAAGAGCCGCCACCGGATGGATAAGCGCTGATCGTTTGCAGGTAGGAAAAGTAAACGATGATCAGCAGGGTGATGATGGCCGCGCTGATCGGGATGATGTAGTGGACACCCAGAAGACCGAGAGGGATGAGGACAGTGAGAGCGGCTTCAGGGCCGTACGCGGCGGAGCTGAGGGCGTCGAGGCCGAAGATGGGGATGCCGGCGGCGGGGCCGATTTGCTCCGCGCGCTCGTCAGAGGTTTTTAGCGGCTTGCCAACGATCAAGTCGATAAGATTCATGGTTTAGGATGAGCAGGTTCTATTTGGTGGGAGATCAGAGAGAAAGTCAATCGAGGAGAAGAGGAAAGGCCCTAAGGAAAGGACGGAGAGACCTGGTTTATGGCTTGGCTTATTTCTGGGTTGAGTAAAAAGGAGCAGCGGGAACTGCTTCAGGATTTGAACTATTTGAATACTGGGGAGATCAAGAAGTTTTGTGAGCGGCACCGGATTCCTTACCGGATTGTGGTTGAGATGAAGGACGGGAGTTGGAGAAGGACGAAGGATGACGATCGTAAGGGTGTGATGCTGCAGAGGGTGAGGCATTTTTTGCGGACGGGCGGCGTGTCACAGGAGACGCGGTTTCGTTCGACAGTCGTTTGTTTTGACGACGTGCCTCAGGATCTCGCGTCGACCGATTGTCTGTTTTATGGGCGATACGACAAGGCGAATCGAGTTGTGATGGGGCTCTTAAAGGAATTGACTGGCGGAGAGTTTGAGGATGGAGCGATCGCGAGGATTCTGGCGCGAGAGTTTTGGTCGAGAGGGGAAGCTCCAACGTTTCAAAAATACGCTGCGGCGTGGCTGGTGGCGCGGAGAGAACATACGAAACCAAATGCGGAGTGGGCCTATTTGTCGGATCGAGCCGGGAAGAAGGATGTTGCGGAATGGAAGCGATTGCGTGTGAGTAAGGCGAAGGGAGTATTGAAGAGGCTCGGGAGAATAACCGTGAGGCGGGCGGCGAAGCGACGGTGAAGCCACGCGCAGCACTCGCGTCAGTGCCGCCAACCCACGATGCGCGGTTCGTCGGCCAAGGGGAAAAATTCTTGCGCAGTACTGCGAAGGCGGTATGGTGCCGGCGTGAAGCGCTGCTTAGAATACGAACGTTGGGATTGGCGCGAGGTCAGACACTCCCTAACGAAATTGGATTTGCGTTGAGGTTTGGTCTCGGTGCTTTTCTGGGCGGAAAAGAACGGGTCTTGAACCTCAATGCAAGCGACCGGCTCTGAACCTGGAAGGGACGGGGCCGTGTCGTTTTCTCGGAGGAGTGCGTGCGAGAAGCAACGACAAGAAAGCAAAAAAGCGCACGCTAAAAAAAGGCAAACATGTCGTTCCGGGCACAGCGAGGATCTGCGTTACTTAGAACCCAAAACTGACAACGGCGAACTCCCCTCAGTCCGACGCCGCCGGCCGCGCCTGTCCCGGGTCCTCTCTCTTCGGCAATTCCAGCACTTTCTGAGCCGCCGCCACGGCCCTCACAATCAGCGGCAGTTCCAGGCACGTCTCCAAAAGATGCTTTCCGACGGCCAGCCGCGCCGCCACGCTTTCGCTATCCACCAGTCCCGGCACCTGCACAATCAGCGCATCCACAGACTTATCCACCCGCAGTCCTACCGTCGTTTCAATCCCGCTCTTCCGCAGCGCCCGCGCCAGGCGCAAAACCCCAGCCATCGCATTCACTCTGGTTTGGTCTACCTCGTTCAACGCCCCAAACGCTTTGTGCTTCTTCTTTGATTGACCCCCTCGGTGATACCTCACCACCAGCGCCAGCAACTCCCACTCCTCCTTCGTCCAGCCCGCCGGCTCTGCCAGCTTCCTCAGAAACTTCCTGGCGGCTTTCTGGGGGTGCTTGCCGCCCAGACTCGCCCCGATTCCGTGAACCCGCGCCGCCCCGCACACAATCTTTCGCAAATCTCTGTCTTCAAACACCCGCGCCACATGAACTCTTCGCAGCGCATCAAACAATCTCACCGTCAACCTCGACACCTGCGAGGTTCGCCGCAGGTTCCCATCCATCGCCCGCGCCGTCACCCGCAACCGCGCTAGCCCTGCCGCCTCCAACTTCCGGCCTTCCGGCAACCCTTGTCGCCATTTGTGCCACAAATTGTCTTGGCCCGACGTCATCTGCCGGTAGGTTTCGATCCGCTGTCCGCGCTCCGTGGCAATCCGCCCCGACCACGACGCCTGCGCCGCGATCAGTTCCGGCCCCGCAATCTGCACCACTTTTGTTGATAGCACGTCCAGGTCGTGTACTCCTCCCAGCAGATCCTGCACTCGCTTCAGATCGTCTCCCCATTCCCCATACCGCCCTGGCAGCAGGCTTTCTACCGTATACCGAAACCGCTTCACCCCGATTCGCAATGCATGCCACGCCGCAGGCTTCCCGGTCTTCATTGCGTGTCCCTGCAGTCCTCTCGCTCCCTCCAGCCGTTCCAACGCCAGGGACTCTGCAGCAGGGCTGTCCGGCGCCACTAGGCGCGCCCGTCGCCGCAACGTCCGTTCATGTTTTGTCCACGCCTTTTCGTCGAATTTCTCCGCCACTCGCAAAGCGGCCTCGCGCAATTCGCTTTCCTTCCTGCTAAAATTCTCCAAAAGCATCTGCCGCACTGGGTCCGTTTCGAAGGACAACTTCTTCGTCCACTCCTCGAGCACCTGCGTGTCCCTCAGCTCCCCCAGTTGGTGGAACAGCTTTTTTCCCAGCTTCTTCATTTCCGGCCACGCCGGATCCGGGTCCACCTCTTGCATCACCGCGGCCACTGACCGGCATCGCCGTATCGCCACGCGCAAATCGTGCACCGCATCCGCGTCTGGCGTTTCCCGCACCTTTTCCAGCTCCTTTAGGGTGCGTTCCATCCAATACGCCAATCCGCGGTACTCGGCGCGCGAGCCCGCCACTGTGCTTGCTGTTGCCATAAATTTAGGTTTGGCCGATTTCCGCTCGCCGGGCAAGCGGCCCTGTCGGCCTACTCCTATAGCCTATCCCGCTATTTCGCGTGCGTCCAGTCGCACCTACCCCTCACACCCGATCGATTCCGTAACCATAGTCCACCTGAATCTTGATATTCCTGCGCTATTCCTCGGCGTATACTTCCGCTCCGGACCTCCCACAAGCTCAACGCGCTCTCATAGTCTCGAGCGCAAATTGGTCGTTGCGTCCGACGCAAGGAGGTGAAACTTGAGCACGAATCCCGCGTCCTCTCCCAGCCCCAAAGAAATCATCCGTCAGGAATGGCTCGAAGCCGCTCCCTTCTGGCAAAAGTGGTTCGATAAGCTCTCTTTCCAATCTCGCGCCGCCACCGGCCTTATCCTTCAGGGTGCCCAACTCTCACCCGGCCTCCATATTCTCGATCTCGCCAGTGGTTCTGGCGAACCCGCCCTCGCTCTCGCAAAGGCTATTGGCCCCGACGGCCGCGTGGTCGCCACCGATCTCGTCCCCGAAATGCTCCTCGTTGCTCAGGAAAATGCCCATGCCCACCGCCTGGCCAACATGGAGTTTCGCGAAGCCGACGCCGAACAACTCCCCTTCGCCAGCGCTTCGTTCGATCGCGTCACCTGCCGCTTTGGCATCATGTTCTTTCCTGACATCCCGAAATCGCTCTCCGAGATTCGCCGCGTCCTGAAACCCGCCGGCCGCATCTCTTTCGTTGTTTGGGGTTCTTCCGCCGACAACCCTCTCTTCTCCACCATGATTGGACCATTTCTCAAGCACATCAAAGTGCCAACGCCGGCTCCGGACGCCCCGCACATTTTTCGCTTTGCCGACGAATCCAAGCTCGCTGCCGTCCTTACTTCCGCTGGCTTTCGCGAAGTTTCCGTCGCCACCCATAAAGTCTCTTGGCCGTGGCCGGGCCCGCCCGAAGACGCTTGGCAAGCCTCCAGGGAAATTGCCGCCCCTTTCAAAAAAATGATTGCCGCTCTTCCGCCCGACAAGACCGATGAAGTCCACCAGGAAGTCATCGACGGCATTCGCCGCTACTTCGACGGCGGCCAGGTCAATTTTTCGGCCTCCTTGGTCGCCGCCACTGCGTTGGCCTGATCCGCCCGACCCGTCTCGCTCCTGGCCTCCGGATGCTGTATCCTTAGCGCTATTTCTTGCCCTTTCGCGCCATGCAGCCCTCGACCTCTCAACCTCATCCTCGCGCTCCCTGGCGCGACACCTGGCACGAAGTCATTTTTGGCCACGAAACGTTCGCCGGCCGTCTCTTCGATCTCATTCTTCTAACCCTCATTCTCCTCAGTGTCCTTACCGTCCTTCTCGAAAGCGTTCGCTCCATCCGCGATTCCTTCGGCCCTTACCTCCGCATCGCCGAGTGGGCCTTCACCGCTCTCTTCACCATCGAGTACATCGCCCGCCTCATCTCTGCCACCAACGCTCGCCGTTATGCCAGAAGTTTCTTCGGCGGCGTCGACTTGCTTGCCATCGCCCCTGTCTATCTCAGCTTGCTCTTTGATGTCGCTCACTCCTTCACCGTCGTTCGCTCCCTTCGACTTCTTCGTGTGTTCCGTATCCTTAAACTCACGGAATATGTCGGTGAAGCCGCGGTTCTCCGCATCGCCCTGAAGGAAAGCATCCGCAAGATCACCATCTTCCTCTTTGCGGTTTTGACCATCGTGATTATTGTCGGCGCGATGATGTACCAGATCGAGGGTGAAGCCAACGGCTTCACCAGCATTCCCGCCGCTATGTATTGGGCTATCGTCACCGTCACCACCGTCGGCTATGGCGACATTTCTCCCAAAACCGTTCCCGGCCGCATTCTCGCTTCTCTATTGATGATTGTTGGTTACGGAATTATTGCCGTGCCTACTGGTATCGTGACCTTCGAATTCGCGCGCGCTTCCACTCGTACCCCCATCAGAACCTGCTCCGCGTGCGGCCTTCAGCCTCACGACCAGGACGCCATCCACTGCAAGCGCTGCGGCGCCCCTCTCCCCACCAAACTTCTGTAGAGATTCTATTTAAGAAGCGAAGATGCGAGGGATACGGGGGTGTTCTCAAGACAACGCGTCAGCCGTATCAAGGTTCGGCGAGAAGAGACAACCGAGGACTTGTACGAAGTGATTCGTTCGAATTAGCGCGATTCAATCCGATCTATCTTCCAATTGCTGTGGCGCATCGATTAGCCTAACGTTGTTCTGATGGCTAGCGAACCTTTTCGTCGTCCGCTGATTTTTGTTGCTCATCCCGATGATGAGACGCTTGCTTGCAGCGGTCTGCTCCAGAGGTTTCCGGGGTCGTTGGTGGTGTTCGCTACCGACGGAACTCCTGCCGGCTATGGACTCGAGCGTAAATACGGAAGTTTGCAAGCTTATACCAGGTTGCGTTTTCAAGAGGCTGCCCGCGCGCTGAGCCATGTTCCTAACTCGACGTTCAAATGGCTAACCGGGACCGACGGGTCCTACTTCGCCGACATGCACGTGTATGAGGAACTCCCAGCCGCCGCGACGTCGCTCCGCGCGATTGCGCAAGCGTTCGCTCCCGACGCGATTGTCTCCCACACATATGAAGGCGCGCACATCGACCACGATGCCTGCAGTTTCATCGCCATGCACTTCGCTACCGCTCTTTCGCTGAAGCACTTTGAATTCCCGATGTACTGGCTCGATCAGTCAGGGAAGGTCGTCCTACAACGGTTCCGCGACGGCGGTCTGCGTGTTGCCGCGCGTGCACTGGAAGGCACCGGGGTTATGAAATGGCAACTCAGCGAGGCGGAAATCGAGTGCAAGGAAAAAATGATGGCGGAATACCGAACGCAACGGGGCACGGTCTCGACATTTGACCCCCGCATTGAGCGTTTCCGTCCTGCGACCAGCACCAGTTCGTCGTTCTCCGTCCCCTTGTGCCGCGACTATCTCTACCAGAACCGGCCTCCACGCTTCTATCACACGCGGCGTCATCGGCTCTCCGCAAAAGCGCTTCTGAAGAAGTTCGCGGAATTCGAAGATTGGCGCCAGCAGCAGGATGACTGGCGTCAAGAACTGCACGTGCAAAACCGGCACGTGGGACACCCGCAATAGCAGAATCAGACTCGTAATCCGCCAATCTTGGCCAGTTCTAGCGCGTCCCGCAGGTGGCTGGATCGGCATTCAGTTGGCGCTGCAAATTCCTGGCGGACGTCAGATCGGGGTTGAACTTCAGTACCTGCGCGATGGTGGTGCGCGCTTTTCCCATTTTGCCGGTGGAGCAATAGAGCAGCGCGAGATTCATTCCCACTTCGCTCCTGCCAGGGATGCGATCAAACGGGCCTTGCCAAAGTTTTATGGCGCGGTCGGCATTGCCGGCCTGCGCTTCAATGACGCCAAGGTTGAGCGCCGCCTCGTTCGACAACGGATCAATTTCCAGCGCGTGGAGGTAATGCTCACGCGCTTGTTGGATGCGCCCGCGCTTCTGTTCTTCGTAGCCCAGCGCTGCGAGCACGCCTGCGTCGTTCGGCGCCTCCAGCACCGCTTTATGTAGCCATTGATCCGCTTGCGCGTCGGCGGTCTGCACTCCTTATTGCGCCAGCGATGCCCACATCGGTACGCAAATAAATTGTCCTAAGTTTGTTGTGCTGCCTTCTCTCAAGGATGAGCGAAGACGAGTCTTCTGGAAGTTCTGAACAGGAATTTAGAACGCGCGCGTTCGTCAGTGAGCGCTATTCAGAGACGAAGAGCGAATGCCGCGCAATCGTAGGGCATGACGCGTGCGCACGGTGGATTCCAGTCAACGGTGAATCATGTCGCGCGCGCCAGATCTGGGCGGAATCCCTCCACCGCGAAGACCGACAGGGTGATGAAAATCACCATGACAATGAGCTGAGTCACTTGAAATGGCGGCTCGGATTGTGTCGGGGCCAGCGCTTTCAGGGAGGGCACCTTCGGGAAAAGCTGCGCGACACGAAGACATTCAGGTGCAACGCGATCGCCGCCGACATCACATAAGCCGACCGCCAGGCGCCGTCCAGGCGACGGGAATATCGCGCGTAAACAGCAATCACCAGGGCGATCACCGAAAGCACGCCGAGTATGTGCGACCGCAAAATGCGATGAAACGGGAAGAAGAAGCCGGTGACACTTGTAAGCAGCGTCGTCACCATAAAGAACCAAGTCCAACCATTCAGGCGCTTCGCTGAGAACATCCCCGAACAGAACCACCAATCACCTCCTTTCTCCTTATCCCATCGAAATCGCGGTTCTTGGCTGTCAGAGGGCGCAATTGCTCCCTCGCCTCCACTGTCCCGCCAGCTGCCTAAAACATTTC
>Ga0210392_10000475_pt1 | contig 24703 bp, 23 predicted proteins | sample IncBWC30OmetaG_FD_161057 | JGI IMG/M metagenome (GOLD analysis project Ga0210392, IMG submission 161057) | Forest soil microbial communities from Barre Woods Harvard Forest LTER site, Petersham, Massachusetts, United States - Inc-BW-C-30-O ...
GCACCCCCGCGGCCAGGCCGACCTCTATCTTCTAGGCCAGAAATAAGTTTCAGTTGCGAAACGAAATCCCGCCGGAGTTCTCGAATCCAGCCGAATCCGTCTGTTGGTTGGCGCGGCATTTCCCAATCGGCTATGGCAGCGGCAGGCTAAGTCCCGATTTGTAGCGTACTCGGACAAGTGCCCGTCACTGGCTTGATTCAAACGGCGATCTGGAAAGTTTCGGCCCGACTCGGTTCGAGGTATCGACGGGATCGGGCACGCCGGCAAACGAGTCTTCGACAATGCGCGAAGCCTTGCAATTCTGTCTGCTAAACCAGAAAAGATTTGCTGAACTTTTGCTGAACTATAGGCTGCAAATCAAGCTATGTGGCTGCAACTGAGCAGTGCCTAATGCAAACAAAACACGTGAAAATCGGTCTGTGCGAATCGGGCAGGTGGGTTTTAGCAAACCGCCGCCTTCAGCCTCTCGGCCACCTCTCCGGCGTTTTGTTTCAACAGTTTAGCACATAAAACCAGAAATGCTGGTGGCCAAATGGTGGCCAATAGAACCGATGTCCGATTCGGCAAACCCAAAATCACGAAAACTGAGGCCATTATAACCGGTGAGTTCTCGTTCAAGTCAGACGATGGCGAGGTTGCTAATGAGAAACAGCAGGTGCTGACGCGGAACAAGGCAGGAATCAGTTTTGTTATGTGCTCAGGGCCGCAGTATTGTACACGTCACCGGAGTTCGTTAAGCGCACGAATGAGAGCAGATGTTCTTTCTGGCTGCTTCAAGTCTGGGCAAATTCGAACCTGAGCTGGTACAAGTTGCGATCCATTCGTTCGAGTGCTGCTTCTAGCTTTTGCATGGCTTGAAGCACGGTGTGATCGAAGACTTTGATATAACAATCCCTCGTGACATGTGGTCGCGAGTGGCGCAAGATGCGCTGCACTATCTTGTCCTGCGCCCCCAACGCATACAAGTTTGACGCTAGACCTCGCCGGAATGCGTGCCAGCCGTACCAGGGTATTCCGATCTTTTTGAGAGCCGGTAAGACTACCCGACGAGTGTATGCGTCCAGATTGATGGGGAGCCCGCCTCCGCCCTGAAACAGCATTCGTGATTCCGAACTGCCCACAGATTTGCGATATTCCTCCAAAATTTCCGCCAGCTGGCCGATTACGGGAACGGCGTTGCAGCTCGCGCGTGTCTTTGGAGGATTCACTACCGAGTTCCACATCGAGCGTCTGATCGAGAGTTTATTGCCCGTGAAATCGGTCCAATGCAGGCCGCGCAACTCGCCGTGGCGAAGTCCGGCAAAAGCTGCAGTTGCGACCAGGGCCTTTGCCAAGAGGGGCAAAACCTCAAGCATTTGTGCAACTTGGGCGAGATCGTAGGCGCGAGTCTCTTTCGGGTCTCTGGCATTCTTCGGAATAAAAGCCCCAGTAACCGGATTTGCTCCATCAAACGCGCCCACATTCTTAGCGTAGATAAAGATGGTACTAAGAACCGACTTGATTCGTCGGAGTGTGTTCCTCGAGAGATCCCTGTCGTGCGCAATCGCTGCCAATGTCCGATTGGCGTCCACAGTTCGAAATTCTCGCAATCCAATGTTCCCGACTCGATCGCGAAGATAAGTTCTCCAGATGGCTTGATAGCCGTGGCTTGTGCTGGCGCGTCGCTCCTCTCTGGCCCAAGGAAGGAACGCTCCGTCGACGAACGCGGCGATCGTGGTTCTTGAGTCGGCACTGAGCCAATCGCGATTGACAACCAGCATGAGTTCCGCCCGACACCGCCGGACGTCAAAGCGGTTCGTAAAATCGCACGAGCGCCCCAGGCGCCTGGCCGTCCGTTTCCATGTGCTAGAACCATCCTCACGTCGAACTTTCCTCCGGTACCGCACGTACCATGCACCATGATGTTCGTAGAGGTGGCCTTCCTGATAACGAAGACTAGACTTCATAACAACTCCGGGTACTAAATATGCCGCTCAGGAGCGTGAAATTAGCCACAATGAATGAATCCACACTGAGGATAAGGCTTCAGCCCTCGGAAGTGCCAAGCGTGAATTTCTTGAAAGAAACGGCTTCGCCGCGTCTCGATTCTGAATCTTTTGATCCATTCTCGGCATGATTGCTCTTTGCTACTGGGTCTTCTCGCCTTCCGAGACCAGATTTACCGTCATTCCATTGGTGTTCGCACTCGGCAGGCTCACTCTTTTAGATAAAGGCGTATTTCTTCTGCGCAACTCGTCTGAGGGGCTCGGTCTCTCGGAACAGGAACTCGCCAAGCTCTCCGACCCTGCTGTTCGCAAGACCCTTCCGCCACTTCCCAAGCCGCTCAAGTTGTTCAGGATTTCGGCACAGGTGCCTTACTCCTTTGGCCACTTCTCATGCTCGGTAAAGATTTTACAATTCCTGGAGTGACCCGCCACGTTTTCGAGTCTTTCTCGCAGCGGCAATCATTTTCTCGCTCGGCTGGGTTATCCGCCAACTCACATCATCTCCAACCGCGCAAGGTGTGTTCGACCAGCCTTTTGCGCCATTCCACTTCGACGATTACGCTCTTTACCAAGACCTTAGGGCTTTTCGACCACTGATAGCGTCATACTGTAGTGGCAGAGGGACACCGTGGAAAAATGGAGCCGTGTTTTACTGCTGTGCCTGTTTGCCGGGCGCTACAAACCCGCGCAGTGCGGGCAGATGCCAATCCGGGTGGAGACGTCGATGTATTTCGATTTTTGGCACTAGCACCGAGCCTGAAATATTTTGCCGTATTTTGATGCGCTTTGCTTTTCCTCTCATAAGTCCCGATAAGTAGCGTACTCGTAGAAGTGGCCGGCCCGATTCCGCGACGGATTTCACACGTCCACAACGCGAGGTGGCCTGATGTAGACTAAACTCGCTGGAAACGCCGCCATTGTCCGCGCGTTTCCGCTAGGCACACATGCATCAAACCCAACAAATCGCCGATTCTTACCGTGCCGCCACGGTCAAAGCCGCTTGGTACGGACCTTCGCTCGCAGAGTTGTTAGCGCAGATTTCGCCTGAGCTTGCGACGACAGCACCCGTTCCAGGATCTCATTCAATTTCGGAGCTGCTTCAGCATTTGCTGCTTTGGAATGAAAGAGTTCGCAATACCTCCGACAGTAATTCGCTGCCGCGTTGGCAGCCCGAAAAGGAATGGGCCGAGCCGCCGATTCCCTGGAACGAACTCGTCTCCCGCTGGAGCCTAAGTCGCGAGCTCCTCGAAGAGAAGATTCGGAATTTTCCCATCGAGGATTTGGCGAAACAGGTCCCTGGGCGTGACTATCCTTACGAGACCATGTTTCACGGAATCGTGGAACACGCGATTTACCATTCCGGGCAGATCGCGATGGTATTAAGCATGCTCCGGTCGCGATCCTTGTAGCGGCCTGCCTCGGGCAATATCGTCTCCCTCCGATTTGTTCGGTGGTTCAGATTTCCAAATCTTGATAATGGGTCGAACTACTGCTCACTTGTCTGCTCATCGTGTGGGCTAAGTCCCGTATAGTAAGCGAACCGTACAAGTGCCGTGCCATGACTTCAAATGGACGGGAATCACTTGGTGGGGGCAGCGAGTTTTGGAATGCTACTGGAATCATTGACACTGGATGATGCGCTGTGGCAACACTGGCTGGGGCAGAGCGATGCAGCCGACACCGCGCAGGTTGACTACACATCAGCAGGCAGTGCTGATTCAGGTGCTCCTTGCGTTTCCTGACCAACAGGTCGGCGTCTGCTACTATCCCTCGGCAAGCGACGCGCTCGGTTACGCACACGATTTCCTGACTGTCTTCAATGTGATTGGGTGGAAAGTGAATGATGGTGCGCCGTCAGAGAGCTTGAATGCTCAATCTACGGGCTTGGCGTTCGTGGTAGGCGCACAAGGCAGCCTGCCTCCCAGTGCCGAAGCACTTCGAGATGCGTTACGCATTTATGGGATTGAAGTCGCAACGCTTTGTGACCCCACTTGCACCATGAAGTCCGGTGGCTTCATTCTGGCAATCGGCCCTCAGGCATGAGAGTCGCACCGAATTCTAGATGTGCCGTTTCCTCTGCAGCGCCAAGAGGGATAGAAAGTAGCAAAAGGTGGAAAGTGTGAGGACATAGCCAATCGAATAGACGAGGTATTTCCACTCGGCGTGCGCGACACGGAGGCTGGAATGGACATCCTCGGTCTTTTTGCCGTAGGGATTCACCATAGGCAAGAGCAGATAGAGGAAGTGAAAGAATTTCTCGAAGACGCGCAGATAGAGGCTTGAATTGCCTGCGCGGATGGCACCCTGCGCCCATACCTGAAAATCGTAAAACATCTCGGTGTTAAAGATCAGCATGAAAGCCACCGCGAGCGCTGGATGCAGGACGGTTGCCAGGAGGATCAGGTAGGCGATGATCCCCACCGAAATGATGGAATTGTCGGCGGAGATGAAGATCAAGGCGGCGCGAACTGGCACGTGCCAGATCAGCGACAGAATCGTCGTGCCTCCCAGAATCAGGCTGTTCAGGAATAAGGAAATCAGCACCGCCGATAAAAATGCGGATCCCAGCCACATACTTGGCGGGCAGGGCTTCGTGAACACCATCTTCAAACATCGGCTACGAAGGTGCGAAGAGATCACGAACAACCCAATGGCCCCGGCAAGGAAAAGAAGCATGCCATTGAGTTCGGAGAAGATGCCTTGCAAGGTCCTGAAGCTTTCGACGCCCGAGTCGGAGAAGATAGCGGGCAACGCGCTTAGACCGGTCACTAGCAAACAGAGGATCGCGAACGCCAGGAGCAACCGGCTGCGCCGGTAAAAGGCAAAATCCGCCAGAATATTCGCCCTCAGCAATTCTGACATGCGACCCTCCACGCTTTGTGTCATCTCTCGCTGATCCTGAATTCGAATTCGCGGCGGGCTTCGCCGTTGGCTCGCCACTCAAGTCGCCTATCCACTGCCCTTGACGATCTTGAAGAACGAGTTTTCGAGTGAAGTCTTTTTCAACGAGCACTCGCGCACATTGAGGCCTGCACTTCGGCTAAATTCCATGAAGTCATACAGCCTCTCCTTGGGGATACTGCCCGCTACGAGGTTCCCCAATCGTTCAACCGATCCGAGATATTCCGGAAGGCTACCGTTGGCTTCGAACGTTACACTGAATAGCTCGCGGTCGGTGGTCAGAAAATTGCACAGGTCGTCCTGGGCGATGACCTTGCCGCCGTCGACGATAGCCACGCGGTTGGCCAGCATCTCGATCTCCGACAGCACGTGCGTGTTCATAACAATAGTTGCGCCGCGCTGATGAATTTCGCGCAAGGCCTCCCGGAACTCGCGCACGATGAGCGGGTCGAGGCCTCGCGTCGGTTCGTCGAGAAAGAGCAGCCGCGTTTCGTGGATGAGGCATTGCGCAATTCCGACTTTTTGCTTCATGCCTTTCGAGCATTTGGAGAGAGGAAGAGTCTTGAATTGCGCCAGCCCCAATCGGTCGAGGGCATCGTGAATGACCTTATCCGACACGCGCTTTCCGTATAGTGAGGCGTAATAGCGGGTAGCTTCCTCGACGGTCAGGTAAAGGTGATAGTGGGGCTCCTCGGGAAGATAGGCAACGCCTTCGTTGACCGGGGAGCCGAGTTCCGGGACCCTTCCCATTACTTCGACTTTTCCCGAGGTGGGCCTCATCAGACCGAGAAAACAGTACATCGCCGTAGATTTGCCGGCACCGTTTTGTCCCACCAGTGCGAAGAAGTCTCCGTCGCGCACCTCCAGGCTTAGCCCCTTGAGAGCATGGACTTTTCCGCGCAAGAGTCCGCGGCGAAATTCCACGTGGACATCATCTGCGACGATCACATGGCCTCCATGCAGAACCGCTTGTTCAGGGACTTCATGACTTCCGCATCCGGCTTCCCGTCGATGTTTTCAGTGGCGAGGGCGTGCTTGATCTTCGTCGAAGCGTTACAGGTGCAGATTTGCACTTTTTTGTCGCATCCGCATGTGCAGTCCATCCGAGTGGCAATGCCCTCGGCACGCGGGCTAAGCTTGCCCTCCCCGGAAGATCCATTTGTTTCCGTTCCGGTCCCGGGGAGCGATGGCTGTTGCTTTGCCAGTATTCGATAGTCCTCGGTAGAAATTGTCTTTCCCGTCTTCAGGAGTTGAAGATTCTTCTGCAGCAAGGGGTCAAAAGCCACGTCGGCATTGGCCAGCGCGCCTTCTTCATAAAATTGCACTTTGCCGTCCACTCCGATCAAGACCGTCGTCGGCAGTCCGTTTACGCCGTATTGCTTCCCGATCGAGCCGGTGTCAATTCCCGTGGGGAAGTCCATCTTGAGGTCGCACAAAAAGCTTGCCACGGTGTCAGGCTTCTCTTGAGAATCATCGGTCGGCCCGGCAAGCAGAACCAGCGATTTCACTTCTGGATGCCGGCGAGCCAATTTAATCGCATTGTAGACACCGCAGCTCGCGCCACCAACCCCAATCCGCTCGCCGGCCACCCCAGGCTGGGCCAGCAGGTACTGGAAAGCAAGTTCGATATCGCTGGGCCAGGCTTCGGTTTGAATCTTGTTCTCCTCCTCTGGCGTCAGCTTGTCGTGCGGAATACCACCGCTCTCCCCGAAACCGCGATAGTCGAACGTAAAAACGTTTATCCCCGACGAAGCAAGACGTTCACCAAGCACGTCCCACAATTTGCGCTGCTGGTTGCATTGGTGAAGCAGCAAAACTCCAGGCCCCGGTTTTCTTGATGCAAAATAGGTCCCCTTGAGCACTGTTCCGTCGGGAGTATGCAGGCTCACAGCTCGTGGCGACGATATCTGCTGTGCCGCGCTGGTCGCCGCAACCAGCAATGCCAAAACCAGAACAGGAAGACTTCGGAGCGTTGACATAGCTACCTCCCTCACACGCACGTCCCACAGATAAACAGAAGTAATCCTTCGGCAGAGATTACCGCTCAACCATCTTCATTGTCCATTTGGGTGTGAGAGCCGGGGCCCCAACTTCCGATAAGTCTCAGTGTTGAATCGGAAACGCGAGGAGGCAAGGCGTGCACGGAGGGTGACGTGTTTGCGCGCGTTCAATTCATCGACATCGTTCACCTACACGCACGCGAAGCGTCCTACGCCGAGCGGTTCGTTCGAGTCGCGAAATCGGAGAAAGTAGTACTTCACATTGACGGGAACGGCGTTTAGCAGGACTTGACCTGTGCTTCGCCAGAATTAAGGCCGCCTTTGAAATGAACAACATACAGCGGTGCGATGTAACATTGTTCATGTCCTGTGCTTGCAAAATTACAATTCGCCAGGCACAGCCGACGCTAGATCAGATCGTCGAGAAGGAATGTCAGACTACTTCATCTGGAATGTAAAGATGCTCATTTCTTCTTTAGAATGAGCCGTGGGGCTATAAATGGATCAAACAAAGGCGAAGGAATTCCTGCGATTCGTATTTAGTGAGTTCAAGAAACTGAATAGCGAGTTGCGTACTTATGAGACGACGTTCGCCATCCTCAAGACATCGCTCGAACCAGAGCATCCAGGGTTTGCTAAGCTTTCAGATGATTCATTAGCTGCGGTAAGAGCTTCTAGCGCTCTGCACGATGCGATGAGGAAGCAATACGACGAACCTCTGGAAGAATTTCTTGAACGAGTTTCTCAAGCAGGGACGGAGGAAGAGGTTGAAAAACTTCTTTTATCAACTCCCGTAAGGAAATCAGTGAATTAGTGTTTTGTTTTTCTTGAGTCATTCCGATTTCTTCTGTCTTCTCAATTTCGCGAGCTGAGGCCTTGCCGGACATGGCGGAACCTGTTTGGTCCCAAACTGGTGTATTTCTGTTTGGTACCGTTAGTACAGCAGAATCACTGAGAGGAGCGCTGCATGCTACACAGATCAGTTGGCTTCCGAGATGGGAACGTCGGCCTTCTGTGGTTGTCACCCAGTGCCGCACGGTGAACGGAGGATTGTGGCGCACATGTTGCTGGTGCCCGCATTCGAGTTCGGCAACCCAATCCAGGTATTCGTCTAGGTGAAAGCCAACAATCTTTCGCGGGGTACCGTCGAGCTGTCGTTGAGGCTTCAATTGCGCGACCTGATTCGCAGAAGGCTATCTCAGTGCAGGAGGCTTGGCAACCTCGACGTTTCGTCCTTGTGGCCTTGAAACAGTACAGATGGATGGAGTTCGTTCCAATTTCGGTCCAAAACTGGGCTTTTATAGACCGTTTTTCGGGGATTCGGTGAACAAGGCCGATAGAATCATCAGGACTTTTGGTAGGGGCGCTGGGATCGAACCCACGACCCTCGGCACCTAACTCTCCTGTCTGCTCACCCTTAGAACTTTTCCCATCCTAAGAAGTACCGGATAAATAGGCTCAATCGGTACCTACGCCCCTGATTGGGATTCGGCGGAAATGAGAAAACCCCTTAATCGACCAAACAAACAGCCTCATCGGCTCAATAAGGCGATGTATCTGCCGCTCCTACTGAGCACCCCTTTGGGGTGTCACTACCGCAAAATTCAGGAAAGTCTCTGTAATGAACGGCCCGCCATTCATCGTGATTCTTGACGCGCAAGACCCGATTGCCGCGAGTCACTGGCGCGATAGCGGTACGGGCCAAGACGGGTGATGAGTAGGGCGGCAGACAAAGTCGCGGCCAGAAAAGCGATAAGGGAGGCCCGGTACGAGCGGGTGAGGTCGAAGCTCGATCCCATCAAGAGCGGACCCACGGCGCCGGACAAAATGAAGGTGGCGAGGACTACACTGTAGATCTGCGCGAACGAGCGAAGACCAAAATAGCGGCTGACGAGGTATGGGATCATGTCTACCTCGGCACCCAAGCCCAGGCCGATCAGGAATGCTCCGAGGAAAGCCGGCCGTGGCGCCGTGCCGACCAGAAATAGGCCGATTCCCGCGGCGACACTGACGAAAAACCAGGCGGCGACTCGCGCAGCAAACAAGCGGTCAAGCAAGTAGCCGGTCCCAACGCGGCCAATCATGACAGCAGCGCCTAAGAGAGAACTTCCCAATGCCGCACCTTGCAGACCTACGCCGCGGTCGTTAAGCATGGCTGCGGTGTGAACGATGCAAGCTTGGACGCTTGCACCGACGAGAAAAAATGAGGACACGATGAGCCAAAACGCGGGGCTTCGCGATGCTTCAGACGCCGTCAGACCTGAAGCATCGTGGCGTGCTGGCGCAGGGCTGTCTGCCGACGCGACTCCGTCCGGTAAGAGTCCAAGATCCTCTGGCTTTTCCTTAAGGAAAGCGGCCACGATGGGTACGGGAATAAGAAGAACCGCAACGCCGAGAATCGCGTAGGCGTTCCGCCAGCCAAAGTTCGCGATCAGACGCTGCGCGAAGGGCGGCATGATCATAGCTCCGCAACCTATACCAAGCATCGTGAGTCCAAGAGCCAGACCCCTTCTCCGGTCGAACCAGAAGGACACTACATTTCCGTAAGCGAGGGGTCCAAAACCAATGGATGCTGCCAAAGCAAAGGCGACGTAAGAGACATAGAACTGCCCAATGCCGCCTGACAGAACCCTAATGGAGAGAAGGATCAGGCCAAACATGACTGCAGAAGGGAGGATTACTCTGCGGGTCCCAAAGCGAGCGATCAGCCAACCAACAAACGGAGTGCAGGTCGCGTCAGCGATAGAACGAAGAGTGTAGGCCAGTGAAACGGCGGCACGGGTCGAGTGGAAGTCCTGGATGAGAGGCTTGAGGAAGACGCTGAAAGAATAGACCGTTATGGGAACACCCCAGAAAACGGCGACCATGGCAGTGAGTACAATCCTCCAGCCATAAAACAAGTGATGGCCGTGGCGCGAGGTCAATGCCGATGCATTCGGCGGCTGCGAGCCGGTTTGCCAGGAGGTGTCGGTCATCCGAAAGCTCACTGATTGTGGGCCGAATCGTGTGCTGGACCTTGTTTTGCGAGCACGATCGTCTGGACAAAGGAGTGAAACGGCGTAGGCGGGTCGGACAGACGCCCAACGAGCTTTTCCTGCAAGAGATCGGGAAAGTCATTGCGCTTGCGCTCGTCAGCAATAGCAGCAGCCAAAGAAGGAGAGAAAATCGAGCGGAAAAAGCGGGCGTGGCGGGTCGCCAGCGCTTGCTTGTTTGAGTCGCGCTGGTAATCGGCCCACGCGGCGTCTGGAAGCGTGAGCAATTCGTAGTGCTCAAGCGTGAGGCCGTGAAATTGATTGTCCGTAAACGGCGCCAATAGCTCGCTCCGCCTCCGGGGGTAGGAGCCCACAACCATGCTGGCACGTTCGTCAGCTGTGATCGCTCCCTCCGTTACCAACTGTGCGAGCGCTTCGTTCGCGTGCAGGAAAACGGGCTCGAACCCGCTAACGCCCTCGTCATCCATTCCGGGAAGCACGATGACCAGCCGGCCACCGGGCTTCAACTCAACGGCTCGGAGGGAAAGGAAAGCCTTCCAGTCCTCGGCGGCTTGGCGTTCGAACGCCTCTCGCACAGTCCCTGTGGCAACGCGTGGAACAAAGTGGCCTGGAATTCTCGCCGGATTCCGGCTCAGCCACACCGCCGCATACGACGACCAGCCAAGATGAATATGCGCCTTGGGAAACACGTTCTCGTAGAACGACCTTCCAATGGCTGACGGAAAAACGTTCGGATCATCTAGAGAATAGCGTTCAGGGTCGGCGTGAAGCACTTCAAAGAGCGTATTGAAATCGTTGGCGGGCTGGTCGACGTGCACGACGATGATAGGCCGAACGGGGCCAACACGACCTCGCAATGTTCTGATGGCCGCTCGCAGGGGCGGAAGAGAGTTCTTCCCTTGCGACGAACCGTAATCGGCGATGACCAGCGGCTGGTCGGTGCTGTCGAGCGCGATTGTTCGCGCGGCCTGCTCCAGCAATGGCAAAGCCAGGCCTGCTCCCCCCGCTGGAATCGCGGAATGCAGATTGTAAGAACCGCCGCTTTCCATCACGCCGTGAGGTGCGGCTGCCCGTTGCCCCATGGTAGTTCCTTTCGCGGTAGAGTAGCGTCAGGATCGCGTGGTCTGAACGATTGCAAACTATGTTAGGGTTGCGGCGAGCAATCGCAAAGACACAGCAACGAGGAGAAAACCTAAGCTACATCCTCCGGCCTAATTCCGTCCAGCAAATAGTGCAATCGGCAGGCCTGGCGTTTCATCGCTTCATGTTCGGCACTCAAGCGACTGACTAACTGAACGGGCGGGTCGGCGTTGTCTTACGGTAGCTCCGTCGTCTTTGCGTCTCTAACCCTACTCTTGTCCCTAGCCAAAATGCTGACCGACGCCAATGCCTTTAGAATCAGCCACCACCAGCTCAATCCGCGCTAGGCCGAGGACAGAATGCAGCAATGTTACATGCCCTATGGCAGGCGAAATAACAATTCGCCAGTCACAGGCGTTTTGGCGAGTGACAGGCATAGTTCGGATCGACTTTCGGCCGGTCCTTTATATATGCGTATAGATGCGTGCTCCACGCCCACCGGGCTCGCCCTCTTAGGTTCTTCTTTCTGTACCGAGTCGATAATCGTATTCACGTCTACTCCACCAGACCGCCCCGTTTTCGGGCCTCGGCTGAAGTTTTGGCGAACTACAGGACTGCACCACCGCTACGAACGACGGGCTGCCTGAAAGAGTTCGAATCCACCACGTTACCCACTACCTCTCACTTTGGCCCTTTGCAATTTGCGCCTGATCTCTGCTCCGTTGACACGCTTGCATCATGCGAATTGTGTTCACCAGCATCAACCAGGGCCGCCAACTGTTTGACCCTCGTGGTCCAGTTGGGGGAATAACATTCCCATGAACTGCAGAGGGGAAATAATTCCCTTCCGCTCAAACATTTCGAGATTTTCGAGAGGCACAGTTGGAGAAGCCTGCCAGCGTCAGTACAATGACGCTGGCTAGGCTCTATGTGGACAAACTTCTTCTGGACCTACACTGCCGGTCCGATAGCGGCTCTCTTGCCAGAGCGTTGGCGGAGAGCACTGCCAACTACGGTCTGTGCCAATTGGGAGCGTGCTGCGGCCTTGAGTGGCTGCTAGCTCTTTCCGTGTGCGCCAATCCTGACGGTTCGCGACGTTCTGTTTGGAGTTGTCGCAGCGAATGGAAAGACTCGTGCCGCGTGGAGTGTATCTGCGCACTCTTCCAATAGATTTTGTCAGAAGTTTTCAATCATCCAGGCGTTGTTGGTAGTAGTGTACTCCAGGAAAGCCAGACGGTGGCCGTCAGGAGACGGGATCGCATAGATGTCGTAGCCGCCGGCGGTTTGACGGAGCGGGTATGCGTTTCCCTGCGGATCAACAAAAAGAAGGGTGTTCGCTGCGGCTGATCGGCTAGCCACAAACCAACCCTTGCCGTCGGAAGCCCATTCCATTGACTGAAAGGCAGACCAGCCCGTCACACGGATATCTTGCAGCGTACCGCTGGCCAAAGACAGGATTCGGATACGGGCCGGCGGGCCTTCGGGTATTGCCAGGGCAATGCGCGAGCCGTCGGGGGAGATGTCCCAGTTGGATTCAACAATTTCCGGCCCCGAGGCGATTTGCTGCCTTGCGAGTTCCTGTCCCTTGCCTCGTATAGGGTCAAGAGCATAAAACACGAGTTGCTGGTTCTCCCATTCGCTCAGGACGCACCTAGTCGCGGGGGCTTTCAGGCAGCGAAAATCGGAACCAGGTCGCGATTTGAATACTAGTTGCGGAGGGCCGCCCGAGAGCGGAGCTCGCATCAAGAGAGGCGCTTTCGCAGCTGCATAGCCACCCGGAAAAGCAAAATACATGAGCCACTGGCCGTCCGGACTGAGGTGAAGGGAGAGTTTGTCTTCCGGACCGGCGATGAGAGCTACCGCGGTACGTTCACTTACTCCTTGCCTGAAAATATCCATGCTGCCATTGCGATTTGAGGCAAACAGGACGTAGTTGCTGTCGGGGGTCCAATCCGAAGCAAAATCGTCACGGTCATTGAATGTGAGGCGGCGCGGGTTTTCGAGGCGGTGCTCCACAATGTCTCCAACATATACGTCAGCCTGCGCAAGGCCCTTTAGAGCCACCAAGTGTTTCCCGTCGCTTGTCACGCCCAAAGCTGATATCGAGCAGCCAGGCCAACGGGCAAGTTGACGGGGCTTTCCTACCACCTTCCCTGAATACGGATCGGTGTTGGCCTCTAAAAGACTGGCACCCGATTGTCCGGAAATGACCTCGTTTCGAGAGTAGACGAGCCGTCCGTCGGGTAGAGGTATTCCCGACGTAATGTCCGGATCAGAAAAGGAGACCGTGATTTTTCCCGTCTCCAGGTTGAGCGTCTCAACTACTGTATCTACCTTATCTGAATCTGAAAAAACTCGTCCATAGGCGAGATGCTTGCTATCCCAGCCCCAAACCGGGCCCGCAAGATACTCGTTTACGGCGACTAGTATTCGATGCGGCAACTCCCCGTTGGCAGCCATGAGCCAAAGTTCTTTGCCCTTTCCGCGCACGAAGACGATTTGTGAACCGTCCGGTGAGACAGCAGCTTGGTTGCCACCGTCCAGAAGCTTGACAGGGGACTGACCTAAAATGGAAATCACCCAGACGCTATCCACGTTGGGTTGAAGACCGGTGACCGTCGCCAGCAGTCTTGTGCTGTCAGGAAACCAGCTTAGCCCACCGATGACGGAAGCTGGGGGAACAGAGAGAGGTTGCATCTCTCCGGTTCTATTCACACGTACGTAAAGTCCGGTACTGTCGGCGTAGGCCAAGTACTTGCCGTCCGGCGATATCGCAGCGGCGATCAGGGAAGCTTCTGAAGAGTTCGTAGTGAGTTGCGTCTCCTTTAATTGTAGCTGTCTTCCCCAACGGGTCCAGGAGCGCCACATCGCGGCCAATCCCACCAACACCAGGAGCATGGTTCCAAACACGATTGCTGGAGCGATTCGTCGTGAACGCTTTTGCGTACTCCCTCCGGCGGGGAGCCCGGTTCCTATGTGTTCTCTGCTGCCGAAATTCGTGACAGGGGGCCGGTCGCTTCCGAGTTCTTCCTCCGAGACCTCCTTGACCGGAGCGACAAAGCGATAGCCTCTTTTTGGGATGGTCTCTATGAATTTCGGACCGTCGAGGCTGTCCCCCAGAATCTTGCGCAAAGCCGAAATGCTTTGGGTCAAGTTGTTCTCTTCGACCGCGACATCGTTCCAGACCTTCTGCATTAACTCGTTCTTCTCCACAACGTGGCCCCGGTTCTCCACCAGAGCCAGGAGGGTGTCGAAGAGTCTCGGAGAAAGCGGAACAGCCACGCCATCCTGGTAGAGGAAACGTTCAGTGCGATCCAGGCGAAACCGGCCGAACTCGAATAATTGTCGCGGCTTCTTGAACATGGCGGTTTCAGAGTTTTTTCAGGAGATTTTCAGCGTTTCCTAATGACTCCGAGTTGATCAATGAATCATAGTCAACCCACATATAAAGGACACTCCATGAATGCAGAACTTACCACGAGGGTCGTGGTGGCGCAAAACGTCGACGTCGCTGGTCCACACGCGGGCCAGCCAGTTTCCATCGACATTCCAGTGCCAAAAGCGACCTCAGCCACTTTCCGCATACCCGCTGCGATTTGGTGCATGCTCGTCGCCATAACCTCGGACATGATTGGAGGGTACTGGGACGTCGCCTGGCACCAGTCCATTGGGCGAGATACATTCTGGACCCCGGCCCATTTGGCGATCCAGCTCGGTGCAGTGCTTGGGGGCCTTACTTCAGGTTTCTTGATACTTTCCACGACATTTGGCCATAGCCCGGCAGCGTATCAACGAAGAGCGGCCAGCGTAAAGATATGGGGCTTTCGCGGATCGCTTGGAGCCTTCATTGCTGCTTGGGGTGGATTCGCCATGATCACATCCGCTCCCTTCGACAACTGGTGGCATAACGCATACGGTCTCGATGTCACCATCCTCAGTCCTCCTCACGTATTGCTGATGAGTGGGTCGATCGCCATCGATATCGGCACCTTGATTCTGATTGGCGGTGCCATAAACCGATCCCAGGGCGATTTACGAGCGATGTTCCGCCGGCTGTTTCTTTACGTCGGCGGGATCATCGTCATGCATGGCTGCTTCCTCATCACCGAATACACGGGGAGCCAAGCACTGCATAGTGCGAGTGCCTATCTTGTGGTCTCATTGACGGTTCCTCTTACATTGGTGGGCGTGACGCGTGCCTTGGAACACCGGTGGGGAAACACCATTATTGTCGCCGTTTACACGGGTGCTGTCTTGGCCCAACTGTGGATTCTTCCACTCTTTGCCGCCCAACCGAAACTCGGGCCGGTCTATCAAAATGTGACTCACTTCATTCCAATGGCGTTTCCGCTGTTGCTGATAATACCTGCACTGGCGCTAGATCTGCTGCGGAGAGCCACTAAGATCTGGAAACCATGGTTACAGGCTGCGTCAACTGGCATCGTGTTCTTGGTGAGCTTTGTCTCCGTCCAATGGCCCTTCGCGAACTTCCTGATGTCTCCGTTGTCGCGGAATCGTATTTTCGGGACGCGTTACTTCTCATACGACGATACCGCTGGGTTTATGTACGATCCCTATAAATTTCAAGGCTCAGAGAATACACGTATCCAGTTCTGGATCGTGATGACCGTTGCTTTGATAGCTGCGATTCTCACCGCGCGCCTGGGGTTCATCTGGGCCAATTGGGTAAAACGGGTTCAAAGATAACAGGTACACCTTCGTAACGGAGTCTCTATGAGAGATCATCGGATGCGTATTCCTTCATTTCTAGTTGCCCTGTCATTCGTCGTATGCGCACCCGCCAACGCCCACGTCGGAAGCGCGGATGTATTTTACGAAAACGATGCCGACCCTTATCACGTCTTTGTGACGGTGCGCATGCCGAAGGTCATTCCCGGCTTGGCCCAAGTCGAGATTCGTAGCGAGTCCAACGACGTTCACGAGGTTCGACTAAATATCCTGCGCCTTTCAGGATTCGGTTACAAACTGCAAGCGATCCCGGACTTGGCCCAGCGATCGCCACAGGACCCGAGATTCTTTGTCGGGAGCATTTGGGTCATGGAGACTTATGACTTGCAGGTGCGAATTCAGATCGATGGTGCGCGGGGTAAGACGGAACTCGGCGTACCTATACCCGCATTCGCTCAGAGCACGCTGCGTATGCAGAAATCCCTCGGCGCCCTCCTGTTTGGCTGCATGATCTTCCTCTCTATCGGTATCGTCTCCGTTGTCGGTGCCGCGGTCCGAGAAGCTCAACTACAATCGGGGGAAGCCCCCACGGTGAAGGGTCTCCGAAAGGCTCGGACTGCGATGTTTGCCGCGGCGGCCCTTTTGCTGATCGTCGTCTGTCTCGGCAATGCCTGGTGGAAAGTAGTCGCTAGCAATAGTCAAGGCCAGACCTGGTCCTCCAATTCTCCGAATGCGCTGGCGACCCTGCGAGCGGACGGCCGACTTCTTCTCCGAGTCCAAGGTCAGGGTGAACTCTGGACGACATATATCAAACCCGAGAACTTCATTCCTGACCACGGACACTTGATGCATCTCTTCCTGATCAGGCTCCCCTATATGGATCGCATGTACCATCTTCATCCCGAGCGTATCGAAGGCGGGTCGTTTCTGGAAAACTTGCCCACAGTTATCGCAGGCAAGTACCAGATTTTCGCGGATATTGTTGACGACAATGGCGTGCCATGGACTGCGGCTGGGCAAATTGACCTGCCCAACGTCGCGGGTATGCCGCTCTCCGGAGACGATTCTCAAGCATCCGAAGGTCCTCTTACCCCAACCAAAGACGATTCCACAGTGGCGCAGTTGCCCGACGGCGGGCGCATGATCTGGGAACGCGACTCCTCCCCATTGAGAGCCAATGTTCCCATGTCCTTTCACTTCCGGATCGAAGATCGAAACGGGAGAGCTGCCCAAGATCTCGAGCCATACATGGGAATGGCAGGGCACGCAGCTTTTGTGCGTTCGGATTGTTCGGTGTTCGCGCATGTTCATCCCGCAGGTTCGGTCTCAATGGCCGCGCTGCAACTGGCTCAGGCGAGTCTACCGCTTGCCCCCCCGCGAGCTAACGAACGGCCTTTGGTGAATCAACGTGACCCCCATCCTGCGATGGAGATGACTATGAATGTATCGTCTCCAGAGGTCTCATTTCCCTACGGATTCCCCAAAGCCGGGCTGTACCGGATCTTTGTGCAGATCAAGCGCTCTGGTCGTGTTCAGACAGGAGTTTTCGATGCGCATGTCGAGTAACAGATCTTAGATGGAAATCGAGCGGTACCGCTTTCTGCAGTTCGAGTGTTCAGCGGGAGCTAATTATGCTGAGAAGAGCTTTGCTGGCGACTTTTTTGGTGTTTGCAACCACCCCCGTTCTCTGCGCGAAAGAGCGGATTCTTCTTTACCGTATTGGGCCCTCTCAGTCGACGCTATTCATCGCAAATGCGGATGGCTCCGACGAACGTCCGCTGCTGCCAAATTCCGGCTTCGATTACAACGCCTCTTTCTCCGCTGACGGGAAGTGGATCATCTTTACCTCTGAGCGCGGCGGCTCGGCCGACATCTACCGTGTGCATCCGGATGGGTCAGGTCTCGTGCGGCTGACCGATGATCCGGCGTATGACGATCAAGGAGCGCTCTCGCCGGATGGAAAGCAGCTTGCCTTTGTGTCCTCACGCGGTACCGGGTCCGCTGACATCTGGGTGCTCAACTTACAGACAAAGCAGGCACGAAACCTTACCCGCGCCCCAGCCAATTTTCGGCCGTCCTGGTCACCAGACGGGAAATGGATCGCGTTCTCATCGGACCGCAACACCCCTGTGCGGCGGGACGGTGAGCGATTTGAGCAATCGCATGCTATCAGCATTTATCTCATGCGGACTGACGGTACGGACCTGCGGAGGATAACTTCCGTGGGCAAATTTGCAGGCTCGCCGAAGTGGTCGCCAGATGGCGAGAGAATCGTTTTTTATGAGATGGATATTCAAGACACGTTTTACGCCCGGCTTTCCCCTGGGCGAGCGAAAGTCGGAAAACTGGTCGATTCGCAAATCGTTTCGGTGGATGTCGCAACCGGAACTCGCCAGGAGCACACGTCAGGTCCGGGACTGAAAGTTTCACCGCAGTTTCTTGGCGCGAATAGAATCGGGTATGTCATGAAGGCCGGCTCACGGACGGGTCTAGCCTTCACGACCGGGGATCAAGGGGCGAACGGACAGATGCGCAACCCTACTTGGTCATCTAATGGCAAACTGGTCGTATATCAAAAATGGTCATCTGAATCATGGAGCCAAAACCAACCCTTGTTCAGTATCGATCCAGAATTTGATCTGGCCTTTTCGAATCCATTTCCGGCGTTTTCGCACGACGGAAAGAAACTTGCCGTTACCAAGAGCGGGAATAATATTTCAGTGTCTGTGATGGATGCGGATGGAACGAACGCTAAGCTAATCTTTCGTGCAGACGATGGAGCTGTGGCTCTGGCGCCGGAATGGTCTCCTAAGGATGATTGGATCGCTTTTGGGACAGGGTCCTACTTTCTCCCTCGCGGCAGGTCAGCCCGCGTAATGATGATGCGCCCGGATGGCTCGGAACTCCATGAGCTAATCAAGGCTGCGGGAAACAACGGTTTTCCGAGTTGGTCCCCAGACGGCAAGCGGATCGTATTTCGCTTTTGGGGCGGGTCGGAGTATGGTCTCCGAATCATCAATCTGGACGATGGATCCGTGACAAACCTGACTACGGGATTTGACAATTTTCCTGCCTGGTCTCCAAGAGTCGATCTCATCGCCTTCACGCGCCTTGACGAAGACAACTATGACATTTACACGATCCGGCCCGACGGGACCGATTTGAGGAGGCTGACCACCGCCCCAGGGAATAATGCACACGAAATATGGTCTCCAGATGGAAAGCAAATTCTCTTCAGCAGCGCCCGTTTAGGATTCAAAGATGAGGCGCCGCTATACGACGACATTCCTCAGCCCTATGGCGAGCTCTTTGTGATGAACGCGGATGGCTCCGGTCAACGGCCGTTGACAGATAACCAGTGGGAAGATGCAACGCCCGCCTGGGCACCCCTATCCCTGCCCTAGTTGAAAGGAATAGAGACAATGAAATCCGTTCCACTAACTCTTGTCTTTATCGCTCTACTTGCCTTTACGACTGTTAAGAATGCTCAAGAGCAATCTGGAGAACAAGCCGTTCGAAGTGTGATTGCAGACTTCGCAGGGCCTATCAATCGGGGCGACACCAAGGCCTTTGCTGCATTGTTTGCGGAGGACGCCGACTTCGTCGTGATTACCGGCAAGTACTTAAAGGGCCGCGATGAGATCGTGACCTACCATGCGCGACTGTTTACCGACGACTTCCAAGGCAGTCACCTGGATGTGACATCTGTCGCAATTCGGTTTCTCCGTACTGACGTCGCGGTTGCACGGGTGGCGACCAAAAGAACTGCGAATGGAGGGCAAAGAAATGAGAACGTCGTTTCCGATGTTCGTGTTGACGAAGCACGGTGAATCATGGCTGATTGCAGCAGTCCAGAATACGTTGACCAGTGGCCCCCCGGTTCCTCCAGTTGGTACTCCGAAGTGACCCCCTCGGGCTCACGTTCTTCGAGTTACCGTAAATTTACCCTGGGGGGCTAGCGATGATGACCCGGACCAAAGAGAACCGAGGCCTGAACTAGAATTTCGCACTACTCTTCCGGAAACTTTGTAAGTGCTGACTTTGAAACGTTGGCTGACGATGCCATTGCGGGTCAGCACGCATTGGCAAAGGTTCCACGCGTTGATCCGACTCGGATCGGTTTCTGGGGACTGAGTCAGGGCGGCTGGCTCGCAGCGCTGGCGGCGGGACACAGCGCAGACTCTGCTTTTGCTATCTCCGTTTCTGCTCCGCTCGTCACCGCGAACGAGCAGATGCAATTTCGCGACGAGTAACCGAGTAACCTACTCACCGTCCGTGGATATTCAGAGTCCGACGTGCGCGAAATGCTCGATGCTGGCAAGGATTGGATCGGTTAAATGTCCTCCAGTTCTGCGAAGAGGTCCTCCGGCGGCCTCGTCGCCCCGGTTCGGGAGGCCAATAGGCGCGCACCGTCCGTGGAGAAACATAGATACATAGATACCCAGCTTGACCGACAGCTCCGCTGACAAATATAAGGTTGAGCGGATGGTTTATCTGTCGGATCGGTCAGAGCACGATGGTGAATGAGAGCAAAACCGCAATCACGATTATCACTACGTCCATCGTTACGGCAATTACGCGACCGGATCATGGCGAACATCTATCGAATACCACTTATTACGCAATGTCTTCACATCGAATCAAGAAACGCAATGGCACATTTGTAATGCCAGTTCGTCCTGGTGCTCGTTTCGAATTTCACAGGCATGCAGTCGGGTGCCAGAGGCGCCTGTCCCGCACTATAAAACACGTTCCGCTTTCCCTCCACATTCTGTGTCAACGTGCAGAACAGCGGAACGTAATCCTTGCCGCCGAAGAACAGGATTTCGTCGTCCGTGTCCTGGCGCAGCATGCAGAAGTCCTTGTATTGGTCGTCTTTGCGCCGCCGCTTGTAGGCATCGTCGCCGCGCGCTCTGACTGAAAGTGATGTCGTAATCCGGAGTCAGGAAATCCGATCTGATAAGGCCCCACCCTGCCGACAAAATGTAGACATTCTCGATTCCGAGTCTCTCGACGAGACTTCCGTAAATGGGGTTCTCGTATAGGCGATACGCCGGCAAAAGCAGGAGCGGATTTGTGTTCGGCTCGCGGTTGTAGGCGAGCAGCACCTCGCGCCATGGTTTTCCTTCGCCGGCGTCATCATCCGGCCGCGCATAAACATGGTCCTCATTCCGCGGAGCGATTTCCGGATGCGCGACGAAGGTGACGGACTTTCCGTCCGCCGTGACCAAGTGGCCGGCATTCGGTGCTTTGCTGGCGGCGCACTGAATGACGACGATCATGGTTTCGCCATTTCCTCGACCAGCTTCTCAAGATCATCCAGAAAACCCACCTCGTAGTTTTCTTCGACGTGATTTTGGTTCCAAAGACCGGAAGCGCAAACGCGGTCGCGGTCGCAGTGATGCCCCAGCCACTGCGGCGACGGCGAATCGAGCGTTGCCTTTTTGAAGTTGCTCAGCAGCGCGATCGAATTTCTCTCGATCTTTCCGCGCAGGCTATCGGGCCCCGGTTCGTCTCCGACAGAAAACCAGAGGAACGCCATTTTGCCAATGACCCGGCTCACAGTGCGTTCAAGTTCGACTTCCGCCCCCCTGATGTCTTTTGCAGCTGAACTCCCCTCGCCCCATGTCGGGAATTTGTGGCCGTCGCGGCCGATCAGCGCCGTTCCGACGATCAGACGGAATATCGAGCCGCGGTGATTCCCGCCGCCACTTCGCCTCTGTCCTCGGTGTGTGGACAGGCGGCCCCACAGCGTCGTGCTTCCGCCTGCTTTCAATGCATGGGTGCCGACCCGCACGATGCGCGGGCCTGGTCCCGTATCGGAGCGGCTTTCGCCGGTTTCGCGGAAGAAATAAACGCCGCGTTTAGGCCAACCCATCCGGCCCGAGCAATCGGCGAGCGTTTTCGCGCCGCCGATATTTTGCTCAAGAGTCGCAAGAATCGAATAAAACCGTTTGAGATGGTCCAGCCGTCCGTCATTCATGGCGGACGGCCTTCGTGCCCTTCGGCACTTCCGGCAGCGGCTCACCGGCGAGACGTTTCTCGACGAGACCGGCGAGAAAATCTGCAAAAGGACCGATATCCTCGCCCACGCTCGCCTTTTCGAGGGAGGCCATGTAGGCCTTGCGCTCCGACAGCGGGATCACGGCCCACGGATATCCGCCGCCGGCCATCATAGTGTTCATCAAAAACCGCCCCATGCGGCCGTTCCCGTCCATATAGGGATGGATGTAGACGAAAATGAAGTGCCCGAGCACGACGCGCACAGCGGGATCGGTTTCCTGGGTCAGCAGATCGAAGAAGGCCGGCATTGCGTCCCTCACCGCGTCGCGGTTCAGAGGAACGTGCATGGACTGCCGGATATAGACCTGTCCGTTGCGATAACCCGCGAGGTCGGAAGGTTTGAGGATGCCGGCCGTGACGCTCGGTGCAAGCATCTCGCGATACCATTCACGATGATCCTCCTCGGCAACCGTGCCCGGATTTTCACCCTTCAGAACGCGTCCGATACTCTTTTCGACGACCTGAAACGCCTGCCAGTAGCCGCGCGCCGCCATGGCGTTCGTCTGTTCGCGGTCCAGCTCGTTCGCTTCCGGGTTCCATGTACCGCGGCGCACGCGCTCGATCAGTTCCGGCGTGACACGGTAGCCCTCGATCGACAGAGAGTGGTAGGCATCCGTTACATACGCTTTCTGGACGCCCTTCATATACGCGCCTGTGTTCCGGGCGAGGCCCGGTGCCTTCGGAAATCGCTCGATGATAGGCTGGCGCATCTTGTCCCAAAGCAGCCTGATTCGGTTCACATACGGCGATGTTTCGCGGGCTGGGAGCGAGAGGGATGGACGGTCGTTGAACGGGTCTGATTCGCGCACGTCATAACTAGCCGCCGCCATCGTCTTCACGATCTCGTCGGCCAGCCGGTCGCGGCCGCTGTTGCGGAATGCCCCCGCCAATCGTCCGGCGATCACGCTGTGACCGCCTTCCAGCAGTCGCGCCAACAGCCCCGAAACGTCGCGCACCATCGCCAGCGCCGCCCGGACATCCGTCGCATGGCTGGCGAAATACTGCGGGGAACTCTCGATCAACGCCGATTCCAGCGAGAATATCCGCAGGCCCTCCTTTTCCTCACGGTCGGCGCGTGCGGGCAAAGCGGCCCGAACATCCAGCAACGACGTGCCGTGCGGGAGCGGAACAACCTTGTTACCGCCTTTGGGGGATCTGACGAAGAGCTGGCGAGGAACCGTCCAGTTTCCACCATGCATCGAAAGCGACTGCTCCGGGGACAGGCTCCAGTTCTTGCCGAAGCGTGTTTCCAGATAAACGGCAGCGAAGCGCCAGAACGAGGCATACCATGCCGTGCTGTCGCCTTCTTTCTCGTCGGGCCGGCTCGGAACGTACCAGCCCTTCATCACCTCACGCAGAAAGCCATTCGCCTTGAGGCGCTCCCTGTGGGTGCGCGGCATGTCCTTCGCCCGCATGGCCGCGGCGCCATTGGCGTTCTGTAGCTTGTGGAGAAGTTCAAGCGACTCCGCGAGCTTTTCGGACGGTGTAGCCATTCCCTGTGCAGTCCTTAGGTTATTGCGTCGGACGAATATTAGGTTTCCGTGCCGTGCAATTATTAGGTTATTATGTTGTACTATTTTTAGGTTATTGTGTCGAGCACTCCTTAGGTTTTTCTGCAGGGCATGCCGCCGGGCCGAGAACCCCCCTGGTCAACCTCTTTTATATGCTGTTCCAGAGGGTTAGTCCGGGCACCCCGATTGTCGGGGATACCGCCCCCATTTTCGCATCGTTGCTGTCGTGATCCTGCCGCTGATCATTGTAGTGATGATCTTGCTGGTGCTGTTGTCGCTGTCGTTCTTGTTGTTGCCATTGTTCTCGTCGTTCTCCTTTGCGCTTTCAGTGTGCCGCAGCATGGGCCGCGCGCGCGCACCGTCAACGGCCGCCCGCTCACAGAGTCCGTGTTGGCCGTTGCCCGTATGGTCAAAAATCTCAAATGCATTGAAAAGGCTTGGTTTCCGGTCTCGTAATTTCCTCGCACAGCTCTCTGAAACCTCAAGAGCATGTACAATCCGGGTCGACGATCAAGTACAGGGAGGCTCTGGAATGATTTGGGCTCGCATGCTTGCTTACATCACCGGCACCGTAGACCAGGAACTTCTTCTGAGGAACGAATATTTGGCCGCAGAGAACCGCATCCTGAGAGCCCAAATCAAAGGCAGGTTGTTGTTATCCGATGCCGAAAAAGCAACGTTGGCTGAGATCGGCCACCGGCTTGGACGGAAAGCCTTGGAAGAATTGTCGGCTGTCGCGAAGCCGGATACGCTGCTCGCTTGGTACCGAAAGCGCATCGCCAACAAGTTCGACGGATCGAAGTTTCGCAAATCTTGGGGTCGTCCCAGAGTTGACGAGGAAACCGAGCGGTTGGTGGTGCGCATGGCGAAGGAGAATCCCGGGTGGGGCTATGACCGGATCGTGGGCGCCATGGCCAACCTGGGTCTCCGGCTCTCGGATCAGACGGTGGGCAATATTCTCCGCCGCCATGATATTCCACCGGCTCCCAAGCGGAAGCAGATGACGAGTTGGAAAGACTTTATCCGTGCTCACATGGCAGTGTTGGTGGCGACCGACTTCTTCACGGTGGAAGTGCTTACGCTAAGAGGGTTGATTACGTACTACGTGCTGTTTTTCATTGATTTGGAGAGTCGGAGAATATGCTTGGCCGGAGTTACACGTCATCCGAATCAAGAGTGGATGGAACAGATGGCGCGCAATGTGACGATGGAAGATTCTGGTTTTCTGATCAACCGCAAATACCTACTGCATGATCGCGACAGCAAATACTGCCCATCGTTTCGTCAGGTGATCGAAGCAGGAAGCGTGAAGACCCTTGCCTTGCCGCCCAGAAGTCCGAATCTGAACGCCTATGCGGAACGCTGGGTAAGGTCGGTTAAGGAGGAATGCCTGGGAAAACTGATCTTGTTGGGTGAAGGCTCATTGCGGCGCGCGCTGCGCCACTACGAAGCCCACTATCATGAAGAGAGAAATCACCAAG
>Ga0210392_10000477_pt1 | contig 24626 bp, 15 predicted proteins | sample IncBWC30OmetaG_FD_161057 | JGI IMG/M metagenome (GOLD analysis project Ga0210392, IMG submission 161057) | Forest soil microbial communities from Barre Woods Harvard Forest LTER site, Petersham, Massachusetts, United States - Inc-BW-C-30-O ...
CGAGACCCGGTTAAAGTATTTCTGATAATCCGCGATGTGCGCTTCGCGCAACGACTTGTATGATTTTTTTGAGGCCAGGTTCAGATCATTCAGCGTTGCCGCCAATGGGTCCTTGGTTTGCCGGCCCGCGAAACCTTGATAGTCCGTTCCCGCCGCGATCAACAGGACAACTTCATCTGCATTGCTCACGCTTATAAAATCGCCGCGGATGGAAACTTTTCCACCCTTGTTCAAAACGCGGACGCGCGCAACGTAGTGTGCACCCTTGCCGCCCTTGCCGTTATCAAGCCAGCCAGTCATCACCAGGCCGTTGTCGCCGCCGCCGGTGGTGGCAAACCGTTCCGGCCGGTCGAGCCGCAGGTCGAAGGAAATTTGTCCAGCCTTGTCTGCACTCAGGCGCAAAACCATTACTTGGTCCGGTGCGCTGGCGAACATTTCACGGCTGAATTTCACCCCGCCGCGATCAAACTCCAGCCGGGCCACCGCATCGTTCAGATCCAATTCGCGTCGATAATGTGTGGCCGGCAAGTTGGTATCACCCGGAAAAAATGACAGGTGCAGGTTGCCGAGCACCTGATAACAACCGTATTGCCCGCCGCCTGAACCCGGCCCCTGGCAGGTAAAGTTGGCGTTCACGAGCGCCTCGGCTTCGGGGTTTTTCCCCGCCAGCAACAGTTTTTGGATTTCGGGCAAAACTTTGTACGCGTCGGGGCGGTCGGCGTCCTGGGGCGAACCTGACCATACGGAACTTTCATTCAGCACGATCCTCTCGTCGTTCACGCCGCCGAACATCATGGCGCCCAGCCGGCCGTTGCCTAGCGGTGAAGATTCCGTAAAATCCCTCGCCGGCGCGGCGAACCGGATATTTGTTTCCGATGGCATGGGCTTGTTTTCAGCGGCAAACAAAGGCGCCATGGCCGTAAGCCAAAAAAATGCCACGCCAGACCAAACACACGCTTTTCCTGTATTCATAAAATTATTTGCTCGCACAGCCGCTAAAATGACACCGGCCGGCAAAAAAAATGGCACGGCCAACAAAAGATGTTTTAGAATCACGAACCCAGTTCAATGACCGAGGCTTCCACGGCTTGCGAGCATGAAGGTACAATGCCATCGCGCATCAGTTCCTCGCCGGTAAAGGTTTTGCCTTCCTGCGGCATCGCGGCCCGGCCCGGGGCCGGATTTAATTCGCGGACCGTGTATTTCCTGGCCGGGTCAAGCCCCTGCGGATGTACCGCGACGTTTTGGCCATCCTTCAATTGAAAGGCGAACACAACGGCCTGCGAACGGTCGGAGGACACAAAGCCCATTGCGCCGCGAAAAGTTTCATGCGGATTCTCCAGCCGGTACAGATCGCCCAACTGGGTGACCTCGCGGATCTGTTTATACGCGCTGATGGCCCCGGCGCAGATGGCCTTGTCCGCCGCGGACAGTTTGTTCAGATCCAGATCCATGCCGAACCGCGCGCTCATCGCCACGCTGCAGGCGAAATGCATCGGACGGTTGCCCCAATGCGTCACGTGGCTGGCGATGGCCATCGGCGGGAAGAAATATGAATAATCCCACTGCATCGGCACACGTTGCACCGGATCGGTGTTGTCGCTCGGCCAAAATTCATGGAAATATTTTAACGCCCCATAATCCACACGGCCGCCGCCGCCGGAACACAGCATCAATTCCGTGTCTGGAAATTTCTTTGCCGTTTTGTCCATCAACGCGTAGAGCGCGTCCACGTAATTGATCCAAAGATGTGACTGGCGGTCGGGCGTAAGATAAGACGAGCCCGGCTGCGTAAGGTAGCGGTTGCAATCCCATTTCGCGTAGCTGATGTTCGGGACGCCCAGGATATTTTGGATGGTTTTCCACTCGAATGCCTGCACTTCAGGACGTGTGAGGTCCAGCACCAGTTGGTTGCGCTGCAATTCCAATTCCCGTTTCGGCTGGCGGATCACCCAGTCGGGATGTTGATCGAACAGTTCGCTTTTGGGGTTCACCATCTCCGGCTCCATCCAGATGCCGAAACGCAGACCGCGCTTGACCGCTTCGCCGGCCAGCGGCGCGAGCCCGTCCGGCAGGCGCGAACGGTTTGGTTGCCAGTCACCCAGTCCTGCATGGTCATTCACCCGCGGATACTTGTTTCCAAACCAGCCGTCATCCAGCAGGAACAATTCCGTTCCGATCTCCTTCGCCGGGTCATAGAGACCCACAATCCGGCTGGAATCAAAATCAAAGCCGGTTGCCTCCCAATTGTTCAACAATACCGCCCGCGTCTTGTGACCGTCGCGCATCCCATAATCGCGCGCCCAGCTGTGAAGTTTGCGGCTCATTTCCCCCAGCCCGCTCGCGCTCCATACCCAGATCATTTTGGGGGTGGTGAAGGTCTCGCCCGGTTTCAGATGATAGGCCGAAGCGAACGGATTCACCCCGCAGAGGGCGCGGATGCCGGTGCCATTGTCGTCAAAGGCGAACTGGAAGCTGCCCGACCACTCCAGCGAACCGGCCAGCACCCGGCCGCCGTTCTCCGTTGGCGGACCGTCCAGCGAAAGCACAAACGAAGGATTACGGTACTGGTCCGCCCGCACGCCGATTTTTGAATCCAAAACCTTGGTGCCGGGCGTGATTTGCTCGGTGATCGGCGACAACATCTCCTTCGCCCAGTCACCGAAGAAATGGGTCAGATAAACATTTTTTGCCGGCAGCAGCAACGCGGTCGAAGCCATGTGTCCCAACGTCACCGCCCCGGATTCGTGATGGACAATTGCCGTCCATTGCTCAACCACATCTCGTTCGCGATCGGCGCGAAAGTTCAGCGTTACTTCCAATGGATAAGCCGGGTCGTGCAACTTGATTTGGGTCAATTCACGGCCGGCGCTGTCATTCGTGCGCGTGAGATCCTCAAAGACCAACGCCGTTGAAGTATTGCCGTCGGCGTGGACGACTTGCAGTGCCGGCTCCCAGATGTATCCGTCACCCGCCTGTGGATAGCTTTCATCCGTCCGCTGCAATTTTTCATTCGCATCAGCCGCGCCAACTGCGCGTTGATAAAGCCGTCCATCATCGCCCACCGCAAAATTCAACGTGAAATTTTTGGTCTGCACGGCAAACGTGACGGGCGACGCTGGTTCGGCCACGCAGTTTCCGACGATGAACAAGGCTACAGACATGCCAATCGGCAAGGCGAATGCGCGGAGCCGGCGGCTGCAAATGGATTTCATAAGATTGAGTGTTTCAGATTGGAAAGCGGGCTGTCGTGCAAAATTATTCAGTGAAGGATATTAAACATCAAGTTTCGTCCGCCGAAAATTTTGCGGCATGTTCAATCTTCTTCGCCGAATGAAATTGCAAGACCGGATAAAAGTGCTGCGTTAAGGTGTGACCATCATCACTGAACAAAAGGCAACCGCATGCCATATGAAATCCATGCCACTTGTTAAACCCGCCGCTTCAAGATTTAGCCGACCGCAAACCAAACACCAACCCGTACCCACCAAAATGCAACCCAAACCAATCATGAAAGCACTCGTCATTTGCGCATCAATTGCCGGCATGCTCGCCTCGGCTGTGAACGCTGCTAACATAACCTGGCAAGCACCCGCCGCCATTTCCGGAACGTCCGATGTAAACACACAGGGAACACTTTACAGTTCGTGGGCGCCCGGCGACGATTATCAGGGTGATTTTAATTCAGCACCCCAAAACTATACGGTTAATGGCGTGCCTTTTAATACCTACGGCACCCCGGGAACTGATATTGGCATCAGTGGCTCTGGCATTAACCTCGACCGCTACAATGGCTTTACCAGCCCGAACACCGGCGATTCCATCTACAACAATCTCTTGCAAGTCGCGGTGTTTAACTACAATTCGGGCTCGAGTGACATGATTGTCTCTTGGGACAACCTGATCGTTGGACACACCTACTTGGTCCAAGCGTGGTTAAATGACGGACGTGGCAGCCAGCCAGGAACTTCAACTTTCATCGGCGGGGTCAGCAATTCGGCTCCGGTCGCCATCGGCAATGGCGTGCCGGGACAATACATCATCGGCACATTTGTGGCGGACGGCGGCTCGCAGAGCTTTACCATGACGCCGGGCATCATGTTAAACCTTGTGCAAGTTCGCGACATTACGCCAACGCCAAACGTGACCTGGGCAACGCCCGGCGCCATCTCCGGACCTTCCGACGTGAAAACGAACGGCACCTATTTCGGTTCGTGGGCCCCCTACAATCAAGATTCAGCCAATAACGGGTCGAGCGGGCTGGTGGTTAACGGCACGAAATTTTTGGCGTCCAGCGATTTGCCCAACTTGTTCACGGTTGGTTTTAACAACGGCTACGGTGGCTACAACAATCCCAACACTTCGGATGCCAATTATAACGACCTTTTGCAGTCAGCCACCTACGAGGGTTTTGGTGACGGCCGGCCCGTGTCATTGAGTTGGACCGGCATGAAACCGGGCCATACCTACCAGGTTCAAGTCTGGGCGAATGACGGACGCGGCAATGGCCGGACTGAAAGCTTCACCGGTGGTTCCAACACCTCTGCCACGGTGGACTTTGGCGATGCCCCTGGACGATATGTTGTCGGCACCTTTGTGGCTGACAGTGGCGGCCGGCAGGTGATTTCGCTTAGCGCAGCCGGCTCCCCCAACGGCTCCTTTCCCCAGGTGAATCTCGTTCAAGTTCGCGATCTGACAACGACACCGGACATAACCTGGCAAACACCCATGCCCATTTCCGACCCTTCCGACGTGGTCACGAATGGCGCCTATTTCGCTTCTTGGGCCCCCTACAATCAAGATTCGGCCAATAACGGGTCAAGCGGGCTGGTGGTTAACGGCACAAAATTTCTGGCGTTCAGTGATTTCCCGAACATGAACACTATCGGCTTCAATAACGGCTACAATGGTTACAACAATCCCGGCACTTCGGATGGAAACTATAACGATCTGCTGCAGACGGCGGCCTACGAAGGCTTTGGCGACGGCCGGCCTGTATCGTTGAGTTGGGGTGGCATGACGCCGGGCCATATCTACCTTATCCAAATCTGGGCAAATGATGGTCGTGGCAATAGCCGGACTGAAAGCTTCACCGGTGGCGGAAACACCTCTGACACCGTGGATTTTGGCGATGCCCCCGGGCAATATGTCGTCGGTACATTTGTGGCCAATGGTACCGGACTGCAGACGATTGACCTTAGCGGCGTGGGCTCTCCGAACGGTGACTATCCCCAATTGAATCTCGTTCAAGTTCGTGACCTTACCCCGCAACCGATATTGACCGGCATCAGCGTGAGCGGAACGACGTTGAACCTCAGCGCGGTGAACGGCTCGAACAGCGGACAATATGTCCTGCTTGGCTCAACCAATCTGACCAAGCCGTTCAGCCAATGGACACCCATCCTGACCAATAACCTTGATGGCGGCGGCAACTTGAATCTGTCCACGAACATCCTCAATCCGGCCGCGCCGCTACAGTTCTTCATTTTGAAGCAATAAGTCCAAGGACAAGCTACGTAATCACCGGCCGCCGGACATCCTGTCCGGCGGCTTTTTTATGGTGTGGGAGCGAATGCCACCACGCCGTTCATTCATTTTTTAATGAAGGCACCACGGGGGCTGAGACAAACCGGCTGGGAGAGACTTTGAAATGGCGGCGGAAACGGGTGGCGAAGTATTGGCTGGAGTTAAAACCGTTGGCAAAGGCGATCTCGGTCACCGAAAGTTCGGGGCGCGTGCGCAGTTGCTGCGCGGCCCGCTCCAGCCGGCACTGGTTCAGATATTCCATCGGCCCGGTGTTCACCAATTCGCGGCAGTATTTTGAAAACGCGGTCACGCCCATGTTGCAATGGGCAGCCATGCGGTCCAATGTCCATTGCTCCCCAAGGTCAATGCTCCCGGTCTTGAGGTCCTGGAAAAACACTTCGACTGTGTGCGTGCGCGAGGTCAATTGTTCGTTTTCATGCGGTTGCTGTTCCACCAGGGCATCCAGCACCCCGATCAGCAACAGGTTCAGATGGACGGCCATCCGCGAAACGGCATGGGGCTGGTCCCAGGCGGTGATGCACCGGGCCAGTTCGCGGAACGATTGCGCAATGGACGGGGTGGATTTCCAGACGGGATTTTTTATATGCCGCCATCTTTCGGTAAGTTCGGCGATATCGCCCTTGGTCATCACCACCCATTTCGGCCAGCTCCAATTCTGGTTTGGCCGCCGGACCCCGACATCAAGGATCAACCAGTGCAACCGCCCCCGACCGATGTTGGGGGCGCCAAATTTGTGAAGCTGCCAGGGACGGGTCAGGAGAAAATTGCCCGCATGGAGGTTAAACGTTTTCTGCCCCATGATCAGGTCACACGTTCCGGTCTCAAAGAAAACGATTTTAATCCCTTCGTTCCGGTGCGGATTCAGCCCCCAGTCCTGCGAAGTGTTGGCATCCCAGAAACCGATGCTATTAAGCCCAGGCAGCACATCCTGGGACATCAATGTCCCGGGATAATGGCCTTTGGTCAGCGCATGAAACTCAATTTTGCCCTCTCGCACCGCCTCTTTCTGTGGTTCACAATCATCAATCCCATACTGCTTGTGCCCCATCCGATAGATCGGCTGTGTGGTCATACATGTTCAAAGTTCTTCGCCGAACAATAATACAAGATTTCCGCATTTACAATCTGGCATTCTAAATGGATAAATCCAAAATGCTTAAACCACTTTGAAAAGCCCCGCGCAATGACAACATTTATCCAACGGAAGCCAAACTTTATTCGTCTATGCACCGGTTGCCTGTTCATTCTGGCGCTGGCGGGCGTGAAAATCGATGCCGCAACGGTTTGGCTCGATGACCTGGACGTGACTCCGACGATCCAAAGCTGGGGCGATCCCCATAAAAACCAGTCCATTGATGGCCACGGCCTGAGCATCGGCGGCCAAAAATTCGAACACGGTCTCGGCACACACGCAGACAGCATTTTATACCTCAACCTCAAAAGTGCCGTGCAAACATTTTCCGCCAGTGTCGGCGCGGATGACGAGGTTTCCAAATCACCGGCGAGCATTGAATTCTTCGTGCTGGGTGATGGAAAAATTCTCTGGCAAAGCGGGGTGATGAAAGCAGATGCCCCGGCAAAAAGCTTCTCCGTCAATCTCGCCGGCGTCAAAACCTTGGCGTTGAAAGTGGGTGATGCGGGCGACGGAATATCGTTCGACCATGCGGACTGGGTGGACGCAAAATTTGAGACTGTTGACGGCGTGCAATTGGAAACCATGAGCGCGCCGGCCGAAGCCGCTGTTGTTTTGACACCGCCGGCTTCACCCAAGCCGCGCATCAACGGCGCGGAAATTTTCGGGGTTCGGCCGGGCTCACCCTTCTTGTTCACCATCGCCGCGACAGGTGACCGGCCGATGATTTTTGCCGCCGATGATTTGCCCGCCGGCCTGCATCTCGATCCACAAACCGGCCGTATCACCGGCGTATTGGAAAAAGCGGGTGAGTATGCTGTGACCTTGCGCGCAAAAAACACCCTCGGCACGGCCAAACGCAAATTCAAGATTGTGGTAGGCGCGAAGATCGCCCTGACGCCGCCCATGGGCTGGAACAGTTGGAATTGTTTCGCCCACGCCGTTTCCGAGGAGAAAGTCAAAGCGGCGGCTGATGCGATGGTGAAAAGCGGCCTCATCAATCACGGCTGGACGTATATCAATGTGGATGATTTTTGGCAGAACCATCGCGACTCGAAGGACCCGACATTACAAGGGCTTTTCCGCGATGCCCAGGGCAATGTCGTGCCGAACTCCCGTTTTCCTGACATGAGAGGAATGGCGGATTACATCCATGGACTCGGCCTGAAAGCGGGGTTGTATTCTTCGCCCGGTCCGTGGACATGCGGCGGTTGCACCGGCAGCTGGCAGCACGAACAGCAGGACGCCGCACAATACGCCGCATGGGGCTTTGATTATTTAAAATACGACCTGTGCACCTATCACGATGTGGTGACCAACTGCGAAACTATTTTGGCCGCGGCGCAACCGCCTTACCGCGTGATGGGCGGATTCCTGAAACAGCAGCCGCGCGACATCGTTTACAGCCTTTGCCAATATGGCGGATTAAATGTCTGGCAATGGGGTGGCGCCGTTGGCGGCCATTCCTGGCGGACGACCGGCGACATCGTTGATACTTGGAGCAGCATGAGCGGAATCGGTTTCCGGCAGGATGCCGCCGCCCCGTTCGCCCAGCCGGGAAACTGGAATGATCCTGACATGTTGATCGTGGGCAAGGTGGGTTGGGGACATTTGCACCCAAGCCGTCTGACTCCAAATGAGCAATACACGCACATCAGTTTGTGGTGCCTGTTGTCCGCACCGCTGCTCATCGGTTGCGACATGACGCAACTCGACCCGTTTACCTTGAACCTTCTGGAAAACGACGAGGTGCTGGCCGTGGATCAAGATCCTCTGGGCAGGCAGGCGATAACAGTTGCGAAAAGCGGCGAGACATGCGTCTATGCCAAAGACTTGGTGGACGGTTCCAAAGCGGTTGGCCTGTTCAACCTTGGGGAAACCGAAACCCAAGTCCAGGTCAACTGGTCGGACCTCGGCCTGAAAGGCAAATTGCACGTCCGCGACCTGTGGCGGCAAAAGGACTTGGGCAAATTTAAGGACGCCTTCAGCGTCACTGTGCCACGTCATGGCGTCGTGCTGATCAAGGTATGGTAAAACGCCTCCGTGCCAACCGGCCGTTGGCCCTTGTGTTGACGAAAAAATGAAAATAAAAAACAGATTGAGCCGGTTGATCGCGCTGGCAGTTTGCGCGGAAGTTTTTACCGCCGCCTTCGCCCATGCGGGCGTTGAAACCGCTGCCGGGACAAACTCTGTCATCCATGAATCGGCGGCGCAACGGGACGCCCGCATGGAATGGTGGCGCGAGGCGCGCTTCGGGATGTTCATCCATTGGGGACTGTATTCCATCCCCGCCGGCGTGTGGCAGAAGGAAACCTATTATGGCGAATGGTTTCTGGAACAGACGCACATGCCCGTGAGCCAGTACGAAAAATACGCGGCCCAGTTTGATCCCGTCAAGTTTGACGCAACCGCATGGGTGCACGCCGCCAAGGCCGCCGGGGTGAAATATATCGTCATCACCAGCAAGCATCACGACGGCTTCGGGATGTTCCGCTCCGACCTGACCGACTGGTGCATCAAGCGGACGCCGTTCCAGCGGGATCCGCTGGCAGAACTGGCGGCGGCCTGCAAGGCCGAGGGGATCAAGTTTTGCCTCTACTATTCCATCATGGACTGGCACCACCCGGATTGGGGCAACCGCCGGGCGTGGAACGATGTCGCCGACACAAACCGCCCGCCGGACATGGACCGTTACACCGCCTACATGAAGGGACAACTCAAGGAATTGCTCACGCGCTACGGCCCGATCGGCCTGCTTTGGTTTGACGGCCAATGGGAAGACCCGTGGACGAGTGAACGGGGTGATGACCTTTATCAATATGTCCGCAGTTTGCAGCCGGGCATCATCGTGAACAACCGCGTCGGCAAGCCGGCCTCAACCGCCGCGGTCGGCTTTGCGCAGATCGGTGCGGTGGGAGATTATGGCACGCCCGAGCAGTCCATTCCACCGTCGGGTTTTGGCCCGGGAGTGGATTGGGAATCGTGCATGACGATGAACGACCATTGGGGGTATAACAAAGGCGATCAAAATTGGAAATCCGCCCAGACCCTCGTCCGCAACCTGATCGATTGTTCCAGCAAGGGCGGGAATTACCTGCTCAACGTCGGCCCGACCAGTGAAGGCTTGTTTCCCGATGCCAGTCTTGAGCGGCTCACAGCCATCGGCGATTGGATGCAGGTGAATGGCGAGGCGATTTACGGCACGTCTGCCAGCCCGTTCACCCGAAGGCTTCCGTGGGGCCGCTGCACTCAGAAAATCTCAGGCGATGGGACGAAGCTTTATCTGCATGTCTTCGATTGGCCAGCGGATGGCCGCCTGCTCGTCCCCGGCCTCAAAAGCAAAGTACAAAAAGCCTATCTGCTCGCGGACCGGTCGCAATCGAAGCTCGCGGCCAAAAAGACCAAGGAAGGCGTGCAGGTGACGCTGCCAACGAACGCCGCCGAGGAGATCTCAACCACGGTGGTCTTGGAAATCAAAGGCGCGGTCTCCGTTGAAGCTGCACCGCAAATTGTGGCTTCCGCCTCCAACATCTATCAAAACCAAACCTCGCAATACGGCCCGCAGTTCGCGTTTGATGGGAACCCTGACACCCGCTGGGCTACGGACGACGTGGTATCAAACGCATGGATCGCCGTTGACTTGGGCTCGGTAAAAACCATCCACGGTGTCCGGATCAATGAAGCCTATGCGGGCCGCGTGCAGAACTATGAACTGCAATACCGTTACGGCACGGCCTGGAAGACTTTCCTGTCCGGCGCCACTTTGGACGCGAACTTTGAAGTCACCTTTCCCGCCGTCAAAGCGCGCGAGTTCCGGCTGAACATCCTTTCCGCCCGCCAGGGCCCGACCATCAACGAAATCGAGTGGTTCTAAGCGAGGAAGAATATCCGTGAACCAATCTGTCATGAACAACCCGATGAGCAACATAGACTGGCTAATTATAGCCGTCTATTTGCTTGGCGTCGTCGGGCTCGGCGTCGCCGCGGGGTTCTGGCGACGGAAGAATGAACGCGGCGGCGAAGGCGGACATTACTTCCTTGCGGGCAATACGCTCGCGTGGCCGGTCATCGGCCTGGCGATGTTCGCGGCGAACATTTCCACGGTCCACCTCGTCAGCCTGGCGGAAGCGGCTTACAAATACGGCCTGGTCTTCGGCAACTTCGAGTGGATGGCCGGATTTACCCTCATCCTATTGTCACTATTTTTTGCGCCGCTCTACCTCCGCTCCCGCGTCGCGACCTTGCCGGATTTCCTGGAACGCCGTTTCAACCGTGGTTGTCGCGACGTGCTGTCCGTCGTGTCGCTGTTTTCCGCCATTGTCATCCACATGGGTGTGGCGCTTTACACCGCGGCGTGGGTGCTGCGCGGAATCCTCGGCCTGGCGCCGGGCACGACCATTTTAGGCATGGACGTGCTGATGTTTTTCATCGTCGTGCTCGGCACCTTGACGGGCATATATACCATGCTCGGTGGCCTGCTGGCCGTCGTCTGGACCGAAAGCGTGCAAACAATCCTGCTGCTCGTCGGCGCCATCGTCATCACCGTGACCGGCTTTGTCAAAATCGGCGGCTGGGCCACGCTCGCACACACGCTCGCATCGAACCCGCACCCGCTCGCCGGCGTCGCTGGTAGCCAGGTGACGTGGGGCACGGGAAATTTTCTGACCATGGCACGCGACGCCAAAGACCCGAGCGGGCTGGCGTGGTATTCGATCCTGCTCGGCTACCCGGTTTTGGGGATCTGGTACTGGTGCTGTGACCAGACCATCGTCCAGCGCGTCCTCGCGGCCAAGGATGAGAAAAATGCCCGGCTCGGCCCGCTCTTTTGCGCATTCCTGAAAATATTTCCGGTCTTTTTGTTCGTGCTGCCCGGCGTCATCTGTGTCGCGCTGGTCCAGCAAAAGGCTTTTGGCGATGCTGCGCCGCAAACTTCGGCGGACACCTATACTTTTCTGATCACGCATCTGCTGCCGGTCGGCTTAAAAGGCCTCGTGGCCGCAGCCATGCTGGCGGCGGCCATGCAAACCTGTTCCGCCGCGTTGAATTCCACCGCCACCCTGGTCGCCTACGACCTCTTCAAACGTCACCGTCCCAACCTCGGCGATCACAAGCTGGTGCAGATCGGCAAGATCACCACGGTCGTGGGCACAATACTTGCAATCATCTGCTCGCCGCTGTTCGGGCACTACACGACGATTTTTGAGGGCATCAACAAGTTGATCTCATATGTCGCTCCGCCGATCACCGCAGTTTTCCTGCTGGGGGTTTTCTGGAAGCGCGCCTCGGGCAAATCTGCCTTCATCACGCTGATCGCCGGCATCTTGTTCGGGCTCGTGACCTTCTACCTGGATTGGAACCATATCTATCGGGGCGATTTCATGCTCATGGCCTTTCTCCTGTTGCTCGCCTGCCTAGCCGTGATGATTGTGACCTCATTTGCCTTTCCCGAGCCGTTCAAGGCCGGGGCCAAAACGCTCGTCTGGGAAAACTGGCGCGAACCGCTGCGCGGTGAAGCGGGCGGTCGCGGCCTTGGCGATTACCGTGTGCTGGCCGGCTTGATTTTGGCCGTGTTCATCACGCTTTACCTGCTTTTCCGATGATAAAAATATTGCTGCCATGAAAACATTATTGCTACAGGACAAGGTCATTTTTCTCACCGGCGGTTCGTGCGGGATTGGAAGGGATTGCGCGAAAGCCTATGTCGCCGAAGGCGCGAAGGTGGTGGTGGTCGCCCGTGATAAAGGCGGGGTGGCGGAAGTCATCGCGGAGCTCGGCCCGAAACACCTAGGAATCGTTTGTGACGTGACGCAGGACGCCGAAGTGAAAAAGGCGGTGAAGAAGGCATTGAAAAAATATGGCCGGCTGGATGCCGTTCATAACAACGCCGGCATCTCGTCGCCGTCCAAACCGGTCCATGAAACCACCGACGCGGAGTGGGACAGGGTGTTCGACGTGAACCTGAAGGGTGTGCTTCACACCACCCGCCACGCATTCGCCGCGCTGGTGGCCAGCAAGGGTTGCATTCTCAATACTTCGAGTCTCGTCGGTGTCATCGGCCAGGAACTGCACGCCGCGTATGTCGCAACCAAAGGCGGCTTGAATGCGCTGACCAAATCCATGGCGTTGGATTACGCCAAGCATGGCATCCGGGTGAATGGCGTCTGTCCCGCCGGCGTCTGGACCCCCATGCTGCGGCAATGGTGCGCCGAGCAGGCTGACCCCAGCCTGACCGCGCGTTACTTGGATGAAATTCATCCGCTAGGTTACTGCCCGGAAAGCTCGGTCATCGCGGATGCCTGCGTCTTTTTGATTTCAAACAAGGCGCGTTTCATCACCGGCCACCTGATGAATGTCACTGGTGGCGCCGAACTCGGTTACCGCCGGAACCCTTGATCTCATGATTCACAAAATATCCACCCGCGACGCCCGTTATCCCATCGGTCACGGCCACGGCAGCGATGCCATCCATCGCGACCCGATTTATTCCTACGCCACAACTCTCCTGCATGATGACAACGGTCACACCGGTGTCGGGCTCGCCTTCACGCTGGGTGAAGGCAACCAGCTGGTCTGCGAAGCCGCGAGATTTTACGCGCAACGCCTCGTCGGCAGGACCATCGAGGAAATCATGGCTGATTTCGGTGCGCTGCAACACACGCTGGCCGACGAGCAGCAATTTCGGTGGCTGGGGCCGCACAAGGGCGTGGTGCAGCTCGCGCTTGCGTCCGTCACGAACGCCTGCTGGGACTTGTGGGCGAAAACGCGCGGTGTTCCGCTCTGGAAACTGCTCCTCGACCTCTCACCGGAACAGATTGTCGCCACTTTGGACCTTTCTTATCTGGAAGACGAACTCACCGCCGCGGCCGCCTTGCAAATATTGCGCGACCATCAGGCAACACGCCACACCCGGGAAATCATTCTAAAGACCGGCTACCCCGGTTATGACACCTCCGTGGGCTGGTTCAACTATGATGATGCGCAAGTCCGCGAGAACTGCAAACGCGCCATCGCCGCCGGGTTCACGGCGATGAAATTAAAGGTCGGCTCACGCGATCCCGAACGCGATCTGCGCCGCGCCCATATCGTTCGCGAAGTGGCCGGCGACAAGGCCCGCGTGATGGTGGATGCCAACCAGCAATGGACCTTGCCGCAGGCGCTGGACGTTTGCCAGCGGCTGCGGGCAATCAATCCGTTCTGGATTGAGGAACCGACACATCCCGACGACGTGCTCGGCCACAAAACACTCGCAGACGCCATCGCCCCGACCAAGCTGGCTCTAGGAGAGCACGTGCCCAACCGGGTGGTGTTCAAAAATTATTTGCAGGCGAAATGTGCCGGCTTCATCCAGGCCGATGCCGTGCGCCTGGCCGGCGTCAGCGAGTTTCTCGCCGTCAGTCTATTGAGCCGCAAATTCGGCATCCCGCTTGTTCCACATGTCGGCGACATGGGCCAGTTGCACCAGCATCTCGCCCTGTTCAACCACATCGCCCTCGGACACGAGGCCATTTTCCTCGAACACATCCCGCATTTGCGCGAACACTTTGTCCATCCGTGCCGGGTCCAGGGCGGCGTTTATCAGACGCCGCAGGAAGCGGGCGCGAGCTGCGATTTGAAACCGGCTTGAACCATGAACGGGTTGCCCATCGTTGATTCCCACGTGCATTTGTGGAACCCCGCACAGTTCCGCTACCCGTGGCTCGACGCGCTTCCGGCCCTGAATCGCGCTTGGTTGGCCGCGGATTTTGCGGCAGCGAGCGCGACCACTGGCGTGGGCAAAATGATATTCATCGAGTGCGGCTGCAAACCCGCGCTAAGCCTCGCTGAAGTCATTTGGGCCTCAGATTTGGCAAAAGCCGAACCCCGTTTAAAGGGCATCGTCGCCCACGCGACGCTGGAAAAAAGCGAACTCGTCCGGGCCGACCTCACCGCCCTTTCCGGCTGGCCGCTGGTGAAAGGTGTCCGCCGCAATTTGCAGGGCGAAAGCGATGCAGGATTTCTGCTCCGGCCGGAATTCGTGGCCGGTGTCAAACAGCTTGCGGGGTTCGGGTTCACTTGTGACCTGTGCATCCGTCCCGAGCAATTGCGCGCCGCCGCCAAACTCGCGGCCCGTGTTCCCGAAGTCACGTTTGTGCTGGATCATTTTGGCAAACCGGATGTGCGCGGCAAACACCGGGAGCCTTGGGCGGCGGATTTGAGAGCGCTGGCGGCATTGCCGAATGTCGCCTGCAAGCTATCCGGCCTCACGACCGAGGCTGATTGGAGCCATTGGCGGCCGGACGATTTGAAATTCTATTTTGAGCGGGCCCTGGAATGTTTTGGCTTCGACCGCGTTTTGTTTGGCAGCGACTGGCCTGTGGCAACACTGGCGACGGATTACCGGCGCTGGGTCGAGACGGTGCAAGAATCTATCCAGTCTGCTTCGCCAGCCGACCGGATCAAAGTTTTTCAAACCAATGCAGAAAGGATCTACCGTGTTTAGCCTCAAAAATAAAACGGCGCTGGTCACCGGTGCCGCCTCAGGCATCGGCGCGGCTTTGGCCGAAACCTTCATCCAGGCCGGAGCCACCGTCTGGGTGGCTGACCGCAATGAAGCGGCCGGCCGGGCCGAAGCGGAGCGCATCGGGGGTAAATTCCTGGCGCTGGATGTGGCGAGCGAAGCGGAGTGCGCCAAGGCGGCGGAAGCCGTCGGCCCATTGGACATTTTGGCGAGCGTGGCCGGCATCGGTCACGTAGGGACGTTGCTCAACACGACGGCTGCGGACCTGGACCGGCTGCATGCCGTCAACGTGCGCGGCATTTTCAACTGCTGCAAAGCCTTCGTTCCCGCGATGCTGGAACGGAAGTCCGGCAGCGTCATCAACATGGCATCCATCGCCGGCGTCATCGCCGTGCGCGAACGGCTGGCCTACACGACAACCAAATTCGCCGTCGTTGGACTGACGAAAGCGCTGGCGCTGGATCATTCGCACACCGGCGTCCGCTTCAACTGCATCTGTCCGGGCCGGGTGGAGACACCCTTTGTGCTCGCGAGGCTTAAAGAATATCCCGATCCCCAAGCCGCCTACCGCGATATGGCCTCAACTCAATTGAACGGCCGGATGCTGAAGCCGGAAGAAGTCGCCGCCGCCGCGCTCTATCTGGCGGCGGATGAAAGCGCCATGGTCACCGGCAGCGCCCTCATGCTGGACGGCGGCTGGAGCGCCGGAAAATAATTTATGAGAATCATCCGTTATCAGGACAAACAGGGCGGCATCGCCTATGCCGCACAACAGGCCGATGGCAGCGCCTTGAAGCTGGCGGGAGACATCTTCCATTCCCCTGCCCTCACACATGAAAAGGCGGACGTGGCAAAGTTGCTTGCCCCCATCCAGCCGACTTCCATCATCTGCATCGGCCTGAACTATCGCCGGCACGCGCAGGAGACCGGCGCTAAGATTCCCGAATATCCGGTGGTGTTCTTCAAGGGCATCAACACGCTGTTGAATCCCGGCGAGCCGATTCTGCTGCCGACGCATCTAAAAAGCGACGAGGTGGATTATGAATGCGAGCTGGCGGTGGTCATCGGGCGCACGGGAAAAAACATCTCCCGCCAAAACGCGTTGGACTACGTGCTCGGTTACACGTGTTGCAATGACGTGAGCGCGCGCGACTGGCAGATCAAGCGCGGTGGCGGCCAGTGGTCCCGCGGCAAGACGTTCGACACGTTCAGCCCGCTCGGCCCCGCGCTGGTGACACCGGATGAGATTCCGAACCCAAACACGCTCAAGATTAGCACGACCTTGAACGGTCAGGTCATGCAGGACTGGAATACGGACGACATGATCTTTGATGTGCCGGCGTTGATCGAATTCCTGAGCGGCAGCACGACGCTGTTGCCTGGCACTGTCATCCTGACCGGCACTCCCCACGGCGTCGGCATGGCGCAAAAGCCACCCCGTTGGCTCAGGCCCGGTGATTCCGTAAGCATCGAAATCGAAAAAATCGGCACGCTGACCAATCCGGTGGCCGAAGAGCATTGATCAAAATAATAGATGAAGTCCAATCCACCATCCGTTTTCGGACTGGCAACCATTCTGGCTTTTCTGACCTTTCCAGTTTTGGCGCAGCAGCCGGCCGGCGTGCCGTCGCTGGATGAGATGGCCGGCGACTGGCTGCCGATGAAGGATGTGGCCAATCCGCCGGACGTGAATAATTTTCACGACATGCTGATCATCAACCGGGATCTGACTTCCTATTTCTGCAATCCCGAAGATTGGTTATGGGGATGGGGAGATGGAAAGTGGAGCGCTGGCTATCCACTGGTCACGTTGACAATCGCAGGCAAAGAATTTCCGGCGGCGGAATGTCGTTGTTATCCGTATCGCGCCCTGCGCCGCAATTCCGATTGCGGCGGGCTGGCGGTGGAAACGGACACGCGGATGATCAACGAGCAGCGCGCCGTGCTCGTCCGCGTACAGATAGCCAATCCGTCGATGACAAAAACCAACGTGGAAGTGGCGCTGTCGGTTTCAGGGTTGTTGCAACCGGATGGAATTTCCGTTCTAAACACGAACCAGCGTCCGGGTTTTGCAACAGTGATCTGTCCCGCGACGAAGCCCGACTCGGTGACGAACGACCATAGCGTCATCCGCTGGCAATGGAAAATCGCGCTGTCTGCCGGCGGCAAAACCGAAATGGGATTTATAGCCGGTGACGGCCACACGCCGGATTCGTTGAAGGTCCAAGCGGACGTGATCCGCTGGCGCAAACATTTTTCGGCTGAATTCGACGGCTTCAAGCATTGTTGGGAACAACGCTGGGCCGACGCATTCACGGCGGGCAACAAACATTTTTCCGGCAGCCTGCCAGTGCTCGTCACGGACAACACGGCACTGAAGCGAAATTATTACATGGGCATCGTCACGATGCTGGAACTGGAGCGCACACAGTTTCCGGTGCATCCGCGGTCGTTCATCACCAGCGGCGAGCGGGCGCCGGGCACGCAGTTTTATTGGGACGCGTCGATGCAAAGCACGGTCTGGGCCCTGCTCGAACCGGCTGGGATGAAGGCCACGTTGCGCCGGTGGCTGGTGCAAAACGTCCGCAGCGGACAGGTCATTGATCTCACCAAAACCAACGGCTTTGACGCGGAAGTCCACGACAAAATCACCGGCTACGCTTTCAACGCCTGCACAATTTTCAAAACAGCGCTGGATTATTTGCGCATCACCGGCGACCTGGCTTTTTTGGATGAGAAATTGGAGAACGGCAAAACCGTGCTGCAACGCATGGACGAAATGGCAACGGACTGGAAAACACTGGTCCTGCCCGACAGCCCGCTGGCCAATTACGGCGAAAACGGCAATCTGCTGGAATGCGCACCGGCCTATGTTCACCGCGTCGCTTCCGGCAACGCCCAAAATGTGTGGATGATGCGCCAGGCGGCCACGCTTCAGGAATTGAAAGGCCATGCCGTTCGCGCAAAGGAACTGCGTGACGACGCCGAAAAATTCCTGCCCGCCGTGCTGTCGCTTTACAAGTCCGGCGACGGCGTGTGGTATGGCCTGCACAAGGATGGCCAGCGCGTCGAACTGCGGCATTGCGTTGATTATATCTATGCCGGCAATGCGCTCGCCAATGATCTCACGCCTGACATGCGCCGTGAAATGACGGATTTCGTCAAACGTGAGCTGCTTATGCGCGACTGGATGCGTGCGATGAGCCAGAAAGACACCGCCGCTGCCGTTTCCGACCGGCCCGATCATGGGTCGATGGGCGCGTATGACGGCTGGCCGGCGCTCACGGTTGGCACGATGTGGCGGCTGGGATTTCCGGACGATGCGTTTGATTTTTACTGCCGCTCCGCGGAGGTCACGAAGGAAGGGCCGTTCGCGCAGGCCCGGGAATTTTACGGGCCGCACCGGGAACAATATGATGCGCCGGTGCGAATCGCTGAACGCGACGGCTGCATGAAGGAATGCATCAGTGGCGCCGCGTTTTCGGACGTCGTCATCAACACCTTTTTTGGTTTTGCGCCATCACTGGACGGAAAAAATCTCCTGGCCGACCCGCAGACGCCGCGCCCGTTCACCGGTAAGCTGCTGAACGTGTCTGTGCGCGGTAAAAAACTCACCATCAGCGCTGGGAAATCGGGCGTTGATTGCGCCCAAAACTGACGGCGTCCAGGCAAACCAGATTGAGGTCATTTTTATTGACCAATTTTTTTTGTTGGGATACTTCTCGTCACCCATGAGACACTTCCCGCAAATCGCGCCATTCGCCGCCCTCACCGTTTTGATTTCATTTTTTATGGGTCAGCAATGCCCCGCTGCAGGTGACGCAAATTCAGATGCCGGACTGGCGAAACAAATTTTGGCGGACAAACGGCTCGACCAGGTCGAAGCCATGGCGCTGAAATTGTTGAGCGGTTTCAATGCGGGAACTTCTTACGGGGAAATCTGGATTCGTGACTTTAACACGTTCATCGACGGTTCACTGCGCGTCCACGACAAGGAGAGCGTCAAGAAAAATTGCTGTTGTTTTTCAAGATCCAGGGCGCGGATGGCAATGTGCCGGATGGCGTGGTCAAATCCGACCAGGCCAACGTCGGTTACAAATACATTTACTCCGAACTCGCGCCCGGCTGGGCGGCGCATAAAAACACGGTCGAGACGGATCAGGAATCCTCGTTGATCCAGGCGGTAAAAAAATACGTGGATGCGACAGGCGACAAAACCATCCTCAAGGAAAGCATCGGCGGACAAACAGTCCTGGCGCGGCTGGACGCAGCACTGCAATACGTCTTGAAGAACCGTTGGTCGGAAAAATACGGCCTGGTCATCGGCGCGACGACGGTGGACTGGGGCGACATGCAGGCGCAAAACGGCTGGGGCGTGGCCATTAACGACCAGACAAAATGGGCGATTGATATTTACGACAACGCGATGTTTTTGACGGCCATCAACGATTTTATTTCACTGATGCCGGAAGATTATCATTCAGCGGTCAATTGGGAGAAAACGGCGAAGCAACTCAAGAAAAACATCCGCAAACATCTTTGGGACGCAAGCGCGCAGAAATATATTCCGCATCTTTATCTGGACGGCAGTCCGTTTTCGCCGGATTTCAGTGAACGTGAAATCTTATACACCGGCGGGACGACTTGCGCGATTTTGGCCGGCCTGAACAGCAAAAAGGAGATTTTGGAGATCAACCGGCAATTCATTGCGATGACAAAGAAGGAAAAATTCGCAACCGTCGGCATGACAGTCTATCCACCGTATCCGCTGGCGGCATTTCCGAACGTGCCGCCTTATACGTATCAAAACGGTGGCGACTGGACGTGGTTTGGCGGGCGGACAGTGCAGGCGTTGGCTGAAAATGGGTTTGTGGCGCAGGCTTATGCGGAAGTCAGCCCGATGATTGACCGTGTTCAAAAAAAAACGGCTTCTTCGAATGGTATGACGTGAAAACCGGCGAACCAAAAGGTTCGGGCGATTTTCGCGGTGAAGCCGGAGTTTTATACGACGCGATCGAACAATTGCGCACATGGGCGAAAGCGAACTCCAAGTGATTATTTCTTTTCGCGAACACCGCCCGGTTCAGAGTGAAATCCAGTTGTCTGAACTCATTTAAAATCCGCTCCATACTCATGCAAAAGGAGCAGATGCACGGAAGAGGTCCAGGTGTAAGCCTTGGTCTTGAGACCTTTCCCGGTTTTGGCATCAAAATTTTCGTAATAGCCTCCCGCTTGTTGAGTTAGACGATCGAAGCGTTGCGCCAGATCAACCGCCAAATCTCTACGCCCACCGCGGTTTAGGCCATCGATGACGAGATACATGGCGGGCGCCCAAATGGGACCGCACCAATAGGCATCAGGGTCGGAACGGTAGCTTGGACTCGAAGGCATTTCCGAGGCGAGCCCATACGGAGTCATGAAATCGTCGAGCTGCTTCGCCAAGCTGTTAAACATATCCGCGTCAAGATTCTCGCCGAGCAGCAGGCTCATCATCGGCTCAAGTGACGTGGGTTGATGAATGATCCGTTTTCCCCCGTCGAGCCGGGTCACCAGCCGGCCATCTTGCCAAAAAGTCTCCCGGAACAATTTCAAATGAGCCGTTGCCCGCTCAGTCCACTTTGCAGCCTCGTCCTTTCGCCCGAGTTGGGTGGCCATACGGGCCAGGGTTTTCATTTGCAGAATGAGATAGGCCTGCAACTCCGGTGCTTCGTTGTCGCTTTCGCCGCCGCTTACCGTGGAATTATCCCAACCGGAATCCCAGCCGGGGTTGACCCCGGAAAATCCCGGGATGCCGTTGGTATTGTGATCGCGCTTCGTGAACCAAAAATCCGTCCACTTGACCAGCTTGGGATAGATCATTTCCAGCTTGGCGTTGGGAATCCGATGCATGTCCATCAATTTGCCGAGCGCCCAGCCTTGAATGGGTGGCTTCGTGCAATCCAGGAAGGCGTCCTCCGGGCCGGTTTTATCCGGTAGCTGGCCATCAGCTTGTTGCAGAGCGAAGGGCAGCATCAACTGATCAAGACCGGCATCCAAATCGGTGAGACCCAAGGCCAGTGCGTTGAAGCAACAATCCCACGGCCACAGGGAATTCATGTAGGCTTTGGCCATCAGCACCGGTTCGGTCGGGAAATTTGGCGGTGTCGCCGGAGCAGTTGCATACCAGGTATTGAGCCAGGCTTGTCCGGCTTCAATTTCGTAGCGTTGAAGCACGCCAGGCATTTTGCGGCTGAATTGCTGCCAGTCCGCCAAAGTAACCGCTTCTACTTTTTCCCAATCTTCCGGCAAAACCGCTGGCGTGTACTTGAAAATACGGATGGCCGCCCGGCACTTGCCCTCTTTGGGAATCACCTCCCAACGTCCGTCGTTCATACCGGCAAAACCTCCCTCCACGATCACCAGTTGCACCGTCCATTCCCCCCAATGGGTGCTCCAAGTGCGCTCATCGTCTCGCACCAGTTTCTCAAAGTTGTACTCCTTCTGCACCGGGCTGAGTTGAATCCCCAAACCGGAAGCTGCAATCAGCACGTCCCGCTCGCCCGATAATATAAGGCGCGCCCCACCCTGCCCGGCTGTTTTGTCCTGAACTTCGAATGCGACAGGAGAGGCCGAACATCTGGTTTCGACCGCTTTGCCGTCACGGAGAAACCGGATGTTAATCCATTGCGCATTGTCCCACCCGCCCGACAAGTAGCTATAATACAATCGTAGCGTGGTGGCATCGTTCGGAAATATCGCCAGCCACGACCCGCGGCGACTGAACCAGTAGTGCTGAGGATCCACCCGGGGCAAGGTTTCACTGATCGACAGAGGCACCGCAGGCAGGTCAGCCGCGGGGACGCAATCGCCTGACATCAGCAACGCAGCGGCCAGTAAAATTTTATATTGAATCCGGACTTTAACGATCATCACAAAATGAAATACCGGCGAGCCTTGAATCAGGGCTTCAGCATTTTTTCGATGTGTTCAGCCACTTGGGCGGCCTGCAAGGCGATGCCCTGGCCGTTGAAGTGGACATTGTCGCTGTGATATTCCGGGTGGCCCACGCCAATCGGGCTCAGGTCATCCACATCAATGCCGGCCGGCTGGACATATTTGAGGGCAATCGCATTGCGCACCGCGATGCGCTCATCACTGGCCCGGGTTTGATCGCCGGGCGGAAGCTGCGGTGACTCTTTCAGCGTGGTTGTGCTGGCCCAGATCAGTCTGGCATCCGGCGCACCGGACTTGATCGTGGCGAGGAAACCCGGAAATGCCGCATCATATTCTTTTTCACTGTGCTGCCAGCCGTGCATCCCATTGTTAAAATGGATGATGTCGAAGTGGTACTCGCGCAGCATCATTTTGATCTGGCGGTTCAAGGCCGGGTCAGAAATGAAAGCGGAACTGGATAGCCGCCCGACGTAAGCCTTGCCGGCCAGTTGTCTCTCCACCTCGGGATAGTACGCCCGGGTGATGGAGTCACCGATGAGCAACACGCGGGGCAGATTGGTTTCGTTCGCGTGTGAAATCCAGATATCGCACCACTCGATGGATTCAAGCGCCGCCGGCCGGGGCGCGGCGGTTTTGGTGTGGGTAACACAGCCCGTCAACAACGCGAGTGGCAAAATCAACAGGCAGAGTTTGATGGTGTTCATGGACGGGTTTTAGCGCGGTTGGATGCAGTAAAATCTTTGGAGTGTTCCCGGAACAATCAGGTTGGTGACATGAAAGGCACCATTGAGGTCAAATGTGTTGGTTGCCAGCGGGGTCCAGTTTGTGCGCGGTGTGTTGACATCGGTTGAGGTGAGCAGCACATAGTTGTTGGTCGCCGTGCCGTTCGTCCCGCCAAAAACCAAATTACCGGCCAGCATTTTGACTTCGTTGATCACCGGTGCCGGCGGCACGGCGATGACCTTTAATTTTCCGGCATTCAATTGCGTGGTATCCCATAGCAGGCCGGGTCCAGGAACAGCCGGGGTGATGGTGATGAATGAACCGTTGTAACCGGCCGCGTTAAATATCTGGAAAGCGTCACCCACCTTCAACGCTGTGGCGCTGAGATTGATCAGGTTTAATGTCCCGCCATAGGTGATGGCCGCACCTGACTGGATGACATCATTGGTTCCCGGGCCGTTCAGTTTGATGCATGTCGTACCGTTAAGAACGATGGCATTCGTGGCGGAAATGGTGCCGATGGCATTTGAGCCCGTGGTGATGCCAAGCGTGGTATTTGTTCCTGCCGGCGACAGAACGGCACCGGGAGACACGGTCAAGCTGCCATTGAGGCGCCCGATGCCGCCAAGCGTCTGGCCGCCAGCCAGGGTCAGCGTTTTATCCGGCCGGCCGCCGGCATCCAAATGAACGATGGTGAAATCAGTGCCGCCGAAAAAAATATTCGTGCTCCTGGAAATGGAGCCGTTGCCGGTGAGCGCGAGCGTCATGCCACTACCGATAACGGTTGGCCCGCTGTAGGTGTTGGACGCGGCGAAGACCGCCTGATGGTTATTGCCATCCCATATAAGCCCACCGTGGCCGCTGATGACATTGCTGAATATCACGGTACTGTCGCTGGTGATGAGGTGGGCAACGCCATTGAGCGTGTAGGCTCCGTTCATCGTCTGGCTGCCGCTGCCGTAAAAATAATTCCAGTTCGCGCCATCCTCCAAGGTCACGTTGGCGTTGAAATATGTGTTGGGTGAGGTGAGAACCTTGAACGCGGCGTTGGGCTGCACGTGGATGTTTCTGGCATAACCGCTGTTCGCGCCAAAGCTGCTGTTCCAGAAATCCACCTCCGTATCCACGATCAGGGTGGCGGCAGGATTGCCGAAACTGTTGCCCATGCCTTTGATGCCAAACGCCCCCTGCGCGATCTCAATGTCGCCGACATCGCTGCCGAGAGTCACGGTGTCCCACTCCGCATAGCCGCCAGCCATTTTCAGGGTAACGTTATGCGGGCCACTGATGGCGGAGCCGCTGGCCAGATCCCAGCGATGGTTACCACCAAGGGTCACATCCCCGGCGAGGTTGAGATTGAACACCTGGCTGTAAAAATCGCCACCACCGTTGTAGATCACTCCGTTGCCGCCCGTGCCCGTGCCAGCCGCAAAGACAGCCTTGTTGCCGGCGATGGCATTGCCGTTCAGATCAAGCGTGCCGCCATTGGTGATGGTCAGCGAGGCAACCGAATCCAGCGCCCCGGCGCCGGCCTGGATCGTGCCGCCGCCGATGGCCACCGGCCCGGTGAAATCGTTGGTCGCATTCAATGTCAGCGTGCTGGCTCCCGATTTTGTCAGGCCGACCGATCCGCTGATTTTGCCCGGACCATTCCATTGAAAATTATTGGTGCCGGAGTTGACGGTGACGACACCGGGAAAAATAGGACCGCTCAAGGTGATATTCGTGGCCACACCCGGCGCATCATCAAACAGCGCCGAGTCGGCATTCAGAAAAACGGTTTGCTGGCTGTTG
>Ga0210392_10000478_pt1 | contig 24596 bp, 19 predicted proteins | sample IncBWC30OmetaG_FD_161057 | JGI IMG/M metagenome (GOLD analysis project Ga0210392, IMG submission 161057) | Forest soil microbial communities from Barre Woods Harvard Forest LTER site, Petersham, Massachusetts, United States - Inc-BW-C-30-O ...
CCAGCCTATGCGCACGGCATCCCCGAGACCTTCACCATCGACCAGTCGAAACATTCCCTGTTCGGCGCCTCGAAAGTCGCCGCCGACGTCATGGTGCAGGAATACGGCCGCTATTTCAACCTGCCCTCCTGCTGCCTGCGCGGCGGCTGCCTCACCGGGCCCAACCACGCCGGCGTCGAGCTGCACGGCTTCCTTAGCTACCTCGTGAAATGCAATCTCGAGGGCCGCGAATATAAGATTTTTGGATACAAAGGAAAGCAGGTGCGCGACAACATCCACTCGCTCGACGTCGCCCGCTTCATGGCCGCCTTCGTCTCGGCGCCACGCGCGGGCGAGGTTTACAACCTCGGCGGTGGCAAGGCCAACTCCTGCTCCATTCTCGAGGCCTTCCAGCTCACGGAGAAATTCACCGGCCAGCCCCAAATTCATGCCTACCTGGATCAAAATCGCATCGGCGACCACATCTGCTACTACTCCGACCTGCGCAAAATGCGCGCGCATTATCCCGGCTGGGACATCACCGTGAGCCTCGAGGAGACCATCCGCCAGATCGTCGAGGCCTGGCGCCAGCGAAAGCAGGGTAACAGATGAATCTGGCCCGATCGACCACCCCGAAAAATTCCGGCGGCCCTAGATAACCGGCCAGGCATCGCCAGGGCCCATGCCTTGCAAAATGTTGCTCCAATTTATTTTAGTTTTTTCCGCAGTTTGTTTTCTGGCAACCTTGCTTGCGGCAGCCTTCATGACCTGGTTGCGCGATTGCGATTGGTTGCCTGCCTACCTAAGACCCCTCACGGCATTCGCGATGATCTGCCTCGCCGGCTATTTTTCTTTTTGGGCATTTTTCTGCAGTATGTGGATCGGCTTTTTGTTTTCGGCCGCAGTGGGTGGAACGGCCGCAGGACGCCTGTTCTACAGGAGAAGCGATTGGAAGGGTGTTTTTTGGGACGATTTTGAATTCCGGACTGCCTGGCTGCTTATCCTCCTGGTGGGTAGTGGCTATGCAGGAATAGTTTACGCCTATTACAGTCATTCTGACATCGAAACCCTGGTCATGAGCCGGTTTTTGCCGGAAATGCCGACCGATAATTTGCTCCCTCGTTTTTTTGCCGATTGCCTTGCCTCCGGGGAAAGGCTGCGAGACGTCTCCTTTGGCGAATGGTTGAGCAGCGATCGCCCTCCGCTCCAATCAGGCATTATCCTGTTGCTGAGAGCACCGTGGCAAATGGCAGGACTCGATCCGGTTCAAATTGCCACTGCCGCTGGCATCTGGTTTCAGCTTCTTTGGCTACCCGCTTTATGGGCGTTGTTGCGCGCCTTGGGCGCCAGACCTCGTGCGACTGCCGCCGTCGTCACCCTCACTGTTTTCACAGGTTTCAATCTTTTTCATTCAGTCTATGCGTGGCCGAAACTCGGTGCCGCCGCACTTCTACTCGGCGGCGCCAGCTTGATCATTGCTCCGCCAGGCGAATCCTCGATCAAACGTTGGGCCCTGGCCGCAGGCATGTTTGCACTGGCCCATCTCGCCCATGGAGGGGCTGATTTTTCAATCCTCGCCTTTGGCCTGTTCTTTGCGTGGCGGAAGTTCCGGCCAAAAAGGAGGGAGTTGGCGGCAGCCATTTTAGCGTTCGAGGTATTGGCCGCACCCTGGATGGTTTATCAAAAAGTCTATGATCCACCCGGCAACCGCCTGCTTAAAATGCATCTCGCAGGCGTAAAATCCGTTGACGAACGCACGTTTTCAAAAGCGCTGGGAGACAGTTACCGTAAAATTGGCTGGAGCGGAGCCTGGCACAATAAGTACGAAAATCTAAAAACAATCTCCAACCATGCCTTTACGCATCTGCTGGAGCTGAAGGTACAGCAAGGTGATGTGGCCCTGCGCCAAGAAAAGGAATTTTACTGCTTTTTCCGGGCCCTCGATATCGCCATTTTTGCCGTGCTCGCATTGCCTCTAACCCTGTGTATTCCATGGCGAAAATGGAGCAGTGACCCGCCCCTGCTGGCGAACGCCTGCGCGGTTCTGGCCTGGGCCGCTTTTACCTTGTTGCTGTGGGTGCTGCTGATGTTTGGACCCGGCACCACCCTCATTCACCAAGGCTCGCTTGCGCCACTCCTTCTTTTATTCGCAGTGCCCTCATTATTACTGCTTAATTGCAGCTGGCGCTGGTTTGCGATGCTGGCTGTCGCCCAGTTCGCCTCGTTCGTGGCAACTTGGTGGCCAGCGCCTAAACCCATCGCCGGAATGGTTAATCCATGCGCCGTGATTATCTGTCTTGTTTGTCTGTTTGGCGCTGTCTGGCTTGTATTCACCATGCCTGACGATGTGGCCTGAATTTTTACGCCTTTCCGCCCCCGGACAATTGTATCAAGCTTGACCGATGCGAATCCTTCTCTCCGGCGCCTGTGGTTTCGTCGGCAGCACCCTCGCCCGTGCGCTCGTGGGATCCGGCCATCAGGTTTTTGGCTTCGATAATTTCATCCGCCCCGGCAGCGAGGCCAACCGCCTCGAGCTAAAAAAGCTCGGCGTGGGGGTTTTTCATGCCGACCTGCGTTCGGCCAGCGACTTTGAGTCGCTGCCGGCGTGTGATTTCGTCGTCGACGCCGCCGCCAATCCCAGCGTGCTGGCCGGCGTCGACGGCCGCACCAGTTCACGCCAGCTCGTCGAGCACAACCTCGCCGGCACGGTCAACCTCCTCGAATACTGCAAACAGCACCGCGCCGGTTTTATCCTGCTCAGCACGAGCCGGGTTTACTCGATTGCCCCGCTGGCCGCGCTGCCGGTCATCGTGGAGCGCGGCGCTTTCCGGCCCGACCCGCGCATACCCCTGCCGCCGGGCCTGACCGCCAACGGCCTCGACGAAACCTTTTCGACCCTCGCGCCCATTTCACTCTACGGCGCGACGAAGCTCGCCAGCGAGGCGCTCGCGCTCGAGTACGGGGAAAGTTTCCGCTTTCCCGTTTTCATCAATCGCTGCGGCGTGCTCGCCGGCGCCGGGCAGTTTGGCCGGCCCGACCAGGGCATTTTTGCATTCTGGCTGAATTCCTGGCTGCACCGCCGCCCGCTCGGCTACATCGGTTTCGGCGGCCACGGACATCAGGTGCGCGACTGCCTGCACCCGCGCGATCTCATGCCTCTGCTCGAAAAACAACTGGCCGCACCCTCGCTCCCACCGGCTGATCGCATCGTCAATGTTTCCGGCGGCGCGGCTTCCGCCAGGTCGCTGCTCCAACTCAGCGAATGGTGTGCGCAAAAATTCGGCCCGCACACCGTCGCGGTCGATTCCACCCCTCGCCCCTTTGATCTCCCCTGGATCGTGCTCGATTCCGCCAAGGCCTCGCGGTTGTGGAGCTGGCGGCCGCAAACCCCTGTTGCCGCCATCCTCGAGGAAATTGCCGCCCACGCCCAGGCCCATCCCGACTGGCTCGATCTCAGCGCTCCGCTGTAATTTCTGATGCCTGACACCAGATCCCCGCTCACGCTTTTTTCGATCGTCATTCCCGCCCGCGATGAGGAAGCCTCGCTGCCGGCCACTCTGCGCGATCTGCACGCGACTTTCACAGCGGAAAATATCCCCCATGAGATTGTCGTGGTTGACGACGGCAGCCGCGACCAAACCTGGGCTGTGTTGGAAGGACTCCGCGCAGAAATCCCCATGCTCGTTCCCGTGCGGAACAGCGGCCCGCACGGCTTCGGCCACGCGGTCGTCTGCGGCCTCGATCACATGCACGGCGATGCCTGCGCCATCATGATGGCTGATGCCTCCGACGCGACCGGCGATGCCGTGAAGTACTGGCGCCTGCTTAATGAGGGCTGGGACTGCGTCTTCGGCAGCCGCTTCATCAAGGGCGGCCGGGTGGTTGATTATCCCCGGCTCAAACTTTTCATCAACCGCCTGGCCAATTTTTTTATCAGGATCTTGTTTAACATTCCCCTCAACGACACGACCAACGCCTTCAAAGCCTACCGCCGGACGGTCATAGATGGCTGCCGCCCCTTTCTTTCACCGCATTTCAACCTCACGGTCGAGATCCCGCTCAAGGCCATTGTCCGCGGCTATTCCTGGACGGTCATACCCATCTCATGGCAGAACCGGCAACACGGCGTGGCCAAGCTCAAGATCAAGGAGATGGGCAGCCGTTACTTTTTCATCTGCGCCTACGTGTGGCTGGAAAAATGCTTTAGCCGCGGCGACTACCGGCGCAAATAATGCTTCGATCACGCAAAAACACCTTGTTCGCCGGCGGACGCTACGCTTCATTGGGTCTTTTATGATTTATCTACTTGGAGGTTCCGGCTACGTCGGCCACGCATACCAGTCCCTGCTCACCCGCAAGGGCATCCCTTTTCGCAACCTTCGCCGGGCCGAACTCGACTACGCGCAACCCGCCCTGCTCGCGGCCGCATTGAAGCGCGACCAGCCGGAGTTTCTCATCAACGCCGCCGGCTACACCGGCAAACCCAACGTCGATGCCTGCGAGTTGCACAAGGCCGAGTGCCTCCTCGGCAATGCCGTGCTGCCCGGCCTCATTGCCCAGGCCTGCGCCGAGGCCGGAGTGCCTTGGGGCCACGTCTCCTCCGGCTGCATTTATAACGGCGCCCGCGCGGATGGCCGCGGTTTCACCGAGAACGACACCCCAAACTTCACCTTTCGCTCGCCACCGTGCAGCTTCTACAGCGGCACCAAGGCCCTCGGCGAAGAAGTGCTCGCTGGCCAGCCTAGTGTTTACATCTGGCGCCTGCGCATCCCCTTCGATCACGTCGAAAGTCCACGCAACTATCTCACGAAGCTCATGCGCTACCAGCGCCTGCTGGAAGCCACCAACTCCATCTCGCAATTGCACGAGTTTGTCGCCGCCACCTTCGCCTGCTGGGAAAAACGCGTGCCCTTCGGCACCTACAACATCACGAACCCCGGCCAGGTGACCACGCACGAAGTGGTCGAGCACATCAAGCGCAGCGGCGTCTGCCGCAAGGAATACATCTTTTTCAAGGATGAGGACGAGTTCATGCACGTCGCGGCCAAAACCCCCCGCTCCAACTGCGTGATGGACTCCTCCAAACTGGCCTCCGTCGGCATCAAGATGACCGAAGTGAACGAAGCCATTGCCACCGCCTTAAGCCACTGGCAGGTAGCGTGAGAAACAGGTTTAAGTTTTAGATTTAAAGCTGTAAGCCTATGAGCACGGAGAAAATTGAAAGCTGGCGTGACTTGCTGGTCTGGCAAAAAGCCCATGTGGGAGCGCTTGAAATTTATCGCTGCACCAAAAATTTTCCGCCGGAAGAACGCTACCGGCTGATCGATCAACTCTGTCGCGCGGCCGTCTCCGTTCCCACCAACATCGCCGAAGGCAAAGGCCGCGGCTCGCTCGCAGAGTTTCGACAATTTCTTGTGATTGCCCGCGGCTCAACCGAAGAAACCCGCTACTTGTTATTGCTGGCCAAAGGACCTTGGATTTCTGCCTATGGAGTCGCACGCTGCCTTGGAATCACTCTACACCGAAATCTCCAAGATGACCAATGCCTTGCTCCGATCGCTTAAAACCTAGGCCTACCCTCGTAAAACCCACCCCTTACGCTTACAGCTTACCCTCTTAAACCTTATGAACTTACTTGTCACCGGCGGCTGCGGTTTCATCGGCAGCAATTTTATTCGCCAGCGCCTCACCGAAAAAAATTCGCCGCTCACGAAGCTCGTCAACCTCGACCTGCTCACTTACGCCGGCAATCCCGCCAATCTGGCCGACCTCGCCGGCGACCCACGCTATGTTTTTGCCCAAGGCGACATTGGCGACGAAGCCCTCGGCGGACGCCTGCTGGCTGAACACGCCATCGATGCCATCGTTAATTTTGCCGCCGAATCCCACGTGGACCGTTCCATCGATTCGCCCGAGCCGTTCATCCAGACCAACGTCGTCGGCACGCTCCGCCTGCTCAACGCCGCGCGCCGCCACTGGGCTGCGCTGCCCGCGCCGAGGAAAGCCTCTTTTCGTTTCCTGCATGTTTCCACCGACGAGGTCTATGGCACGCTCGCGGCTTCGGACCCCGCTTTCACCGAGGAAACCAACTTCGCGCCCAACAGCCCCTACGCCGCCTCGAAGGCGGCCAGCGACCACCTCGTGCGCGCCTGCCAGCACACCTACGGTCTGCCCACCCTCACGACCAACTGTTCGAACAACTACGGCCCGTATCACTTCCCGGAAAAACTCATCCCGCTCATCATCCTTAACGCCCTCGACGGCAAACCGCTGCCCGTTTACGGCGACGGCATGCAGATTCGCGACTGGCTTTATGTCGAGGACCATGCCGCCGCCATCTGGCTCGTGCTCCAACGCGGCCGCATGGGAGAAACCTATAACATCGGCGGGCTCAACGAGCAGCCCAACATCGAGGTCGTGAAACTCATCTGCTCGTTCCTCGATCATAAATCCCCGCGCGCCGACGGCAAGTCCTACGCCGCGCAACTCACGTTCGTGACCGACCGACCGGGCCACGACCGCCGTTACGCCATCGATTGCTCAAAACTCCAGGGCGAACTCGGCTGGCGCCCGCACGAAAACTTCACCACCGGCCTCGAAAAAACCGTGGACTGGTATCTCGCCCACCGCGCCTGGTGCACGGATATTACGACGCGCCGCTACCAACGGCAACGGCTTGGAACAGGCGTCTGAGCGGCGCGCAGGCGATGGGAACCGGATTCCATGATTTACAAGTCTGGCGCAAGGCGAAAGCCCTCGCTGTCACCATTTGCACCACCACTGCCAACTTGCGTGACCTGAGCCTTCGTGATCAGATTCGTCGTTCCGCAGTGAGCGTGCCCTCCAATATTACAGAAGGAGACGAACGAGATACCGGCAAAGATTCCATTCGTTTTTTCTACATTGCGAAAGGATCGCTCGCCGAGCTTTGTACCCAAATAGAAATTGCCATGGAAGTCGGGCTCATTCCACCGCAAACTGCCGAATCTATTTTGTCGCAAGCCGCCGTCATTGGCCGAAAACTCGGCGCGCTGATCAAAGCCCGAACATCTCATACGCTCTAGCCCCTCGCCTTTGGCCCCTCTTCTCATGCCTAACCCTCTCACCTCTGGCCCCTCGCCTCTCACCTCGACCCGCAAAGGCATCATCCTTGCCGGGGGCTCGGGTACACGACTCTACCCCCTCACCATCGCCGTGAGCAAGCAGCTCATGCCCGTGTATGACAAACCGATGGTGTATTATCCCCTCTCGGTGCTCATGCTCGCGGGCATCCGCGAGATTTTAATCATCTCCACGCCGCAGGACCTGCCGCTCTTCCGCCGGCTGCTGGGCGACGGCTCCCAGTTCGGCCTGTCTTTTGCCTACGCGGAACAACCCAGCCCTGACGGCCTCGCCCAGGCTTTCCTGATTGGCGCGAACTTCATCGGCGATTCACCCTCCGCGCTCGTGCTCGGTGACAACCTTTTCTACGGCCACGATTTCTCAAAATCCCTCGCCACGGCCGCCGCGCGCACCAGCGGTGCCACCATCTTCGGCTACCACGTGAGCGATCCCCAGGCCTACGGCGTCGTGGAGTTTGCGCCTGACGGCCGCGTGCTTTCGCTCGAGGAAAAACCCAAGGTTCCAAAATCCAACTATGCGGTCCCCGGCCTCTACTTCTACGACCGCGACGTCGTCCCGCTCGCGCGCAGCCTCAAGCCTTCGGCACGCGGCGAACTCGAAATCACCGACCTCAACCGCCTCTACCAGGAAGAGGGCAGGCTTCGGGTCGAGCTCCTGGGCCGCGGCACGGCGTGGCTTGATACGGGCACCCATGATTCCCTCCTCGAAGCGGCAAGATTCGTGAGCATCATTGAAAACCGGCAGGGCTTGAAAATCGCCTGCCCCGAGGAAATTGCCTGGACCCAAGGCTGGATCAGCCGCGCGCAACTTGAAGCCAACGTCAAGAAACTCGGCAAATCCGCCTACGGCCAGTATCTGGTGCGCTTGCTCGCTGAAATAAAGGTTGAAAGTTGAATGCTGGAGTGGTCAGGCGTAGTGCGAGAGCTCTTTGCGGTAGAAGGTGAGTGTTTTTCCCAGTGCCACGCGCAGGCTCGTGCGCGGGCGCCAGCCAAGAGCCGAACGCAGCTTTCGGTCGTCGGCATAAAAACCGCCGATATCGATTTTCTTCCGGTCGGCCGGAAAATTTTTTACCACAAACTTTCCGCCGCCGTTGGCCGAAACCATCAGTTCCGCCAGCGCGCACAGGCTGACAGGCGGGCCGCCGCCAACATTGAAAATCCCACCCACCGCTTCCGTCCGGGCGGCCGTGAGTAGAAACGCCTCCACGGCATCATCCACATAGGTGAAGTCGCGCAGCTGTTCACCGCCCCAGACCTCGATCGGTTTCCCCTCGAGCAGGTTTTTAATCCATACACCGACAAAAGTTTGCCGCGCATCGCGCACCCGCATGCGCGGGCCGATGGTGTTGGTCAGGCGCAACACCGAGCTGCGAATGCCATGCACGTGGTTGTAGAGAAGATGGTAGGATTCGCCCGCCAGCTTGTTGATGCCATTCACATCCACCGGCCTTAGCGGATGATTTTCGTCCACCGGCAGGTAGTCAGGCTTGCCATAAACCTGCCGGGTGCTGGCGAATACGATGCGGATATCCGGGTTGTGATTGCGGCAGGCCTCGAGAATGGAAAGCTGTGCGCGGGCGTTTATCTCAAGGTCGGTTTCCGGGTCGGTCATCGAGTCCATGTGGCTCGTCTGGCCGGCAAGGTTGAAAAGGAAATGCTGGTTGCGCACGAATACGGGCAACGAATGGCGGTCGCGCACGTCAGAGATGTTCACGCACACGTTTCGATCGATCCCGGCCAGGTTGCGCAGGTTGCCGCCATATTCAGGGATGAGTGAATCAATAATCGTGACTTGCGCCCCGAGCCGCACGAGCGCGCGAGCCAGATTTGAACCAATGAAACCCATGCCACCGGTGATCAGGGCCCTTTTTTTGGCGAATACTTTCCTGAGCGAGGGAGACGCGGACATGCGGTGAAATTAGCGCGATTTCCAAGCCTGTGCACAATGCAAAAGATGCGGCCAGATGCACCCCACATGTAATCATCGGAAGCCAATATCCAGGAACCCGCCAAATCCACCTATGACCATGATCTGGTGCGCTTGCTCGTTGAAATGAAGGTTGAAAGACTTGGCCTGCTTTTTACTTTCAACGGGCTTGAAGCTTTCCTGCATAATTCCGCTCTATAACTGCCGGCCGCTCACGCAGGCCATGCTCGCGAGCCTGCAGGCCACGCTCCCGCCCGGCCTCCCGCACGAAATCATCCTGGTGGATGACGGCTCAACCGACGGCACGCGCGAATGGCTTGCGACCCTGGCCGATCCGTCCCTTCACGTCGTCCTCAACGAGAAAAACCTCGGCTACGCCGGCGCCAACAACCGCGGCGCCGCGCTGGCCCGCGGCGAATTTCTCGCCCTGCTCAACAACGACCTCGTGCTTCTCCCCGGCTGGCTGCCGCCGATGCTGGACGGCTTTGCGCACCTGCCCCGCGCCGGCATCATCGGCAACTGCCAGTTCATTTCCGGCACACAGGTGCTGGATCATCGCGGCGTGCGTTTCGATCTGCTCCGCCGTCCCCTTCACGTCTCCAGCCGCCCCTGGGTTACCCGGGCCTACACGCGCTATCGCGCGGTCACCGCGGCCTGCTGCCTTTTGCGGGCAGAGGTCTTCAACGGACACGGCGGCTTCGACCCGGCCTTCCGCAACGGCTATGAGGACATCGACCTCTGCCTGCGGCTTGAGCGCGCCGGGTTCCGCCATTATGTGGCCAACCGCAGCCGCGTGCTTCATCATGTGAGCGCCTCCCCCACCCGACACGCAAAGGAGGATGAAAACTTCCGCCTGTTCATGTCCCGCTGGGGAGGCGAGCCGACCTTTCGCCGTCGCGGTCTTGTCTATCTCCAACGCTATTGGAAACGCCCGTGGCGCTACAACGGCCCCCGGCTATGCCTTGCTCTCGCCTGGGCCGGCACCAACCGTTCCTGTGATATTCTCGCCCGCTGCCTCAAAACCACGATCAATGGTTAGAAGCTGCGGTTGAAAAGCTGGCTCCGCCACCACCGCTCGTGATCATCGCTTGCCTGCGGCAGATTACTTTCACATTGTCCTCTCGTTTTCCCTTCCGCCTGGATCGGGCCAGCGGTTTCAACGTTAAACTCCCCTCTCTGTGACTATTTCCACCATCGTCCCTTGCTATAATGAGCGCCAAACGATCGAGGAGCTGCTCGCCGCCGTGCGGCGCTCGCCCGCCGGCCCGGTGGAACTGATCGTCGTGGATGATTGCTCGACCGACGGCACCCGGGAGTGGCTGCAGGGACCGGGCGCCGGCCTGGCGGACAAGATTATTTTCCACGAAAAAAACCAGGGCAAGGGCGCCGCGCTGCGCACCGGCATCCGGGTCGCCACCGGCGACATCGTCATCATCCAGGATGCCGATCTCGAATACGACCCCACGGAATACCCCCTGCTGGTTGAGCCGATCAAGCGGGGCATGGCCGATGTTGTCATTGGCTCGCGCTTCCAGTCCGGCCGGCCGCACCGCGTGGCCTACTTCTGGCACATGGTCGGCAACCGCGCCCTCACCCTGCTTTCCAACATGTTCACCAATCTCAATCTCACGGACATGGAATCGTGCTACAAGGTTTTCCGCCGCGAGATCATCCAAAGCATCACCATCGAGGAAAATCGCTTCGGGTTTGAGCCGGAAATCACCGCCAAGGTTGCGCACCGCGGCTGCCGCATCTACGAAGTCGGCATCTCCTACTTTGGCCGCAGCTATGCCGAAGGAAAGAAAATCGGGTGGAAGGATGGCGTCCGCGCCTTCTATGTGATCCTGAAATACAACCTGTGGCGGCGCCATTGATTGCGGCCATGGCGCGGGGAGTGCTTTCAACCGCCTGCTAAAGCATTTTCGATTTAATTGGTCACATCGGCATGCCTTTGCGACACGTTCTTTATTATGTCATTCCGAGCCGCGCGAGGAATGACAATTTTGCTCATCATGGGTCTGTCTAAATCGAAAACGCCCTAGTGCGCTGGCGGCGCGGTCACCAAAAGCTGAAAATTTGCCAGCATAAAGGTGAGCTCGCGCGGGTCGTCGATGCCACGCGCTGCGGGCGGCACGGACGTGTCAAAGCTCACGGTGGTTTCGCCTGGCGGCAAAAGGACCTTCCGGCTGCGCACGGATTTGAGCCCGTCATCGATCCGGCCCGACCATATCTCTGTGTGGCCCACGCTCACGTGTAAATCGCGCGGCCCCGGGCTCGTTGTATCGAAGGCGAATTCACCCTCGATGGGCTGCGCGCCCGGATTGGAAAGCACCAGGACGGGATTCCGGTCGACGGCCCAGCGCCAGCTTTTTTGTATGCTCGATTCAGGATCCGACCAACCCGTGGTGAAACGCACATGGACAGACCCATCCGCCGCCACACCCACGACCTTAAACTCCGGGGGCGGGGTCTCGCGGCCATAGCAGGCGAATTCGAAAACGCCATACGGCACAAAGCAGTTCCCGAGCAGGAACCACAGCAGCCACCGGCGGCTTGGCCGCATCGCCAGGATGAGATTGAAGGCAAGTGTGATGGGCAGCGCATGGCGGGTCACGGTGAAATGCCTTTCCCACGCCGGGTAGCCGATGCAGAGAAAAAACGGCACGAAGACGATGGCCACGCGCCACAGGCGACTCTCCCACCGGCGGTGCGCGAGCAGATAAATGCACTGGGTCAGCAGGGAAATGATGGTCAGCAGGGCGTGCAGCTCATAACTCCGGTAGAACTGCGACCACAGGATGCCGCCCTGCCCGGCTATAACCATGTATTCATGGATCTTCCGTCCGATGGCAGACAGGGGCCAGTCGATGTTACCGGCATCCACGGCTGGATGCATCCGTAGTCGCCAGGCCAGATAAGCAAACCACCCCAGCATGGGCCCGACGGCCATCAGCCCCCGGCAAAGGTTTTTTCTCAACGCCTCCCGCCACGGCGGTTGGAATTCCAAGATTCCCGCCAGGCCCAGCACATTCACCTCGCGGGTCAGCCCGGCCAGCGCCAGCACACCCGCGCCTCCCGTGCCTCCCATCATCACCGCAAGTGTCATCAAGACAAAAGCCGGGAAATCCGTGAGCGATTCCCGCATTGATTCTACAATGCCACAGGTGAGCAGCATGGCCGCAAAACCAGCCAACCCAGCCCAGCCATAAGGGCGAAAAAGCACCACCATCATCACCACGAAACCGAGCCAGAAGACAGGATTGAGCGCAGCGTAAACATTGAGCACCCAAAAAGGCCGGCCCAAGCCGCCGAGCCAGGCCAGCCATGGCATCAAGATACGGCGGGCTCGATACTGTAGATTATCCACCCCCTGCCTCGTTTGGGGATCGCGCAAAAGTGGATCGAGCGCAATTTGTGCATAGTGCTGGCCGTCGAAACCCCAACGAGCCGGCGGATAAGGATCCATGTATTTCGGAGTTGCGCGATAAACGGCGGTACCGCGCTGTTCAAACTCGCGGCCGATAACAATAAACCGGGTGATGCCGTGCTCTGGCGACCAGATGCGGATATACGTGCCCAGCAGCACGGCCAAGGCCCCCGCACCCACCAGGACAAAAACCCAGAGGGATGGCCGGCGCGAAAAAATCTTCCCGGGAATCTTCAAAATAAAATTGTCAGCCAGATCAAAAATACGGCCAAGCAAATACTTCGGCTTCTTCTATCGGCTTGTCCTAACCAGAAGTCATCTAACAGTCTCTAAAACCCGTCCGCGATGCTGCTCCTCGACCTTACCCATACCAGCCACACGCAGGCACGCACCGGCATCCAGCGTGTCGCCCGCCAGCTTCACACTGCACTTTGCGCCCAAGGCGGCGAAACCGCCGTGTGCTTCGATCCCTGGCAAAAAACATGGAGGGCACTCGAGCCGTGGGAGGAAAACAATCTCGCGGCCAAAACCGCCGCCGCCGCCCGCAGCGCAAGCTGGCCGTGGCGCGCCCGCCTGCGCGGCGCCCTTCGCCGCCGCCTCGGCCGCTCATCGCCTCTTGCCTCTCGCCTCCCTGTCCTCCGTAGCCTTGGCGAAGGAGGATCGCCTCTTGCCTCCCCTTGCCTCCTCGTCCCGGAAATTTTCTCACCCGGCGTTGCCGCCGCGTTGCCCGCGCTCTTTGCCCAAGCCGGTGGCCCACGCGCCGCCATCTTCCACGACGCCATCGCGCTCAAGCTGCCCGAGCTGACGCCGGCCAAAACCGTCGCGCGCTTCCCCGCCTATCTGCGCGAGCTGCTCGCCTTCGACGGCATCGCGGCCATTTCCGAGGACTCGCGCCAGTCGCTGCTCGATTACTGGCGGTGGCTCGGCGTGAGCAACCCGCCACCAGTGCAAACCATTCCCCTCGGCCTCAGCCTTCCCGCGCCGTCCCGCACAACTCAACTTTCAACTCTCAACCCAACGTCCTCCGTAGCCCTGAACCTGTCGAACGGGGCGAAGGAGGATCAACTTTCAACTATCCTCAGTGTCGGCAGCGTCGAAGGCCGCAAGAACCACCTCGCGCTGCTCGACGCCTGTGAACAGCTCTGGGCGCGCGGCCTGCGTTTTGAGTTGCATCTCATCGGCCTTGCTCATCCGCAAACCGGCCGCGCCGCCCTCGATCGAATCGCCGCGCTCAAGGCCGCCGGACGGCCGCTGCGTTACCGCGGCCCGGTGGACGATGCCACCGTCGTCGCCGCTTACGATGCATGCCAATTCACCGTTTATCCATCGCTCATCGAAGGCTTCGGCCTGCCCGTGCTCGAAAGCCTCGCGCATGGCAAACCCTGCGTGTGTTCCGGCCGCGGCGCGCTCGGCGAAGCCGCGCGCGGCGGCGGCTGCGTCGCGCTCGATTTGGTGGATGCCGGTTCACTCGCCACTGCCATCAAGCGGCTGCTGGAAACCCCGTCCGACCTCGCCGCACTCGCGGATGCGGCGCGCGCCCGCACCTTCAAATCATGGAGCGACTACGCCGCCGAGCTGGCCGCATGGCTGCGCACGCTTTCGCGGCGCAGCCAGTGACAAGTATCAGGTATCAAGTAACAAGATTATGCTGCGACCACGGGAAAACCTCAGTTTCCAAACGCCAAATCCCAAAGGGAAAACAAGCGACCAATCGCGAATTAAAGATCGGATTTCTTGATACTTGTAACCTGACACTTGGTACTTCCTCCCGCGGCCGCCGCGGCTTTTGTTACTTGTTACTTGTTACCTGATACTTTTTACTCGTGCCACATGGCGTTCTCCCTTTTCTCCAAAAATAAAAAAGCCCTGCTCGACCGCTGCCGCGATGATGCCGTGACCAAGATGCGGTTGAAATACGCACCCTTTTACCACGCCATCGAAGCCCAGCGCGGTACGGATGTCCGCCTCGACGGGCGCGACATGATCATGCTTTCGAGCAACGATTACCTCGGGCTGTCGTTCCACCCGAAGGTCATCGAGGCCGGCCGCACCGCCCTCCTCGAGTGGGGTTCAAGCACGACCGGGGCCCGCCCGTCCAACGGCTCGCGCGCCTACCACTTGCGCCTCGAGGAAAAAATCGCCGCCTTCCTCGGCCGCGAGGCCTGTCACGTGCACTCCGCCGGCTACCTGTCCTGCCTCTCCAGTATCGCCGCCTTTGCCCAAAAGGGCGACTTGATCCTCGCCGACAAAAACATCCACTCCTGCCTGTGGGACGGCATCCGCCTCTCCACGGCCTCGGCCGAGCGCTTTTCCCACAACAATCCCGACGACCTCCGCTCGGTCGCCGCCACGCTCGACCCCGCCGCCCCGAAAATACTCGTGGTCGAGGGCGTTTACTCAATGGAAGGCCACATCAGCCGCCTGCCCGAGATCATGGACGTGGCCGATGCCCATGGCTGCTTCAGTGTGGTGGACGATGCGCACGGCTTCGGCGTGCTCGGTCGCGAGGGCCGGGGCACGGTCGATCACTTCAAGCTCAACGACCGCGTCGATATCATTTGCGGCAGCCTGTCAAAATCGCTCGCGAGCACCGGAGGTTTCGTCGCCGCTTCGAGCGATGTCATCGAGTATCTGCGCTCGCACTCGAAGCAGACCATCTTCAGCGCTGCGCTCAGCCCAAGCCAGGCCGCCTGCGCCGAGGCTGCGCTCGGGATCATGCAGACTGAGCCGCAGCACCTCGAGCGTCTCTGGAAAAACACCCACCGCTACCGGGCCATTCTCAAGGGCCTTGGGCTGGATACGTGGGACAGCGAGACACCCGCCATTCCCATCGTGCTGGGCTCGAAAGAACGCGTTTATATGTTCTGGCGGGCGCTGCTCGAGAAAAATGTCTTCACTGTCATGTCCATTTCCCCGGCCGTGCCCGCGGGCAAAGACCTCATCCGCACCGCCGTCTCCGCCATGCACACGGACGAGCAGATCGACAAAATCGGCGACGCGATGGCCTACGCGCTGAAGAAGATCTGAGGCCGCCCTCGAAGGGCGGTATGCGACGATGCACCAGTAACTGGTGTTTTGGATTTTGGCGGAGGTAATTTGTAGTTGGTAGTTCGTAGTTGGTTTCAATCCAACGCTTGGAGCGCCCCCTATTTGTTCGCGGTCGCTTTAGCGAAGGAGGTATCCGAACTAACTGCCAAATCCCAATTGCTAACTGCCAACTGCTTCCTCTCCCAACACCGCGCGCAGCGCGGTTGCGGTGTCGGCCCAGCGAGGCAGGGTCCGCGCGGCCGCCGCCGCTTGGAGCTTTTGCCCGACCGCGGTGTCGGCCAGGACGGCCCGCACGGCCGATTTCCAGGCCGCCACGTCGCCCGGCGCAACCGCGAGGCAGCCGCCGGCGTCGGCATTCTCGCGCAGCACCGGCAGGTCGCTGCACACGCATGGCACACCGCGCCAGAGCGATTCCAGCAGCGGCAGGCCGCAGCCCTCGGCCAGGGTCGGAAACACACTCGCTCCCGCCTTTCCGTAAAGCGCCCCCAGCGTCCGGTCGTCCGCCGCCTCATGAAAGTGCAGCCCGGGAAAATCTTTCCGCAACAATCTGATTTTTTCCGCGATCGGCCGGCCAAAATGCGGATTCACCCGGCCGACCAGGTGCAGTTCGAACACCAGTCCCTCGCGCCACAGTTCCGCGCACACCTCGAGCAAGAAGGCCTGGTTTTTTCGCGGCTCGATGATGCCCACGCACACCAATAAATTTGAAATTTGAGATTTGAGACCTGAGATTTGCGCCACGCGAGGGGCGCGATCAAAGTCCGCGCCCAACATGATCGTTCCAACTTTTGCGCGCGGCTCCACGCCCTGCCAACGCCAGAACTCCACCAGGTCGCGCTGGCTCGCCTCGGATATGGCCAACACCCGGTCGAAGCCCGCGAGCATTTTCATGTATTCGGGATGCCGCGCCACGCTTTGCGGCCAGGTGACGTGCGGCAGCTTGAGCGGGATCGCGTCATGAAAAATCGCCGCCAGCCGGCACGGCGGATTTTTCAGAAACTCCCGGAATCCGGGCCGCTCGGCCTCGGAAAAAAGTTCACCGGTGAGAAACCAGTCGTCCTTCCCCGCTGCGCGGTTCCAGTCTGGCCACACCACCGGCTGCATGGCTGTGCCGAGCTCGTCGCGCAGGCGCGCACTCACGCGCGTGAGGCCGGAGCGGTGGCCGGCCGAGGCGGACTTGGTGACGTCAAAAAAAATCATGGTGTCGCGGATTCGGATTTTGAACACGAAGGACGCAGAGGGATCCATACATTCGGACCACTGATATTTTTAACCGCGAATGGATCCCCCTTCGCCGAGGCTTCGGAGGACACGCGCGAATTAACGCGAATAGACTGCTGGAAAACTGTGCCGCCACCGCGGCACACGGCCGCAGGCCGTGTTGGCCGTCGGGTTGCGCCAGAAAGCGCTGCGATCGCCAAGCCGAAGTAACAGGTATCAAGTGACAAGTAACAAGAGAGCTTTGCACACACTCCTGATACTTGAAAACCTGACACCTGATACTTTTCCGATGCCCGGCTAGCAGTACAGTCGTTTTCCGCAGCCAATTCATATCCGCCTGCCCTTCGTAGCTTGGCGAGCGAAGGAGGGCGGTATCCGATTAGCGTTCATTAGCGTCCATTCGCGGTTAAAAACGGATCGAGTCCGTGTTCGGGATTAATAAGTGCCTATAAGTGTTCATCCGTGGTTAAATTTACCTTTGTGGTCAGTGTGGATTGCGGTTTAATTCCGGGTTTAAGATGGCCTGCTCGAACTGCGCGAGGATGCGGGCGGCATTCTTGTGCGCGTCGAAATTTTCTTCAACCCAGCGATGCGCGGCGCGGCGCAAGGACTCGGCGAACCCATCATCGGTGGCAAGGCGGCGTAGCGCGGTCATCCACACCTCGGGTTCGTCCACGGGGGCGACCAGGCCCGTGACGCCATCGGTCACGGCCTCGGTCGTGGCCGCCGCCGGCGAGGTGACCACGAGCACACCCGCGGACATGGCCTCGGGAATGACGTTGGGCAGGCCATCGCGGTCGCCGCTGGGCGCGACGATGCCAGTGTGGACGAGCACATCGGCCCACGCGAGTTGATCCAGGATTTCCTGCCCCGGCAGATGGCCGGTAAAAACCACGCAACTGGTGAGTCGCAATTCGCGCGCCAATGCTTCGAGTTCACCGCGCAGCGGGCCGTCGCCGGCGATGCGCGCTTCAAAGGCAAAACCCGCGTCGCGCAGCCCGGCATAGAGGCGGAGCTGGTGCCGCAGGCCCTTTTTCTCGACCAGGCGGGCCACGCACACGAGACGCAGCGCGGTGCGCGGCGTGCGCAGCGGCTTGAGCGGCGGCAGCGCATCGAGGCCGCGGCGGATGCAGGCAATTTTCCCGGCCGGCACGCCGCGTTCGATCAGCGTGCCCCGGCCCATCTCGGTGGAGGTGTGCACAAAGGCGGCGGGCAGGAGCTTTTCGCGCAACCACCAGTCGCCGCCGTGCTCGTAAATGTCATAAGCGTGCGCGGCGGCGCTGTAGCGGTGGCCATTGATGCGCCAGAGAATCCACGCCGCGGTGGCAGGCGCCCCACTCCACGCGGCATGGATGAGCGCGGGCGGATTTTTCCGGAAATGCCGCGCGTAAACACAGGCGAAGCCCGCGCCGAGCATGTTCTCCCAGAAATTAATCCACGACCGCGCCCGCCGCGTGGCCAGGCCGCGCAGCAATTCAAACAGCACGCCCGGCCGGCGCGCGGATTCGAACGGTATTTTCCAAATCAGCTCCATCAGCCGCCATTTGGAAAACCGTTCGACGCACAGGGGCCCGACTGAACTCGTCGAAGTCCCGCGGAACTCTCCCCCGCCGCCGTGCAAAGAATAGATCCGCAAATTCACGCCCCGCGCCTGCATGCCGATGATTTCGCGCTGGAGAAACGTCTCCGTGGACTTTGGAAACGTCGTGAAAAGGTAGGCGATGGTGGGCGGTTTTTCGGTCAAGACGGTGACGGGCTCACTTGAGCGCCAGCCCGAGCATGCGACACGCACGGCGCGGGAAGCTATCTCAAAATCGACTTGGGTATGATTTCCAAACGGGCTGACTGGCTATTTATTCTTTGATGATGCGCCGGGAAGCACCGTCATGGTCTTGATTGCTGCGATCAGCCGAAGGTTTAAGGAAACGGGGTTAGCCAGGGAGTAATTGTTGAATTTGCCGGCCCCGTAGGCCAGGGCCTGGTTATCATCCGTCACCGGCACGCCCAGCGCGGCGTAAACACGAAATTGCGCGGGATCAAGGGCCACGGCGGCGCGAATCTCGGCGGGTGACAATCGCCGGCGGAGGGCGGTACGGGTGAGCCCCGGCCAGAATTTCCCGGTGTCTTCCCCAAAAGCGCGATGATAGCGCCCGAGCATGATGCCGGTGCGGCAGGTGGGCTCGATCCAGAGAATGGCCTCGGGAAAAACCTCGTGGAAGGCCGCCGCAATGGCCGCGGCGTGCTCTACCGTGAGCAGGTGCAGGGGCAGCCACTGGGCCACCACTGCGCCATCGTTTAAACGGCTGGCCACGGCCTGGTAGAATTCCACTGAATACAAGGCGTTCACGCCGGCAAAATGGGGAGGCATCGGTTCAAGCGTGACAACATCGTAATGTGTGGCGGTTCGCCGTATCCAGGCCCGTCCGTCCATCACCGTCGTACTTGCCCGCGGGTCAGCCAGCACATCGTAGTTTTGCTTGAAATACCCGGCCATGGCAAAAACGGCGGGATTGATATCCACCACGTCGAGATGGCGCGGATTTTCATCGAGCACCCCACGGGCGGTTTGCCCTGTTCCGAAGCAGATGACCAGGGCGTTTTCGGGGGCGGGATGGAGCAGCATCGGCAGGCGCCCCATCCAATCCATGTATTCCGCGCCGGCCATTTCTCCCGAAGCGGAAAATCCATCGATAAAGAGCTGGGTCGAACGCCGGTTGCGCACCACCGAGGTGGTCACATCGGGCCCCTCCCGAAAGGCAAGGATTTCGTAGTCCGCGCTACTTACTCCGATCACCCGGTCGCGGCCCGGATGCGAATTGAAAACTACCGCGATCAGCAGGCAGCCGATCGTCAGGCCAGCTCCAACCCAAAGCCGGGGACCGCGATGGAACCAGAGTGCGGCTCCGGCCAGGAGCAGGCCGGCCAGCCAGGCGGTGCGGTTGAACCCGAGGGTCGGAAGCAAGACCCAGCCAGCCAGCACCGATCCGAGAACAGCCCCCGCTGTATTGATCGCGTACAGCCTCGCCCAGGCCCGAACCCCCCGAACGTGCGCCAACGCCAGCGGCAGGACAAAACCGAGAAACAAGACCGGAAGGCCGATCGTTGGCAGGACGAGTTTCAGCCAGGTGAAAACCCGCGCAACATATTGTCCTGGGAACGGGCCAAAGGCGTCGAAGCGCTCAATCACCGGCGTGGACAACATGATCAAGCAGCCCGGCAGCAGCAACAACCCCAGTGAAAACTCCCGCCGCCGCCACCGTGAAGCTGCAAGCATGGATCCGACGGCCAAAGCCAGGATAACGGTGAAGAGCAGGATGGCGAATACGTCCGTGGTGCTCTGAAACGCTGCCCGCGCTGCCCGAAACCAGGCAACCTCCAGGACAAAAGTTACCAACCCCGTGAGAAAAACCGCCACTTGCATCGAACGCGGGATGCCTGCGGTGGACTCAGGCTCGTCCCGCAAAGTCGGGACGGCAGCCGCGCCTGGAAGCGCCCGTTGCAGGACGATGCACGCGAGGGCAACCAGCAGGTTGATCCCAACGGCCAAGTGTCCGGATATTTCGATGCCAAGGTGTTTGATCAGAAAAAATCCCATGGCGAGGACACCGCAGGCCGCGCCCAGCGTGTTGGCACCATACAAAAACGGCAGGGAAAGACCGTGCCGCCGGGCGAGCAAGCCGAAGACTGGCACCGATGCACCCATGCAAAACCCCGCGGGAGCAATAATGAGAATATTGCCCGGCACATGGAGCCACCAGGAAAGCGCCGGGGTGATCGCGTAGAGCCATGAGTCCACTCGCGCCAGGGCCGCGAACGCGACCGGCAAAAGAAGCCCGCATAACCCAATCATGGCTTCCAGCGAGCCGTACAAATACAGAAGATGCCCGCCCACCCGCCAGCGCGGCAGGAGAATGGCCGCAGCCAGGGCTCCGGCGCACATGCTCCCCATCGCGGTGGCCAGGGTGACCGCCGTGCCGTACGCAGAAGCACCCAATGCCAGCGAGGCATAGTGCTGCCAGAGCAATTCCCAGGACAAAGCCGCCATGCCCCCGGCAAAGACCATGCACCCCAAAGCCACCGCGGTCGCAACGGGAAAAACGGGCGAGCCCGGGGCCGCATGCCGTGAGCCTGAACCAATGGAAGTCATGGCGGAATAGGGCGCATCATCTCAGCTGCTGATTTTCAATAAGCTCGACGGTTCACGATCTTGCCAGAACATTTGGGGCGGCCAGGATTCTTTCGACAGCGCCACCCGAATCCCTCTCTCATGGCGTTCGTTGCCAACCGATCATGCAGCGATACATTGCTTTTCTCCGCGGAATGAACCTGGGCAAACGGCGTTTGCCGATGAGCCGGCTGAAGGCCCTTTTTGGGGAACTTGGGTTCAATGAAGTGGAAACGTTCATTGCGAGCGGGAACGTGGTGTTCTCGAGCAAGGCGCGCGATACGAGCCGGCTGGAATCACAGATTGCGGGGCATCTCGAAACGTCACTCGGCTATGAGGTCGACACTTTCGTGCGCACGGCGGAAGAAGTCGCCCGAATCGGCCGGGCGAAGATTTTTCCTGAAGATGGTCGGGAGGGAATTACGATCCATGTCGGACTTTTTCAGCAAAAACTCACGCCTGAAATTGCGCGGAAACTGGCCGCAGTGCGCACGGACTTGGATGAATTTCGGGTGACCGGCCGGGAGTATTACTGGTTATGCCGCAGCCGGATGTCTTCTGAATCGAAGGTTTGGACGCTTCCAGAGATCAAGGCGCTCCGATTGCCGACCTCGACCATGCGGAATCTGTCGAGCATCCGGAAACTAGTAGCCAAACTAGGATTATGAACCACTGATTAACTCTTATCGACGCTGATAAAAACAGTTCGATCTCGATCCTTTTTAGCCGCAAAAGATCAGATAGATCGCAGAAAATAACCCAAAACATCCCCGGCCTTTTCTTTGAGATCCTTCGTGGCTAAGCGGTTTTTGGATCGGGCTGCGCCCCTGCTTGGCAGGTGGACTTGGTCAGCCACAAAAGCGCGCAAAGGAAATTTGGTTCGATACCCTATAACCACTAATACACCCTGATGAGCACTGATAAGTTGCAACGTACTCTGCGCTTTGTGATTCCTTGTGGACACCCACTGATTGCTCTTCTCCCGCGCACTCGACCGACATGATTTGACTCCGCTGGATAAAAACAAACTGTTCATTTTACCCAGTTGTCCAAGGTCCTCGTGAGTAATTCCCACCCTCGCAACTTCCATGGCTCGTCCTCGGCGGTTCTGAGCGCAGTCGTCCTGGCTGTCGTCTCCGCCCTGCCCGCCCTTGCCTTTTCCGGGGTGAAGCACTGCTTCAGCGACTCGATCATGGAGATCGCCTCCGATCCGCACGTGGGCGTGATCCGGCGAACCCTCAAGCCATCGGAGTACAACGAAATCCTGTCGTTTTCCATTTCCCTCAAGATGCCAAACTTCACGGAACTTGAGGGCCGGATCGCCCATGGCGAGCAGGTCGCGCCCGACGTCATGGAGTCGCGGTACCTGCCTTCGGCCTCGGATTACGCCGCGGTTGAAGCCTGGCTCAAGGGACAGGGATTCACGCTCACGCAGGAAGATCCGAACCACACGAACATTTTCGCCAGCGGTACGGTCTCACAGCTCGAGCATTCCCTGGGCGTCTCCTTCGCCCGGGTTGCCACGCCCGACGGGGAGTTTACCTCGGCCATCAGCGCCCCCAGCCTGCCCGAAGAGCTTTCCGGGGCCGTCCTCGCGATCGACGGCCTGCAGCCGCATCGGCGGATGCACCGCCACCCCGGCCGTTTCCAACGGGATGTCATCACACTCGCCGGCCAACGGTTTTTCGTGCCGGCCGACATTCTCGCGGCCTACAATGCACCGGGAACGCTCAACGGCGCCGGCCAGGCGATCGCGATCATCATGAATGCGACCGTGCGCACCTCTGACCTCGATACCTTTTACTCCACCGCTGGCAGCACCGCGACATCGGCAAACTTCACCACCATCAAAATCAACGGCGGGCCGTCACCTTCGAGCCAAAGCGCTGATGCCATCGAAGCCGCGCTGGATGTCGAGTGGGCGGGCGGAATGGCCCCCGGAGCCAAAATCCGGCTCTATGCGATCCCCGACCTTTTAAATACGTCCATCATCGCCGCCTGTAACCAAATTCTGGCCGAGGCCACGGCCAATAATATCACGGTCGCTTCGATCAGTTTGGGGGGCACGGAGAGTGGTTTTTCGAGCTCAAACCGGCAATCTGACAGCCAGGTTTTTGCGCAAATGGCCGCGGCCGGAATCACCGTGCTTTTTGCCTCCGGGGACGGAGGTTCTAATCCGGGCCTTGTCAGCGGAACCTACAGCCCGTTGAATCCGCTCCAGCCCGAATATCCCGCCAGCGACCCGAACGTCGCCGGCGTCGGTGGCACCGAATTATTCCTGACCTCGGACACCTTTTCCTATGCGGGCGAGACCGTCTTCAGCACGATCTCAGGCGGCGGCAATTTCGCTTCGGGCGGAGGGATATCACAGGTCTTCACCCGGCCCAGCTGGCAGACCGATGGAGGCAGTATCCTCACCAATTCGAACCGCTGTGTCCCCGATGTCTCCGTCGTCTGGGGTTCACTCTTCCAAGGCAGTAATTCCGGGCCCAATGCGCTCGTCATTTTAAACGGCGGGGCCGCCGGGGTTGGCGGCACAAGTCTCTCGGTTCAGATCTGGGGCGGAATTGTGGCCCTTCTAAACCAGGCGCGCGCCATTGCCGGGAACCCCCCTATCGGGCTTCTCGGCCCGGTGGTTTACCCGCTCCACGACACTTCCGCCTTCAACGATATCACAAGTGGGAACAACGGATTTTATGCTGCAGGCGCCGGCTATGATTTATGCTCAGGACTCGGCAGCCCGAATATCACCAATCTCGCCTCAGTCCTTGGCACCGTGCCAGCCACCGCCCCCGTCACGCCCAGTAATCCGCCACCACCACCACCACCGGCCTCCGGTGGTGGTGGTGGTGGTGGTGGCGGCGGCGCGCTCAGCTTGTGGTTTTACCTCGCACTGGCGATTCTGCTCACGACCCGTCTGGCCACGAAAGGTCACAGAGCGCGACCCGATCATCCGCGTTTATCCGCGTGATCCGCGGCAAGACTCTTGGTTTGCTCTTCGAGCCGTTTCAACAAGCCCATTGACTGGCTCAGGGCCTTGAGCTTGTCGAAACGGCTCAGGGTCCCCGAGCATTGTCGAGGCAATCAAGGTCCCGAGCCAGCCGAGCGGACTACGGAGGACAGCCTTCGCCTGCGAAGGCTGAAAAAAATCGCCCGACCTTTAAGGCCGGGCGATAAAATCATCCGGAGCTAGGCTCAACAAATGATTTTTGGCGGGAGGAATTACTATCATCTGCCTGATCGGCTGGGAGACAAGAAAAAACGCGCGGAGCCGTGGGCTCCGCGCGAACATTCAACATTCAACATCCAACGCCCAACTCCAAGTCCTTGAACATCCAACGTCCACGTCAGACCCTCCCTTGTAAAAAAAGCCGCGGTGTTGGCCGCGGCTTTTGAATTGGTTTTCCTGCAGGTCGGGCGTAAAGCCCGACCTACAATGAAATCAAGGATTGCTGCCTTGATCCGACTTGGACGTTGGATGTTCGGCGTTGGGCGTTCGATGTTCGGAGGCCGGTCAACCGGCCTCCGTGGCCTTGGCGGGTTCCTCGGCCGGCACATCGGCGCCGAACGGCAGGCTGATGCGCAGACGGCGGTGAGCCGGCAAACCCGTGCCCGCGGGGATGAGATGGCCCATGATGACGTTTTCCTTGAAGCCCTTGAGCATGTCCACCTTGCCGAGCGTGGCGGCGTCGGTGAGCACGCGCGTGG
>Ga0210392_10000479_pt1 | contig 24593 bp, 23 predicted proteins | sample IncBWC30OmetaG_FD_161057 | JGI IMG/M metagenome (GOLD analysis project Ga0210392, IMG submission 161057) | Forest soil microbial communities from Barre Woods Harvard Forest LTER site, Petersham, Massachusetts, United States - Inc-BW-C-30-O ...
GCATGCTGATGAGGCCGAGGCCGCGTCCCTTGTTGGTGGATTCGACATCAAAGCCGACCCCGTCGTCGCTGACGGTGAGTTGAATCTCGCCGGGGATTCCGAGGAACTGCACGTTGCACTGCGAAGCTCGACTGTGTTTCGCGGCGTTGTGCAAGGCTTCCTGCAAGACGCGGTACAGGCAGAGGGCAACGTCCGGGGACACGGGGTTGGGCAAGTGCCGGCTGTGAAAGTCAATGTTGAGTTTCTGCTTGTCTCCGAACGTCTCGCAGAACCCTCTCATGGCCGAGACGATGCCGAGATGATCGAGGGCCGCGGAATGCAGCTCGTGCGACAGAGCCTGGATGTCGGAGCCGATCTGCTGGGTGTGCTTGCGGAGACTGTCCATGCGGTTGAGCGCATCGCTGCTCAGGCCGGGAATGTCCTTCTTGAGCAGGTCGAGTTCGATGGCGAGCAAGGCCATTCGCTGGCTGAAGTCGTCGTGAAGTTCCCGGGCGATGCGGGTGCGCTCCTGCTCCTGGGCCTCAATCAATCGGCCGCTGATGGTGTAGAGCGCCTCTTCTGCAAGCTTGCGCTCGGTGACATCGATGCAGGATCCGATGTATCCGGCGAAGGAGCCGTCGGGGTGGAATCTGGGTACTCCTATATCGAGAAGCCAATGGTATTCGCCGTCGCTTGCCTTGAGGCGATACTCCATCCTGAACGGGTCCCGCCGATCGAACGACTGAGTATAGGTCTCCATACACCGTCGTAAGTCTTCTGCGTGAACTCCGTCCGCCCAGCCATTTCCGAGTTCGGCCGACAACGGCCTTCCCGTGAAGTCGAGCCAGGGCTTGTTGAAGTAGGTGCAGCGCTTGTCGGTGTCGGCCATCCAGATGAGCACAGGGGCCGTGTTCGACATTAGGCGAAAGCGCTCCTCGCTTTCGCGGAGCGCGAATTCTGCTTGCTTGCGTTCCGTGATGTCCACGCCAATGCCGAGAGCGCGGGGCAGATCGCCATTGGCCGGGAAGTAGAATTTCCCGCTGTCCGCGATCCATCGTATGGCGCCATCGGTGCGCACCACGCGATATTCCGCTTGATACTCCGTTCGGCCCTGCATTGCATCTGCGATGACCTTCGCTACGCGCTCGCGGTCGTCGGGGTAAAGGCGTTCCATGAATTCGTTCTGACGCGCGAGGTAGGGATCCATGCGAATCCCGAAGGCCGACTCCAGGTCGCCAAACCAAATGCTCTGCCCGGTGGCCAGGTCCCAGTCGAATCCCATGGATTTACCCGATGTCATCGCCAGACGAAGCCTGTCGTGGGCCACGGCGACGTCCGAAGCGAACTCGCGGTTGGCAAGATAATGCTCGGCAAAGGCACCGGCAGCGAGAATGAGTCCTGCAACCATGACCACGAGGAGACGCATTTCATGGGTTCCGATCGGCTCGCCCGTTCGGAACAGTTCCCACACGCCAACCACGGGAACCCCCAGTACCGCGAACATTGCCAGAACAGAACTGTACTTGGGGTTGGTCGTGTTCAACTGCACGGCGTGATTCAGTTTCGATTTCAGCCTGTCTCCCTCGAGTCCTATCCAGAAGAACCAAAAGATGGAGGCAGTGAACACCATCCCGAGGAGACCTCGTAGAGCCGGATAATTCGCGCCGGTTAGATCACCGGAAGGATCCTTCAAAGCCCAAAGGACGTTCGTGACCAGGGAGCCGCAGGTATAGAGGGCCGAGGCGCCAAACATGTGCAGGTAGATGCGCTTCCAGGGAGCTTGCGAGCGAAAAATCAACCGGCCGAGAATGACCAGAAGGAAGCCATTTTCAACAAAGTAGATGGCCTCAAAACGCAGGATCATGGCCGATCCCTCGTTTCCGTATTGATACGGGAACAGGTAAAAGGCATAGGCGAAAACCCAGACAAAGAGCAGGAGCAGAAAGTTCAGCGTCGCTCGATAGGGTCTGCGGCCAGGTAACTTCAAGTGAGGACGGGAAGCCACTGCAGCGATCATCAATACGGTGTGTAGGAAGAGGGGAGGATTGTCGAGAAGGAAATCCGGAATCCTGCCGTGCAGGACGACACTGTTGAACCAAGCGCCAGGCACGAGCGCCCACACCGCGAAGGCCGCTGCGAGGAATGACCAGAATAACCGCGTCGCCTGCCTGCTTTGGAGGGCATTGCGGAGGGCAACTCCGCTCGCAAGGAGGAGCAAAACGAGATAGCTGATTTCGCAGTATGCGACCAGGGCGGGACCTTGCCTGAGAGTCAGCGAGAGGATCGCCTGGGTCGCGAGAAGAGCTACCCCTACAGCCAACCACGAATTGAACCGACGTCCTGGTCTTCGAGGAAAGGATGGGTCTAGCATGGTTCTCCCAAGACAACGGTTCGATCACGCCATGAGCAACTTGCCGCCAACTTTAGCACGGCACGAGACTTGCTGTCCGAGGCCGCAGCAATCTTGCGCGGCAGTCCTGGTCGTGCGACGACCACGCGAACCCTGGATGGATCAACCAGAGAAGAAATAATTCGGTCCCTTTTCGCTCGTCGATCGCGATTGGATTAAAGATCAAAATGAATGGAGGCAGACCGATCGCATTTTACGCCAGGATGATTTCCGAAAAATCAATCCGCACTTTTTGTTGATTCGGCGCCTCCATGCCGCACGCCATGTCGGCACTGCGCGAACGCTGAGCCTGTGCGATGGAGCGGTGCGAGGGTTTGCCTGAATCAAAAGTTGGAGCTGTTTGTGTGTTCGGTGACCTGCTGGGTTTCATGTGGCTATCGCTCGTCTGTCTTGTGTCGGCGGAGATTCTGGAGCAGCCTCGGGTACATTCATATGGACTCGGCCCCGGAATCAAGAAGTCTGGCACTGTTACGTGCCGCGTTGCATGTAGGAAGCGGACGGAGCGAGACCGGAACTGAGGAATTTGCCCCGGCGACATTGCACGGATTGATCCCCCGGGCCAGGGAAAACCCGAGTAAATCGTTGATTTCGAAAAATGGTCGGGGCGAGAGGATTCGAACCTCCGACCCCGTGGTCCCGAACGAGGGAGAACCTCATCGATTCGGCGTCGCTTAGGTCAAAAATGTCTCTCAGAAGGCCATTGGCTGGTCCCAATTCCTGGTCGCACGTTCATGCAATCCATTCCGCAACCAGGCACAAATCACAAAAGGCGTCAGAGTCGTCCGGGAAAGTCTTCCTTATTTTCATCGACAGACTTCATCTTCCTGGGAGCGCTACGGGATGCGGCAGCTTCCTTTTTCTGCTCGTACGCTGTGCGCAAACAACTGGGGGATTCCCTAGTAGAAAAGGCGCGTCCGTTGCTGTCCTATTGAGTGGGGGTGGTTGGAAGCAGACCGGACTTCGTGGCGTGTTCGCACGCGGGTTTTCAAGAGAAGGAGAGCGTCGATGAGAATCAGAACAATCGCTACAGGCCTCGCAGTAATCCCGCTGGCTGTCAATATCGCAAGTGCCAAAGATTCACCCGAGAAGAAGCGGGAGAAGTCTCGCAAGATGGCTGATAAGACTCTGCAGGAACTGTACAAGCTGAAACCCACGGCCAAGGGGCTTATCCAAAAGTCTGCTGGATATGCCGTCTTCAACAACATGGGAACGAACCTCTTCCTGTTGAGCACGGCGCGCGGCTCAGGAATCGCCGTTGACACCAGTTCCAAACAGGAGACCTTCATGAAGATGGTTTCCGCAGGCGCCGGTCTGGGTGTTGGCGTGAAGAACTATAACGTGATTTTCGTGTTCGAAACCGATAAAGCGTATAGCAATTTCCTCAACTCCGGCTGGTCAGGTTCAGCGCAAGCGGACGCAGCGGCGAAGGCAGGCGATAAGGGCGGTGCTTACTCGGGAGCCGAAGAGGTTGCGCCGGGCGTCTGGGTCTATCAAATTACCAAGAATGGTCTCGCCCTACAGTTGACCCTGCAGGGTACGAAGTACTACAAGGACGACGACCTTAACAAGAAAACATAGTGTGCGGGCTCCACTGAGCCTGGGAGCTAGTCAATATGAGTCCATCATCCAAACCGAGATTATCGGCGGAGGAGGCTCCTCATTGGCTTTTGGATGTTCGATAAAGGGTTGATTTGTAAAGACTAGCCAGTGGCCTGAAATGGTCGGGGCGAGAGGATTCGAACCTCCGACCCCCTGGTCCCGAACCAGGTGCGCTACCAGACTGCGAAAAGGCCAACGAATACGCGATTTTCTCCGAATTAGCGCACCTGGGAGAGAACGCATGGAAGCACGTTTTGAGCAGTTCATCCGCGATCGGCAATACCTCGCCAACGTCACACCAGCCACAATTGAGTGGTACAAGAACAGCCTCAGATGGCTACTCACTGACTCCCCGTCGCAAGAGGATTTGAAGGACGCCGTGATGCGGATGCGCCAAAAGGGGCTGAAAGCAACCGGATGCAATTCAGTCATCCAAGCGCTCAATTCTTACGCGCACTGGAACAACGTGGGGTCAGACACAAAGTGCGGGAGCGGGTGTCGCCACCCCAAAGTTGCCCATCTGAAAGTGCCGGAGCTTGTTCTCCCTACTTACACTGAGCAGCAAATCCGACTTTTACTTTCGTGGAAACCGAGAGGGAAGTATCAACTACGGCTCCACATACTGACGCTGTTCCTGCTGGACACCGGCTGCCGGATTAGCGAAGTCCTCACCCTAAAGGTTCGGGACATTGACTTTGACAATCTGCTAGTAACGCTGGACGGCAAGGGCCGAAAGCAGCGAGTCGTCCCTTTCAGTTTTGAATTGCGAAAGGCCCTTTCCCGCTATTGCAAGGAGGCCAGTCGAATGCCAGACAACCTCCTCTTCGCCAATCGAACTCAGACTGGCTTGGGGCGCAGAGTTGTTCTGCGCGACGTCAAGCTGCTTTGCGTGCGGCTAGGCTTTGCTCCACCATGTCGTACCCTACACGCATTCCGCCACACCTTTGCGGTGAACTACCTTCGGCGCGGAGGGAGCGTGTTTCATCTCCAGAAGGTCCTCGGTCATAGCTCGCTGGAAATGACCCGGCGCTATGCCAACCTCGTGACAGCGGACCTACAGGCAGTTCACGAACGGCTTAGTTTACTCGCCAGATGAATCTGCGGTAATCAGAAGGTCGAAGCTTCTTTGCAGCTAACGGGGTCTTTCGACCACAAGCTTATGGTGATGGGGCTGGCGGGACCAAAAGCGGGCGTCGCCGATTGATATGTCAGAATGAAAACGTTTGGGTGCCCTGCGGCGACGCCCTCATTTACCATCATCATCATTCCGTTCGTGCCCCCATTCCCATCCAACAATGGCCCGTCGCACTTTAGGGCCAATCTCAGTGTTGGGAACACCTGCGTGGTCTGGATCACTACTCTCGTAAGTATGGTCCCGGGGCGGGAAGAGGTGTCGTTGCTCTGGGTGACAAATAATTGGGCCGCTGGCGGAGCCGCTGTTGACGTTTCGGGTGTGGGTGTTGGTGAGGGTGCCGGATTCTTCTTGACATTCTGCTTTGGTGTCGGTGCGGACAAAGGTGGTTTGGGGTTCTCGGCTGGAGGGGGCACAGTGTTCCGCGCTTTATTTTCCAACGCGAAGAACGCCGCTGCGTTCTCTTCCGCCGTAGGCGGGTTGCGAATGTTGTTAAGTCGGTCTTGCAGTTGGTTTTGAGAAACAGTGCTGCGGTGGATTTGCCAGCCGACTAGAAGACACGACACCACTGCCAGTGCGGCAAATCCAAGTTTCCAGCGTGTTTTCTCTTCATCGGTCGTGGGTGTATGCAGGGTGACGTACATGCCCATGTAGGCCATAACGGCCATGAGGAGGCAGATGCCAACGCCGATAAGGATGTCCGACACGGTCGTCCCGACAATACCATCGCCTGGGGCTTAGGTAAAGGCGACCCTATGTTCCACCGGGGTACCTCAAATCTTGCCACAAGGTCATCTAGAGACCTCCGCCAAACATTTATATCCGTGCACAAAATTACTTTCCGTTTTTGGGCTTTCTGCGGCAAGATTTGCGCGGTTTCTCCGCCTGAAGCGGTTCGTACATTTTGTAGTTGCCAACCGCGAATATCGCGGTCCTGGATGGCCCGCCAAAGCGCTCACGGCCTCGTGGTGACGTCTGCGAGAAACTGAGCATCTACCCCGCGCTTTTGAGACAGCGAAGCGGGCTAGTCCAGCAACAGCCTTGCTCTCGCAACTCGCCGCTATGAATACTTATGGGCTTGCTTTTTGATATCTCTCTCAGGGGAGGGGCGCTTGGGCCCGGGTGGACTGAAAGATGCTGAGGCACGTTGGCAGCGTGTCTAAACTTCCGCTCATAGCGTCGTTCTTGTATGACCATTCCCACGTCTTACACCATTGCCCCGTCACCGTGTCCAAGGCTACGCCCTGGATTCCCACAGCAGGTATGTTCTCGAAGCGGCGAATTGGCCCCGGACTTGGAGTGAGAGCCTTATCGACCGGGTTCTCCGCTGTCTTGGGCGGCGCGCATCCAGTGAACTGCAACAGGGCAAACAGTGCGACGGGAAGAAGAGCTTTCATGCCAGCCATGCTCGCAGAGCTTTAGGACTAGCGCAACCGAAAAGGCGGGACTGGCAATCGCCATTCTCGTCGACCAGAATTTGCCGCCAACAAGCTCACCGCTCCGTTGCGGTTTCGAGAACAGCGAAGACGCCTACTTCAGCTTGTGGCCCTACTTTATGGCTTTCTAATGATGACGAAAAGCGAATTATCACCGCGCGCTCGCACTGAATCTTGGCTGATTCGCTTGAGTGGCACAGAGATAATTTTGTTCTTCTTTAGCAATTTGTCGAGAGCATCCGCGATGGGTTTATTCTCCTCATTGACATTGGCTAACGATAATCCAGGATAGGACGGGCCATTGACGATGAAATTGAGAACAGGCGTCTCCAGAACCGCCTGCACATCTGTGCCAGCGAATGCTCCTTGTATCTGTTGCGCTAATTCGGTTCCACCATCAGCGGTGAAGTCATAGTAAACAGACACGGCACCTTGGAGTTTTGGCTTGATCTTTCCAAGATCATTAGTGAGTTTTGTTTCGTTTGCGGCTGAAATCTTTGGCATCTCCGGAGCGCACTGATTTGTGTTGCCATTGCCGCCGATGATGTTTTGCTGACATCCTCCGTCCCCTCCTTGGGTAACGTTGCCGCCGATTGTGACTTGCTGATTGTGATGGCCGCTTTGAGACGCGCTTTGCGCTTTATGCGAGCTTGGCTCTGCGTTCGGCAGCGCTGTCGGTGCGGTTTTCTGCGGAGGTACAGAGGTGGACGTAGGCGTTTGGTTTGTATGGGAGGTAGCCGTAATCGCAGTCGCTTGCGGCGTCGGCGGACGACGCAAAATAAGCCAAAATCCCAATGCGATGGTAAAGATTGCACCGAGCAAAAGACCCATGGCGAGCCACGGAAATTTGCTTTTGAGGTTCGTAGCGTCACTCGCGTTCATTCTTGCTGCATGGCGGTCTAGCAACTGGACTACTGTCCCAAACGCCTGGATTAATCCCGTCACAAAACAGCCTACTGCCAAAATGGTTGAGCTATCCACGTCCGTCATCTCCACAGTGGCGATAGAGTTTCAGAGCAAAGATACCTTCCGCGCGTTCCCACGTAAAGAACGATTGTTGTCCAAACTCTTGACCTGACCAGATAACTGCGTGGACGACTGAATGGAAGAGTGCGCAATCGTTCTTCATTCGTTTCCGTGCCCAAACCCTAGTCCGTCAGCGGCCCCTCTCCGGGCGGGGTCCCGCTTGGCGAGGTCAGCAAAGCATTGGGGCACGAGAGCATCAGGACCACGAAGAAGTATTACGCCGCGTGGATGAAAGTGGCGGCAGGGCCGCCTGGACAAGCTGATCGCGGCCAGTTGGGCATAGAAGCGCCCGCCGAGCCGCCCGTTCGCGGGAAATGGCGAAAACCGCGGTTCTCGGAGAAATGGATTAGGGATTCTTTTTCCTAAGAGCTTCGAGAGCGGGCGAATGCAGAATCTCGCTTATGAATTTTGCAGGTACGATCAGCGCTACTCCAGCGTTTCCAGTAGAGACCGGGATAGGTGGGCCGCCTGGTACTGCGGCCTGGTTCTGTAGAAGTTGAATCTGCTCAAAATCGTTAAAGAACCCCTTCATGACTCCAGCAATCTTGATGGAAGGCGACCCCACAGATATTATCCCTGGCGTGTTGTCTGCGGAGGGATAAAAAAAAACAGGGGAGCCGCTATTTCCGCCAAATGAAAACGCTTCCATCAAATAACCTTCGGTCCATTGCCCCGCAAATTGAATTTTCTCGTCCGGAATCATAGCCAGCTTCCCAAACCGAACTATGGGATAGCTCTTCTTCTCGCCGAGGAATCCCGTGAACATTCCAGTGAAGAACATATCCGTGCCGACGCCGATGTTAAGCGTCTTAAGATCGCTAGTGCTTGCGAGCATTTGTTCAGGAAGGACCTTAAGCTCAAGCTCCGGCATGTCGGTCGCCGAGATGGTAAGGGGGACGACCGCGATGTCAACAGATGCATCTTCGTTGATGAAGACGTCTTGCTTGTCCCCGGCAGCAACTAGATCAACCTTGTAAATCTTAGAACCTCCAGTTTTCGTATTTATGCGAATCCAGAGCGAGTCGAAAAGTGGACTTTCAAAATTGTTGGAGTCCGTGTGGACGACGTGCTTTGCGGTCACCAGGTATGCCCAACTACGTTTGCCGTCCGGAGTAGGCATAGCCATAAGAAATCCGGTCCCCTCTGCCTGAGCTGCCGAGCATTCTGCGCCCTTGTAAATGAAAACTACGGTTTGGGTGAGTTCCGTAGGAATCACCGAAGCCACGCCAGTCCATGTGGAAAGTAAGACGATAAGACTAATAAGTAAGCGCATAGAACTCCACTAGAATCGATTTCGGTATGCGGGCCGATACTACACCAAACAAGTGTTAAGACGGGGGTTACGCCGAGCGTCCGGTGACGCTACGAGCGCCGACGGAAAATAGCGTTAGGTGGCTAGCAAGTCAGCTCTTCGGCAACGCCCGTTGCAATATGACAAACGGGATATTCCCACAAATAGCCAATTTGTCATAATTGTTTGTTTGTGTAGATTTGTGGATTGCGGCGCTCTTTATGAGGTGTCTATTCAACATTTTGACCCACCCCCATGTCATCCATTATCAATGACTTGCATTGTTGCCAAAGCCGCTGTGCATTCGTTCACATGCATCAATCGCACGATGCGCGCTGCTTGCGTCTTGTCACACCAGAAGAACCGTTGCTGAATGATCCGAAGACTATTGATGGTGACGTATGCCATACCCGGTGTTAAGACGGGTATGGTCATATCGTTTGCAGTACATCCCAACATCACATCTCCCACACACACGCAGTGTGGGTGAGTGAGTGGTGTATATCCTCTCTCTTTCTCTAAGGGATATGGATACGGAAGTATGGGCTAATCTGACGCCAAGGTTGCGCCCTTGCCGAGTATTTCGCACCGTGCCTGCGTCACCCACTTTTGACCTTTGCCGTGTCCCTTCGCTTTCAACTCATCACGCAACTTGTTGATGCCTGCCTTGGGTAATCTACTCAGGATCTCGGCAAGCGCATCACGTGCTGCTTGTTCTCTCTTGCCTCTGATTACCGCTTCCGGCGCTGGATCACCTTCGATCGTCAGATAGAACGAACCTGGAGCAGGTTTCAGCCGGAATGGATCTGATTCAAAGTCACGCTGTTTGACGTTCCGCATCTTTGACAACGACTCATAAGGCTTGGTTGGATCATCCAGCTCTGTGACCCAGCAAGAATCGACAAACGCGGCCAACTCAGAACTGCCGCGTAAGCCATCATCCAGAGTTCCTGATGAGCCTTTCTTGCTGTGATGCAACAGCACCACGGTTGCACCGGCATTCACAAGGCGGAACACTTTCTGAGCAAACCGGCGCATGTCCTCCGATTTGTTCTCATCACCTTCAATAAAGCGGGTGATTGTGTCAACGATGACAACGGACCCGGGCAGTTCACCGTCCAGGTCATCCAACACCGTTGGCTGCTCGCTCATGGTCTGAATGAACAGCGTTTTGCCCACATACCCACCAAGCCCGATTTGCTTGATACGTTTTACGAACGATGCCGCGCCCATCTCCGGGCATAGGTACACGGTGCGTGTTGATTTCTCTGCAACGTTGAAGTACCCGAAAAGCGCCTCACCCGTGCAAAGAGCGTGCGCGATATTCAGGGCAATGATGCTCTTCCTTTGTGCCACCGGGCCGCCAAGCATGGCAATCGAATCCTTGACCAGGAAACCGTCAATCAGAAACTCAGGCGGCTTCACGTTGAGATAGCTCTCTTCTGTCATGTAGCGCGTATGCCAGTCCACAGGTTCTTTGGGCGCGCTCAACGTTTGGGCCGTCCTGCCGCTCAAGACAACCTGGATATCCGCGCCCGGCTCTGCAATCCAGTCACCGGCTAAGTCCTGCATCTTGGCCTTGAATACTGCCGTCCTTCGTTTGGCCGCTTTGCAGGTGCCATGTGAACACTCAAACGCCACCTTGCCGTCAAGGATGCCCAGTACGGTGCTACTCTCACCACCGGCACCGCCCTCATGTTCCCACGGGCACTTAATACCGAACCACCAGCCATTGGGCACGCGTTTTTCATAATCGCGCAACTCAATTTCATAGTGATCACAGTAGTCCAATAACCACGTTTTCCACTCATCCGCCGTTGCATCATCCACGGCGGTGGCCGGGTCAAACTGTTGCTTCACAGGCGCAAGTTCTCTGACCCAAGGCGGCATGGAGCCAACAGGGGCGTCGACAAAAAGCGCGTATGACTCACCACTCGGGTGGATGCTGCCTGCCGCCAGAACATATCCGCCATCTGCCCGGATATCGCCACTGCATCCTTGGTAATCCCACCCAGCGCTGTTTCGCAGTCCATCCGCATTGAAATAGAGCTGGAGGCCAAACTCTGGACGTCTGCCGGTACGCACGGCGTAAGGAAACATCGGGCTAACGGCGCACAGCCACCCCTCAGCTTGGGTGGCATCGGCAAGGCCGTGGTCCACATCCACTACCACCAGCCCACTTGCGCCGGTTGCAATTCCAACGTTGGCGTCCGGTTTGGCAGTCCACCAACGCCGGACGGTTGCTTCATCATTCACCGCGTCCAGGAAGCCACGCGGTGCCAACCCAGCCAGCGGACGTTTATCTTTCGGTACGCACGGGAACACATACCACCCGCGTCGGATGCAATTGAGAGCAACGTCCAAGAGGTTCACAGCCGCCCCCCCATGTCTTTCAGCTCTACCGCGAGGGCCTCAAGACGCATCAGTGCGGCACGGGGCGCGCTGTTGGTGAGGTTGTGGCGCTCAGTAAGGATCAAGCGGGCCGCAGCAAAGAGATTTGGCTCTGGTCTCAGAGGGCGCTTGTGGATGTCGGGGCGGCGGCTCGCGGGATGAGTAGCGACATGGGGCTTAGTTGGACGCCAGCCTTTCTCCAGGGGGGTACCGTCTGCCCAGCGTAAACGCCGAGCGTAATCTTTGGGACGCTCGTCTGGCAAAGGTTCGAACTCAAGCCCGAAAATGTCGTCTGCCTTAGATTTGCGGAGTTCCGCGCGTCCGTTAAGTCCGGAGTACAGTATGGCGATGGCTCGGGCATAGAACGGGAGTGCGTGATCGTTCATAAGGAATGTCGCGCCCGGCCCCTTCTCCATTGTGATCTTCCAGCGTGTGTACTCCCAAAGGCTGCGATAAGAAAACGCGGAAAAGCCCGACTCGATGCGGAGCCGGATCTCGCTCACGAGGAAGTCTAGGATCTCCGGGTGTGCTTTGTGCAATTCGTGAAACGCCCTTAGCTCCCGGTGATCCTTGGAGCGCTCTATTAGCTCATCTATTGCGTCAGACATGATTGGACTCGTTTCTGCGGCATGAGCCGCTCCAGCAAGTACAGACTAGTATTTTCATGAGCCAAGGAATAGTCTCTTTTCCATGGCACAATACTTGGAAACTCCTATCAAGTTCCAATTCATGAAGGTTCCGGCCAGTTGGGAGCTTCGCAAGTTGCGACGCGGAAACGCGCCCCAGGACGAATTTGCGTTTCCGAGCGTTGCAGTGACTTCGGGGGCATCGACTTTGAAACTGTCAGCACTGGACGGCTGGCGCGTCCGGGATGCGTTTTTCGGCTTAGCCGAGGGAGACAACGAGGGTCTATTGCGCTTCCTAGAGCGTGTTGGCGTTTGGTCAAATGTGGAAATATTGAGCCACTGGTCGCCGGAGGTGCGGCGGCATTGCAGTGAAGGGCATCCGGTTCCTATCCGCGTAGCCGGAGTATGGAAGTTCCGAGAAACTCTGAGAAGGGCCTTGGTTGATCCAAAGGGGTTCAAAGCGGATTATGCGGCAAGGTTAGGGCGTCCCGAAACCGACCGTCAACTCGTGACGCAATCGGGGATAGAGTACACGCTACGTTTTGAGCTGACCAGAGTCGTGGTGGGCGTGATTAGGACCACCGACGCCTACCAAATGTTGTTAGCGACGGTAATGTTTGATTTGGCTAAGGGAATACCGTTCACGCAGTGCGCCCGGAAAGACTGTGCGAAACCGTTCCCACTGAAGACTGCGCACGCGAAAATATTCTGCTGTCAGTATTGTGGGCACCTCACTTCGCAACGCAAGAAGCGGGCGCGTGACAAGCGGGAGCGGGTCAAGGACACGCGCTAAGTGTCCCAGCACGATGCTAGGGCAGCGTTTCTAGCAAATCGGCTGGCTTGACCCGAAGGGCAGCCGCCAATTTGCAGATGGCATCCAGAGACGCACTTTGAATACCACGTTCTAAGACTCCAACGTAATTCCGATGCAAGTCTGCCATCTCCGCAAGTTTCTCCTGCGACAACTCGCGCTCCAAGCGAAGTTCGCGAAGCCGCTTTCCAAACAAGATCCTTGGGTTGGTTTTCCGCATGGAGCTAATGGGAAAACCCGCACACGATAGTGTCCACCCATGATAAGCTGGCACACGATAATGTGCATTGCGTTCCCAGCAATCAAATTGGCGAAGAGACTAATGGATTCAAGGGTGTTTGTTATGCAAAGGGCCTGATTTGCTGTAGGTTGCTGAGACAAAAAGAGGTGCCTATGAATGCTTTATTGCTTGTTCTGTTCGCGCTCGCGCCTTCACCAGACGCACAACACGCCGCCGCGACTGTGGCTCACCTGCACGACACGATGCTTGACCCGGCGTCTTTCGTCCTGGACGGTGTATTTGTCACAAAGCCGGACAAGAAAGGCAACGTCAGCTATTGCTATGCCTATCGCGCCCACAACAAGATGGGAGGGTACGCAGAAGGCCGCGCAGTGGAGTGGTCACTAGACAAAGGGCGCTTGAGCACCTATTCAACACCCGATGGGGATGGCTTCCCTGGGTATGATGTTGGCTGGATCGCGCCGTGCAAGCAAAAGAACATTGATCGCGATATAACGGCGGAAGTGGCACCGCTAGCGACGGCGCTTTACCGAAAAGAACAATAGCGCGAAGGTATGCAGCGATCTGTGACACCGGCTCGTACTGATAGGGCGTCTCATGGGAAATGCCGAACTCACAGGCGAGCGCGGCTTCTTTTCCACGGCGTTGATCCTTGCCCGTAATTCCCCGGCGCGTTCTGGTGTCAACCATTGAATGCCGTTATGAAAGAGAGCACACTTTCCACGTCTCACGGGCCGTCCGCGTTTCTGTCCGGTCCCGATGCCACCGACGGCTACGCCACACGGGATCTTAGCAACGTTTCTTCCTATCGGGCTCTATCGTTCGGAGTCAATTTCCTAACCATTCGCGTGCATCGCTTCATGCCGTCCGCTAGATTGCACTCCCACACCGTGACGTATCGCCACCCAAGGCGGTGTAATTCGGTGCGAGACTGCCTGTCTCTCGCTATGTTCCGCGCTATTTTTTTCTCCCAGTAGTCCTGATGGCTTGCAGGCATCCGGCAACGCGGACAGCCGTGCCAGTGCCAAAAACATCCATCAACGAATACGGCAAGCCTGATCCCTGCAAAGACGAAATCCGGGCAACCCGGCAGGTCTGCTCGGTGGGTCTGGAACCGGATGCCCGCTGCCCTCAAAGAGGTGGCGATGAACTGCTCCGGTCGAGTACCTTTCGACACAACTCGCGACATAATCCAGCTTCGCTTAGCCGCATCGAATATGTCTGCCATTACAGGTTTTCGGGGACCTCTATCAAGAGGGAGCGATCTGTCTGTACAGCGCTCACTCTCTCGTTGTACTTCTCCAGAAGGGCGCGGAGATTCCTCGCGAGCGAGGCCTTTCCAAACTCTCCAAGTTCTTCCACATTCTGGCCGATGAACTGCTCCAACGAGTTAATACCTACTCTTTGCTGTATACCAGCAAGCTCAACAAGCTGGCGCGCTGCCTGTATCTTGGATTCGGAGACAAGGAGTACGGCGCGAAAGCCCTGCTGCACATTTGCGGCGCACTTCCCGACAACATCCGGCCCCGGAGCAACAGTCACATGGAAGACCGTGTCATTGAGAAGAAAATCGCCCGGCCTCCCCAGTTGTTGGTCCGCCGTCGTATAGGAGTGGTTTTCTATTTCGCGTTCTGGATACCGGATAGCGAGCTTTGCGCCCACTAGATGCTGCGCAACAGGCCCCGCTAATGTTCGCCGTCCTGCGGTCTCAAGGATGTCCGCGACTATCTGCGAACCCGGCTTGTCCAGGTTTATATCAATTTCAAGCTTCTGTCTGCTGAAGTATGGTTTGACTCCATTCTCGAACAACCAGAATTGCACTGCCTTGGCTACCGCTGTGCGTTCTTGTTTCGATGCGTTCGCAAGCTCGGAAATGGGGTTCAACAAAGCGACTAGTCGTTCCGCTGATGGGCGCGTGCCCCTTGTTGTTCGCCCGCCTTCTGAGACGTACTTCCGGCTTTCCCCAAATTCCTTCAGCGCCTTTTTGATGAGCGCACCGCTGGTCTTAACTTGGTTACCGTCGGTAATGTAGCTCTCGACCGTTATTGGGAAAGTGCTCTTCAGTACTTCAGCGACGGCTATCCCCGCGCACACAACATACTTATCAGAGCCGCCCTCAAGGTGTGTCTTCTCGTCTGCAAACCACCTCGTTAGTGCTGCAATAGCGTTCTCTTCCATGTCTTTTGTCACCTTCCGCTTTATGTCGAGAGTCCACTCCGAGGCCCGCTTCTCTGCACGTTCTAAGAGCTTGCCCAAGTGGGGACGATGACCCCGGTTGTGAGCCAACGCCGGTGCAAGGCGTGCAAGCGGAGTAACGAGGTGCTGAGACAGCCAATCGACGACGGGCACAGCAACGGCGTCCCCCATCGCTAAATAAGCCTGATTGTAGGCCGACGGAAGAACGAATCTGTCATGCACGCCCATGAGCCGCGCGGCCTCACGGGGGGATAGAAGGCGGGTTGTTATCTTGCCTTCTTCAATGATCATGACAGTCTGCCTACTTGAGCCGCCTCGCGGCGTCCTTAGACATCCAGCGACCCCATCGAACCGTACTTCTGCCCGTTGCTGCCCGCCGCGCATACGCTTGTAGATAAATCCAATGTGTCGTTTCCCACTGCGTTGAGCTTCTTTGACCTTCATCAGATGGGTGTCATTCATCAGCGAGAGAATATAACGAGTCTCGGTCGCCGTGTGCCAGGCGACCCCTGTGGGCTTTCGTTCAATGACGCGGGCAAGAGATTTTGGCTTCTCAGTCGGCGCGGGAAGATTCCACCACCGCCAGTACTTCTTAAGGTGGATCGGTAACTGCGAATAAGCATCACGCAGCGCCTTGGGCGTCCATACAGGTATGCCCTCACTCCTTGCCAATGATCCACAATCGACGCGGCCATCTAGAGCCACGAGGAATACGCGGGGGCGCGACTGAGGAACGAAGTGTATGGCATCCATCACTACCGCTCCGAACTGCATACCGAGGGCCGCCATCGCTTCACACATGCCGGTGAAGCTATCCCCCTGATGAAGTAACCCCACCACGTTTTCAATCACGATGATCGGCGGTCGCGACCCAATCTTGTATTGGTCTCGCATGATGCGCCAAAACGCCCAGAACGAACCGCTGCGGTCGGCGGATATCCCTCGCCGCCAGCCCGCTAGAGATAGATCTTGACATGGGAAGGACGCCCACGAGAGCGACGTGCTATTAGGGAGGTCATGGCCACGGAACTGAGCTACGTCTCCAAGATAGAAGTGGTCTTTGTCAAAGTTGTCGGTGTAGACCGCACCCTTGCGCGGGTCTATATCATTCGCCCACACACATTGCCACTCGGGACCAAGTCCGAGGCCCGCGAGTCCGGCTCCAGCAAAGAACTCATAGAACCGTAGGGGAGTCATGGCAGAATTCTAGCGGATGCGCTTGTGAGAGACGTGCCGTGATATTGCCGTTTGGTCCAAACGCAAGCGAGCCCAGTAGTCCGGATTGTATTGCGGATCTTACGAGGCGGGGAAGGGACGACAGTGCTGACATACATTGTGCGGATTGAGCCCTTGGGTTAGAATTCAAGCCACCGGGGAAGCCCGCGTAAATCGTTGATTCTAAAAATGGTCGGGGCGAGAGGATTCGAACCTCCGACCCCCTGGTCCCGAACCAGGTGCGCTACCAGACTGCGCTACGCCCCGAACAATGGATAGGTGAGTGGCTGGCCGTTCGTGGGCGAACGCAAAGCTCCGGGAAACAGCATGAGCTGCAACACCCACTGACCAACCTCTTGATTTTAGCAGAAGTTGAGAGCGGCCACGATGCGACGCTGGCGATACCTGGTTTTTCAGCGGCGCTTCCGTGAGGCCCTCTACGGCGTCCTCCCTCAGCGAGGGACGCCGTAGGCCTGTCCGTGACGAACGATGGTTTTTTCGTCGAAGGTGTGAGTGTCCTGATTGTTGAAGGTTGCGCCTGCGGGAACCAGCGTGTCGGTTACGACCTTACCGGTGGGTGCGCCGATGCGGAGTTCGATGCGGGAAGGATCAATGCGCTTTTCCTGAACCAGGTATTGACGGGCGTTGAGGGCACGCTCTGCGGCGGCCTCGGGCTTCTCATCCGGCGTTGAACTGCCAACCATGACGAGGTGGGCGTCGGCCTGCTGGGTAAGCGTGAGGGCGATGTCGTCGAGGCAGCCCTTGGCTTCGTTGTCGACGCGCACGGGACGGCGGCGATCGCGGGTGAAGCTGAGGCTGCAGAGCGGCTGAGTCTGCGGGACGGGAACGACGGGCGCGGTGATGATAACGTCAGTGGTCGCTTTGGCGGTCTGTCCGAGATCGTCGACGAGGTTGCAGGTGACGGTGATGGTCATCGGACTCAAGCCAGCGGTGGTGAGGACGGCGGTGGGTCCAGAGCTGGCAATCACGCCTGCCGTGGCCGTATAGGAGTACGTGAGCGGACGATTTTGCGGGCTGACGCCGACCGTGCTGATGGCGATGTCGGTCCCGGAGACTGCAGTACTGGGATTGGCGCTGCAGGTGAGGGTGGGTGCCTGGAAGGGCATCACGGAGAAGGGTGCGGCGCAGGACGCCTGCTGACGAGGATTGGAGCCTTCCTCTACATGTCCAGTGACGACGTAGTCCCCGGGTGCGAGGTTGCTGGTATCAATCGTCGCTTCCGGGCCGGAGGCGGTGATCTTGCCGCCATTGGCAGCCCAGGTGTAGACCGGAGTTTTCTTCGGATTCAGGTGCAAGGCGTTGGCTTCGATCTTAACGGGGTCGCCAGGAAAGACGCTGGCGGGCTGAGCGCTGCAACCGAGCATGACAGCGTAGCGCGGCTCGACGTCGCCCATTCGGATAACAAGGCCGGCAGAGAGCTTTAGATTGCTGAGCTCGCTGAAACCGCCCTCTGTCCCAGAAGGAAGGAGCAGTGGGCCGTAAACCACCTGGGAGCGTTGATAGTCGGCTTGAATGGGACGGATGGCGAGGTGCTGACCCCAGAAGGGCAGGACGTAATCCAGACCAATACCGGCGGTGACTCCCCATCCCCACATCAGCGATTGAGCGGCGGGGCCATTGGTGCGTTCACCGCCGCCGAGTATATGGGCGAAGGGCACCCAACGTCCTAAAGGATAACGGAAGATCGGGCCGCCTTCTGCGGTATAGACCAGTTGACTGCAGGTTTCGCCGGTGCACGACGGAATATATTGCTTGTGCTCGGTGGTGCCGGAGAAGTAGCCGCCTTCTATTTGAACGCCGAAGTAGCGATTGAACCAGGTGGATACGCTGACGGTTGCATTGGGATTGTAGACACTCTGAAACTGATAGCCGTCGACGGCGCTGTTGAAGGGATGGAAGTAGCCGTAGCCGCCATAGATGTCGACTCGCGAGTCAATATGCTGTTCCCCGCCTTTTGTCGCCTGCGCAGAGGAGACCGCCGCAGCAGTACCAAGACTGAGGAGAACGAAGAGAAGCGAAGCCCATTGAGTCAAGCGTTGCATTGCGGCGATTCCTCCAAAGAACCCGGCCAGATTGAAAGTTGTTTCATGGAACAGAGGTTTCAAGAAGCTGCATGGAATGAGGCGCGTGCGCCAGATTCACTTCTGTAGTATCCCCTAGAAGGTATCGAACGCATGAAGGAAACGTGGTTTAGCTGCTGACTCAAGCTTGATGCTCGGCTCCGAAACGAATAAGCTCAATGGGATGGAAGTCTTCAGTTTACGTATTACGCGATGTCCACGGCAAAGTCGATTTTGTTAATGAGCGCGCGCGTACTCGATCTTATCCCGTGAACGGCTTTCATCTAAAAAAACGTCTGGTCAGTTCATACTAACCCTATAGGCGTTTTGCGGGGCACTCCATCTGTGACAAAACTGGGCCGTTGAGGTCTGCAAGGGGAGGCTGCTTGCTTACTGACAGAGCCGCTGGCGAAGGTATCGCGAAACTTCATCAGAAGCGGCTGAATCATCTTGAGGCGCTGGAGGCGGAGAGCCTTTATATCTTGCGGGAGGCTGTTGCTGAATTTGCGCGCCCCGTGATGCTGTACTCCATTGGGAAGGATTCGAGCGTCATGCTGCGGTTGGCGCAGAAGGCGTTTTACCCGGGCAAGATTCCGTTTCCGCTCCTGCATATCGATACCAGCTACAAGTTTCCCGAGATGATTTCGTTTCGCGATGCGTATGCGAAGGAGATTGGCGCGGAGTTGATTGTGCATCGCAACGAGGCGGCCATCGCGGACGGGGCGAGCCCGTGGAAGTTGGGAACGCAAAACTGCTGCGGGGCGCTGAAGACTCGGTCATTGCTGGACGCGCTGGAAGAAGGCGGGTTTGATGCGGCGTTTGGCGGAGCGCGGCGCGACGAAGAGAAGAGCCGGGCGAAGGAGAGGGTGTACAGCTTTCGTGATGCGGCGGGGCAATGGGACCCGAAGAATCAAAGGCCCGAGCTGTGGAGCCTGTATAACTCGCGGCTGCGCAAGGGCGAGAGCATACGAGTCTTTCCGCTTTCGAATTGGACGGAGTTGGACATCTGGCTCTACTTATATGCGGAGCAGATTCCGATTGTGCCGTTGTATTACGCGGAGGATCGGCTGGCGGTGATGCGTGGCGGCATGATCACGCTGGTGCATGAGGGGATGCGTTTATTGCCGGGAGAGAAGCCCGAGTTGATGAAGGTTCGGATGCGGTCTTTGGGATGTGTGCCATGCACAGGGGCGATACGGAGCGAGGCAGAGACGTTGCCGGAGATTATCGAGGAGCTGATTGGCTTTCGCCGCAGTGAACGCGAGGGTCGCGCGATTGATCACGATGAAGAGGGGTCGATGGAGTTAAAGAAACGGGAGGGCTACTTCTGATGAGTACGTTGCCTTCAGCTCAGCGATCTGTGAATGAGACGAGCTTCCGGGCGTTTCTCGATAGCCATCTGGAACAGGAGATGCTGCGATTTACTACGGCTGGCAGCGTCGATGACGGTAAGAGCACATTGATAGGGCGTCTGCTGCATGACACCAAGAGCGTGTATGAGGATCAGCTTGCGTCGATTCGCGCGAGTCGCGTGAATCGCTCGGGTGGGGCTGTCGATCTTTCCCTGCTGACGGATGGGTTGAAGGCGGAACGCGAGCAGGGCATTACGATCGACGTGGCCTACCGGTACTTCTCGACGGCGAAGCGCAAGTTCATCATTGCCGACACGCCAGGGCATGAGCAGTACACGCGCAATATGGCGACCGGTGCATCCACAGCAGATGTTGCAATTGTGCTGATCGATGCGAAGGCATTTCAGCGGGCCGGGGAGTTGCTGCCGCAGTCCCGGAGGCATACGTATATTGCGAGCCTGCTGCGGATTCCACACGTGGTGGCGGCCATCAACAAGATGGATCTGGTGAACTACAGCGTGGAGGTTTTTGACCAGGTGTCGGCGGAGTTTGCTGCGCTCGCGAAGCGGCTTGGGCTGAAGAGCGTCGAGGTGATACCGGTGAGTGCGCTGGCGGGTGACAACGTGGTCGAGCACAGCACGAACATGGGGTGGTACAGGGGGCCAACACTGTTGGAGTACCTGGAGACTGTGCCGCTGACGATTCGTGAGGCGGCGGATGGCCCGTTGCGTTTTCCGGTGCAACTGGTGGTGCGACCGAACGCGGAGTTCAGGGGATTTGCAGGCCGGGTTGAACGCGGCGAGGTGCGGCCCGGCATGCGGGTGAAGGCGTTGCCGAGTGGCCGGATTACGACGGTGAAGAGCATCGTTACTTATGATGGAGAGCTTCCGCTGGCAAGCTTTCCGCTGAGCGTGACGCTTGAGCTGGAGGACGAGATCGATCTGAGCCGCGGTGAGATGCTCATTGGCGAGAGTCAGAATGCTCCGCGTGTGAGCAGCGCGTTTCGGGCGATGGTGGTGTGGATGCACGAGCAGCCGCTGGTTGCGGGGCAGACGTATCTAGCAAAACATACGACGCGAACGGTTCGGGCCACAGCGAGAAGGATTCTCTACGGGGTCGATATCCAATCGACAGAACAGCGCGAGTGTTCGCAGATGCAGATGAACGATATCGCGGAGATCGAATTCGACACGAGCTTGCCGCTGTTTTTCGACGCGTATGCGGCGAATCGTGAGATGGGCGCGGTGATCCTGATTGATCCGGTGACGAATGCTACGGTGGGCGCAGCGATGATCATCGATGCGGCGGAGCCGCTGGCGACGGGTGCAACCCATGCCGCAGATGCCGGCTTCGTGTGGTTGCGCGGGCTTCCGGACGAAGCGGTGACATTGCGGGACGCCCTGAGGAGGCGCGGCCTGGCTGCGGTGATTGTCGATGATTCTTTAATCCCGGAGGCCTCACTGCCGGGAGTGGTGCGCGCTTTGCAGCTCGCGGGTGTCAGAGCTATTTCGGCTCGCCCCTCCCTGAACGCGTCAACGCTCGCGGCCATTGAGGAAGTAGCTGGAGAAGAAACCATCGAGTCGCTGGCGGATGCTTCGAAATGGCTCGATGGTTCATCCAATTCAGCGGAGACCGAATGAGCCAGATTCTCAAACCATCGCTCGAGCTACAGGAGGCATTCTCGGCGGAGGAGCTTGTGGCCGAGGTCGTTCGGCAAGCTGCGCAGGGGGCGGTAAGCAGTGTCTGCCTGACGAGCAGCTTTCAGACCGAGGATATGGTGGTGCTCCACATGTTGCGTGAGCATTTGCCGCGAGTTCCGGTGATCTTTCTGGAGACGGGATATCACTTTGCGGAATTGATTGCTTATCGCGATCGGATGGTGCGCGAGTGGGATTTGAATCTTGTGAACGCGCTTCCGAAGACGACATTAGAAGAGCACGAACGAGCGTTCGGGTTGCTGCATATTGTAGAGCCGACGAAGTGCTGCGCGATTCGCAAAGTTGAGCCGCTGATGCGTTCGCTGGAGCCGTACTCCTGGTGGTTTACGGGGCTGCGGCGGGAGCAGTCGCCGACCCGGGCCGGGTTGAGGAAGGTTGAGGACCATCGTCTGCCGACGGGCAAGAACTTGAAGAAGGTCAGTGTGCTGGCGGATTGGAATTGGGGGAGGGTGGAGGGGTATGCGACCGAGCACGGGATCCCTCGGCTCTCACTCTACGATCGCGGGTACACGAGCATTGGATGTGAGCCCTGCACGGCTGTACCGGCGGCGGGGGCTGATCCGCGGAGCGGGCGGTGGGGCGGCAAGAAGCTGGAGTGTGGCATCCATACCTTTAGTGAGAAGCAGTAGCTGTGATGGAGGTGGTGTTGCATGATGCGTGAGCGGCGGAGGATTGTGGAGCTGTGGCGGCTAGGGGATGCGGTGGCCCTGGTGACGCTGGTGCGGGTGGAGGGGTCTAGTTATCGGCGGGTGGGAGCGCGGCTGCTGGTGGCTGGGAATGGGGAGTATGCGGGATCGATCTCGGGCGGGTGTCTGGAGGCCGAGGTGGTGCGGAAGGCTGCGTGGATGGTGCGCGGCGGAGCGGTGGTGGAGAGGTACTCGACGCTGTTCGACGACACGGCGGAGATTCCGTATGGGCTGGGTTGCGGAGGGACGGTGGAGCTGCTGGTGGAACCGGCTGGGACGGTGGAGTTTGAGGGGTTGATGGAGGCGCTGGAGGCGTCGTTGGAAGGGGTGGAGAGTCGGGTGGTGACGTGGCTGCCGGAGAATGGGGCGCCGTTGCGGCGGGTGATTGGGGAGGCTGAGGTTGAAGGTGGATTCGTGGAGCGGATTGAGGCTCCGCAGCGGATGGTGGTGTTTGGCGCTGGAGATGATGCGCAGCCGTTGGTGCAGATGGCTGCGCTGATGGGATGGAACGTGGTGGTGGTGGATGGACGGCCGCAGTGGGCGCGGGCGGAACGGTTTCCGGAGGCTGTGCTGGTGCTGGTTGCGGAGGGATTTGAGGAGCTGAAGGAGTTGGCGATTGGGGATCGCGATGCGGTGGTGGTGATGACGCATAGCTACGAGCAGGATCGGGTGTGGTTGGCTGGAGCGCTGCGGTGTGGGCCGCGGTATTTGGGATTGCTGGGTGCTCGGCACCGGAGCGCGCTGCTGGTGAGGGAGACGGCCGCGCTGCTGGGATGGAGCGTGGAGCAGGCTTGCGAAGGGCTGTTCGCTCCGGTTGGGCTGGATCTTGGCGGCGATGGCGCGGAGGCGATTGCGTTGGCGGTCGTCGCGGAGATCCAGGCTTGCTGTGAGGGGAAGCTGGGGAGGTCGCGACGGATGACACCAGAGATGGTGGAAGAGCAGGTTGCGCGTGGTGGTGCATCGCGATATCTGCAGGCTCAGTGCGCGCTGTGACGGTTGCGGCTGTGGTGCTGGCTGCAGGGGCTTCGCGGCGGTTGGGGCGGGCGAAGCAGTTGGTGGAGATTGGTGGAGAGACGCTGCTGGAGCGAGCGGTTCGGGTTGCGGTGGAGGCTCGGCTGGCGCCGGTGATTGTGGTGGTTCGCGATGCGAGCGTTGCGGGTGGGCTGCGCGGTTGCGAAGTGGTGGTTCGCGACCCAGGAGTCGCGAGCATTTTGGGCGGTGTTGAGGTGGTGGTGAATGCGTTGGCCGATGAGGGCATGGCGAGTTCGATCCGCGCTGGCGTTTCGCGGGCTCGGGAGTTGGGTGTGGTTGGAGTGGTGGTGATGGCTTGTGACCAGGTCGCGCTGCGGGCGGAACATCTGCGTTCGTTGTGTGGCGAGGTCGATCGGGTTACGGGTTCGGGGTATGCGGGGAAGGTTGGGATTCCGGCTTATTTTCCGGCGGAAAAATTTTCGGAGTTGATGGAGTTGCGCGGCGATGTGGGGGCTCGGGGGCTGCTGCGCGGGGCGGTGGTGGTGGTGGATGAATCGTTGGGGTTGGATGTGGATACGGAGACAGATGTGGAGCGGGCGCGGGGGATGCTGGGATGACCCCCCTCCCCCCTCAAGTCATACTTTCGCTCTAAAGTAGTCCATCTGCAGGGGTTAGACGACAAAGTACCCCCCCCTGTTCGAGCCGAAATTACTCCTAAAGTAGTCTATTTGCAGGGGTTAAGTATCAAAGTATCCCCCCTCGGCTGGGCGTGGCCGGTTGAGGCGATCAGGTGACTGGCGATGTATCCCTACTTCTATTGTAGTGAGCTGGCGGGGGTAACTATGCCAGGTTTTGGAATGTTTTATTTGGTTTGGTTTCAGTTGGTTAGCGATAATTTTGGTGGGCTTGGGGGTTGACAGGGTCCTGGTCCTGCGCGGACGGCGAGGGGCTTGGCGTGTCGGGTTGGGGGTACGGGTGGGGTCGCGGAGGGCTTCGGCTGAGCGGAAGGCGTGCAACGTTTGTGGTGGAAGGCGTGTGGGCTCGTCGGGGATGCGGGCCCGGTGGCAGGTCCTTCGGCTGCGCTCGAGAGGACGGCGTAAGACAGGCGACGGCAAGAACAACGGCAACGGCAAGGGCCAATGCGGGGGTCCTTCGGCTGCGCCTCAGGATGACGGCGTAAAACAAACAACGGCAGCGACAACGGCAACGGCAACGGCAAAGGCAAAGGCAAAGGCAACTGCAAAGGCAACGACCAATGCGGGGGTCCTTCGGCTTCGCCTCAGGATGACGGCGAAAAACGGGCAACGGCGGCGAAAACGGGCAACGGCGGCGAAAAACGGGCAACGGCGGCGAAAAACGGCAACGGCGGCGAAAACGGGCAACGGCGGCGAAAAACCGGCAACGGCGGCGAAAACGGGCCACTGCAACGGC